>OHQE01000074.1_pt1 | contig 67377 bp, 51 predicted proteins | sample 1577931 | NCBI WGS metagenome assembly OHQE01 (sample SAMEA3879552, study PRJEB24766) | human gut metagenome | biome: human-associated habitat; feature: feces | place: USA | collected 1985/1987 | reverse complement strand
CCGGAGGGCACAGACGTGGCCCGCGAGCTTAGCGCCTTGGGATACCAAAGCTTTGTTGTGGACTACCGATTAAGACCGTATACTCAGCAGGAGGGCGCGCTTGATCTGGCAAGGGCGGTGAGATTCGTGCGCGCGCATGCTCAGGATTACGGCATAGACCCTGACGACATTGCGGTGATGGGCTTTTCGGCAGGTGGAATACTGTGCGGCGAAATGCTGTTAAACTACGATTCGGATGTTCAGCCGACAGAGCTTGACCCTGATTATGAGCCGGATGAGCTTGACGCGGTCAGCGCGGATGCGGCTGCGTGCGGAATGATCTATTCGTTTTACGGACGCCTCAGCGTCGGAACTACAGACGTCGAGCTTTTGCGCTCGGGAGACCTTCCGCCGACGTTTTACTGCTACGGAACCCGCGACCCGTTTTACGATCAGTTTTTAGCAAATGCCGATGCCGCACAGGAGGCGGGCGTGGAGGTTGAGCGCTTGCAGCTTGACGACATGCCGCACGGCTTCGGCGCTGACGGCGACTGGATACCGACATATGACGGCTGGCTTGATGAGATATTTGAAGGAAACTGATTTGCAGACAGGAGAGATTAAAATGAAAAAAGTAATGGTGTGGACGGGCGCAGGACAGATCGGAATGGCGATTGCCAGAAGAATGGGCTACGGCATGAAAATCGTCGTCGGCGACAAAAAGATTGAAAACGCTAAAGCAATAGCGGATATTATGAATGGCGCAGGATATGATGTCACGCCGGTTGAAACCGACCTGTCCGAACGCGATTCTATACTTGAGTTGATTGACATAGGAAAAAAGCTCGGCGATATAACTATGCTTGTAAATGCTGCGGGCGTATCTCCGAGCCAGGCGCCTGTTGAGAGCATACTCAAAGTTGACCTTTACGGCACGGCGGTTTTGCTTGAGGAGGTAGGAAAGGTGATAGCTGAGGGCGGAGTCGGAGTGACAATATCGAGCCAGTCCGGTCACCGCATGCCTGCTTTGACCGCGCAGGAGGATGAGCAGTTGGCATGCACGCCGACAGAAGAGCTGCTTTCCTTGCCGATTTTGCAGCCGGAAAATATCCGCGACGCTCTTCATGCATACCAGCTTGCAAAGAGGTGCAACGAAAAGCGCGTGATGGCGGAGTCTGTGAAGTGGGGAGAGAAAAAGGCGCGCATCAATTCCATATCTCCCGGAATCATAGTCACGCCTCTTGCAATTGACGAATTTAACGGCCCGAGAGGCGACTTTTATAAAAACATGTTCGCCAAATGTCCGGCAGGACGCCCGGAAACAGCGGATGAGGTGGCAAACGTCGCTGAGCTGTTAATGAGCGATAAGGGCAAATTCATCACCGGAGCTGATTTTTTGATAGACGGAGGTGCCACCGCATCATATTTCTACGGGGCATTGAAGCCGGAAAAATGACATGCAAATTGAAAGGAGTCATACATCATGCAATACGTAACACTTAACAACGGAGTAACAATGCCCATGGCGGGAATAGGAACTTTCCTTTTAAGCCCTGACGAGGCTGAGGCGTCGGTCCTTTATGCGCTTGAATGCGGATACCGCTTAATCGACACGGCAAACGCATACCTGAATGAAAAGGCGGTGGGCAGAGCGATGAAAAAATCCGGCGTTGCGCGCCGCGACATACTCTTAGAGACAAAGCTGTGGCCGGCGTATTACGAGCAGGAGGATGCGGTTGACATGACGCTTAAGCGCCTTGACACCGACTACATCGACCTGCTGCTCATTCACCAGCCTGCGGGAAATTATCTTTCCGGATACAGGCTCATGGAGAAAGCATATGACGAGGGCAAGGTAAGGGCTATCGGATTGTCAAACTTCAACGAGGAGCAGATCCGCGAGATACTTGCCGTGTGCAAGGTAAGGCCCACCGTTCTTCAAACCGAGGTTCACCCTTATTCGCAGGAGAAAAAGCTCAAGGAGTTTTTAAGGGATGAGTCTATCGTCGCCCAGGCGTGGTACCCCCTCGGGCACGGCGACAAGGCGTTGATAAACGAGCCGCTGTTTTCAAAGCTCGCCGAGAAATACGGCAAGACAAACGCCCAAATAATTTTGCGCTGGCACATTCAAAGCGGCAACATAGTCATCCCCGGATCAAAGAGCCGTGAGCACATCAAGGACAACTTTGATTTGTTCGATTTTTCTCTTACCGACGACGAAATGGATCAGATAGCCGCTATGGACATAAAAAAGCGCTACTACGTGAGCACGCTGCAAATGCTGAAGGCGTACGCCGAAAGAACTCTCGACCTCGACGGACAAAATAAGCCATAAACCACATCTCCGATAAATAAAAACCGGCACGGCATATTACCGTGTCGGTTTTGTTTGTTTTAGTCTTTGTGCTCGTCGGGGTTTGAACCGGATGAATTTTGAATGTTCTTTTCCGCCTGAGCATGCTTTCTGTAGGTCAAAGGCGACATGCCCGTGACCGCTTTAAACTGCCTGCAAAAATGTTCGACGTTCTGATAGCCGCACAAGTTGGCTATCTTTTGTGATGTGAAGTTAGTGTTTACAAGCTGCTTCTTTGCAAGATCTATTCTCTTTTCAACTACATCCTGCATGCACGATACGCCGAACTGCTTTTTATATATGTTTTGCAGATATCCGGCGCTGACGTAAAGCCTGCTTGCCATGTAGCCAACGGTCCATGCGTAATACGGGTGAAGCTGTATTTCGTACCTCAGATCTATAAGCGCCCTTTGCGGCTCCGTCATGTTGTTGTCCGCAACCGATTCCTTCATCTTTAAAAACATCATTCTCATGAGCATTGATATCGACTGCTGAGCATAAGAAAACTGATAGAAGTTTTCTATGGACAATAGCTCAAAAAGCCTTTCCATTTCATAGGGCGAACGCAGCAAAACCGGCGTTTGCGTAGGAATGTTTTCATCAAAGACGAAGCTCTCGTCGGTATGGAATCTCACGTAGTCGTTTATGTATGAGTCCCCGTTAGCTTGATAGTATGCAAAGGAATTCGGGGGATAAAGTATGGCGCTGTTGGGCTGCGTTGCAACATCTCCCGTGGGAAGATGGAACAGCGCGGGCGTTTTCACAAAAAGCAGAAGCCAAAAGTCGGCTTTAAGTCCGTATACGAAATCGCTTTCATGGGTCGCGTTGAGCTGAACCAGCTCAATATCAATCATTTAAATGTACCTCCCTTGAGGAAAAAACATTATAATAAATCAATGTTTACATTATGAACTCTTTCACGCAATTTGTCAATAGCCGAGCGAAACTTTTATTGGTTTTCATCAATAACGAGCATTCGTTTTTATACATTTTGCCATATAAAATGCGGAAATTTTCGCCTCACGCAGCCTTCCCTTAATTCAAAAAACTCATGACTTTTCTCTGCTGTATAAAAACCGCTATTGAAATATAAGAGCAGGTATGATAAAATGATAAATATAACATTGATAACACATATCGCACAGTGTGCACTGCACTCTGTGCACTGTGCAAAGTGCAGACTTTTAAATGACGGATTACTGACCCGCTCGTGTTTGACCGACAAAGGGGCTGTTCGGTCTTACCCGACGAAAGGAAAAGCTATGATGATAAAAAGAATGACGTCCGCTTTTGCGGCTGTTTTGACGGCTGCTGTCATGTTAATGTGCAGCGTTTGTGCGCATGCGGCAGGATATTCTTTCGGCTCGCTTTACATGGAGCAGACACAAATCGGAAATACTTTAGAGGTTAGAGTTTCTCTCACCTCAAACCCGGGAATAAATAATTTGAGCTTTGCCGTGCTCTACGACAGCAGAAAGTTCGATTACTTGGGCAACCTCGGCACTAACCCCAACGGAATATTCGGCACATGCGAGTGCATGGAGGGCATCGGCACTATAATTATAAACTGTGAAAGCAGCCTGGATGTATATACGTCCGGCGAAATCGTGACTTTGTATTTCACCGGCACGCAGTCTGACGGAACCACGTGGGACGGATCAGAGGCTCAGTTTACGGCGGTGGTGTCGAGCGCGTCGAGCCAAAGCGGAGCAAACGTTGCCGTCAACGGTTATACGCTCACCGTCAGCAGCGCATCGACAGACGAGGGCGACGGCGATATAGTTCTCGATGAAGAAGAAAACGGCGACGTCGTTGTGATAGATGACGAAACTGACGATGATATACCGGAGGTAACCGTAGCGGAAGAGCCGGAAGAGGAAGTAGAAGTTACAGATAATACGGAGGATACATCGGAACCGGAGGAGTCTGAGGAGCATGAGCAGACGGAGGAACCGCCGAGAGAGGAGGTAACCACCGTCACCGAGCAGACCGAGCCGCCCGTGACAACTGTGACGACTCCCGCAACAACTGCTCAAACAACCCCTGCTGTCACCACTGCGGTGACTACGCAGACCGCCCCTGCCACTTCTGCACCGCAGACATCGGCAGATGTGACCACATCCTCTGATGACTCCGAACAGTCAAGCGCTCAGTCTGACGGAAGGGCTACCACCGCAACGATAGCGGTTGCCGTGCTTGTTTTGACGGTCACCGTTGCAATCGTTGTCGGAGTGGAGTATATGAGAAGAGGCGGAAGAAAATCTGATTGATGAACTTAAAAAGAAAGAGGGACCAATATGTCAAATGTACTGTCGAAGATATTTTCAAAGAAAGTTGTAATTCCTGTGCTGGTGATAATAGCTGTCATCATCCTGATAGCAAACAGCGCAGTAATAGTACCTGCGGGACACACGGGAGTTGTCCTGACTCTCGGAAGGGTGGATGAAAACGTTTTGCAGGAGGGACTGCACTTTAAAATCCCCTTTATTCAGGACGTAGTAAAGATAGACAACCGCATAACAAAGCTTGAGGTTGACACCGAGGCGTTTTCAAAGGACCTGCAAACCGTGTCCACAACCATAGCTATAAACTACCGCGTGGAAACGTCCATGTCCTACAGCATATACAAAAACATCGGCAGAGACTATGAATCTGTGCTGGTTGTTCCGGCGGTGAACGAGGTTTTAAAAGCCATAACGGCAAACTACACCGCTGAGGAAAGCGTCACAAACAGAACGCTCGTTTCAAACGGCTTGATAGACGGGCTTAACGAAAAGCTCAATGAAATAGGCCTTTACGTGACCGATGTAAACATTATCAACTTTGATTTTTCCGACGCATATATAACTGCGATAGAGGAAAAGCAGGTTGCACAGCAGCAGCTTTTAAAGGCTGAAACAGAGAAGCAAACCAAGATAACCAATGCCGAGGCTGACGCGGAGGCGCTTAAAATCCAGACCGAAGCCGAGGCGGAGGCAAACAGAATACTTGCCGAATCCATTACGGACGCGCTTGTCGAGTACAACAAGATTCAAAAGTGGAACGGTGAGCTGCCGATGGTTACCGGAGGTGCAACGTCAATACTTGACATGAGCTCAATACTCGACAGCAACAGCCAAAGCTCTTCCGGTACGCCGTCAAACAACAGTACAGCACAGACACCTGAGGTGCCTGCTGAATAAATCATCTGTATGAACTGTGTTCGCTTGCCGGCGGTGCGATATGCCGCCGCGCAAGGCATGCATGAAAAAAGAGAGGGTATAAATATGAAAAATGTAATCAGAAAAGCATGTGCCGCCGCAACTGCCGCTGTGATGCTCGTGTCAGCTTCCGGATGCGGTATGCTCAACATAACCAGCGCATACGGGCTTTACTCAAGGTCGATGGACATAATTGAGGAAGCGGGCGGATATGAAGCGGACTGCGTGATGACAATGACGATGGATCTTTTAGGTGAAACCGATACCACCGAAATGTCGATGAACTACAAGACAAACGGCGACAACGCCCAGGTGACAACGCACCTCGGGGGCGAGGACGGAGACGTTGTCAGCACGACAATAGGCGATATGGTGTATGTGGAGTACGCCGGCACAAACGTAAAGTATCATATTCCGGATGATTACATGGACTCTGTTGAGGATTCGTTTGACGGCGCGGATATTCCGCAGCTGACAGAGGAAATGCTTGAGGGAACAGAGATAGTCAATAACGACGACGGCACAAAGCAGATTTCTCTTAACCTTGACAGCGAAAGCCTCGGCAGCATCCTCGATACGCTTTTGGGCGACACCGAGCTTATGACGTTTGACAACGTGAACTACATCATGATATTTGATGAAAACGATGATCTTTCGGCGATGAGGCTTGAATGCGATATGACTATGACTGTTATGGATGTGGATTTCACCGCAAATCTCGTCGCGGATTATACGTTTGTAAACTTCGGAACTGCGCCTGAAATCACGTTGGGCTATGCAGAGGACGAGTATATAGACGGCGGAGAATACGTCGTTGACGACACCGCGGGTGAAGAAGCGGCAGCCTGATAAATGAACGCATAGTGCAGTACATAAAACACCTTCGGGAATGAGTCCGAAGGTGTTTTTGCTTTTCGTGAAGGCAAGCCGCAACTTTGTGTTGACATTTTTCCTTGCCCGTGATATAATACACAAGTCGCCCGAAATACATAGGCTTGTGAGTGCATGGATGCGTTGGTGCATTGGCGCATGGGCTTGTGCAATTACGGGATCAGCAATATTCGGAGAGGTATCGAAGCGGTCATAACGAGGCGGTCTTGAAAACCGTTTGGTCAAAAGCCACAAGGGTTCGAATCCCTTCCTCTCCGCCAAAAAGCCATAACCACTACATATAGTGGTTATGGCTTTATTTTTTTTGCTGCATATAGCTTAGCGACGTCACTCATGTATAGCCAATATTTTTACGACGCCCGCGCAGCAAATGAACGGTTATAAGCTTTGACGGTGCTGTCGAGCTAACATCATCGCACCCGCTTTTCACAACAAAGCAAGTCCGATGCCCTAAGAGATGACAAAAAAGCTGCAAGCGATTTGTGCTTGCAGCTTTTTATTTACTTTTCTTCGACGCTTGTAAGCCTTATCGATGGGGACTTTATTCCGTTTTTCGCTAACGCTTCGGTTATGCTTTGCGTCAGGTCGTAGTACACGTCCCAATAATCGGCGTTTTCGCACCACACGCGAACGGCAAAGCTCATCGCCTCTGATGTGTTGTCGCTCAGCCTCGCCATGGGTTTCGGGTCGGCAAGAATCTTTTGAGCTGACGCTATGGTTTCAAGCATTATCTGCTGAACCTTCGACGGGTCTTCGCCCCTTGCACAAAGGAATACCATGTCAACCCTTCGGATGTTTTCGGAGGAGTAGTTTATGACGTTTGAATTCATGAGATTGCCGTTCGGAACGGAAACTCTCTTGTTGTCCGGCGTCAAAAACGTCGTGTAGAACAGGTTTACAGAGTCAACAGTTCCGGACGCACCCGCCGCGTCTACATAGTCTCCGCTCTTAAACGGCTTGAAGATTATTATCATCAAACCACCCGCGAGATTTGAAAGCGAGCCTTGAAGCGCAAGTCCTATTGCTGCGGCGGCGGATGCAAGCACCGCTATCACGGACGCCATCGGAACGCCGAGTATGCTTACTATTGATATTGCAAGTATTACATAAAGTCCTATCTTGACAAAGCTCAGCGTAAACGACTTTACCGAGCCTTCCACCTTGTTTAAGAGCTTGCTCCTGTGCAAAAGCTTGCCCACAAACTTAATCAGCAGCCTGCCTATTATAAATACAGCAAGCGCGGCAACAGTCTTCTCACATATCACCACTGCGTACGACCCTATATTCTTCAAAAAATCATTCATGTGCTTGTCCTTTCTTCGGCTCAACCGGCATTTTAATGTTATCTTATATAATAAAGTCGCGTTCGGGCTTTGTCAACACGCCAAAAAGGCAGCGAAACCTCACCTTGGCAAGACGCACAAAATCAAACTGATTTTTTGTGCATACTCAACTATCTCTTGCTTTAAATTTAAGAATAATCGTTGATTATCGTGAAAAAAACTGCGTTTTGCTGCCTATTTGTCTTGCTTAATTAAATTTTTGGCTTGTGATATAAATCAGGCTTTGATAAGCTTAATATATAGTTAATAACTATATAGCCTTAAGGGGGAATAACATATGAAAAAAATAGTGTCGCTTGCACTTGTAATGCTGATGCTGTTTGTGTTCGTCGGATGCGGAAAGCAGGGAAGGGAAATTGTACGTGTAACCATTTCCACCGAGGATGCTGAGTCCATACTTGCCGCTGCCGGAATACGTTTGCCGGACGTTGAGACCGCTGCCGGCGCAAGGACTACAGTCGAGTATTTCAGCTGGCATGACGGATTCCACAACTATGACGAAAACGAAATCGTAAACACCGGATACTTTACCTTTACCGAAAAGTATGAGGGCGAGGTTGAGTGGATAGAGTGTGACTACCAGGCGAGATTTGACGATTTGGCCAACCTTGTTTTGAGCAGTAACTCTCCTGACCTTTATCCCGCGGGTACAAGTGCCACTGCCACATACCCCATGAAGTGCATCAACGGAATGTTCCAGCACATAGACGACTACATCGACTATGACGATCCTCTTTGGTCGGGCGTTAAGGAAGTTGCGGATACCTTCTCGATTGCGGATAAGCACTACACAATCGTTACCGACACCGGCTTTAAGGATGTCGTCGCATACAACACAAGAGTTGTCGAGGAATACGGCTTTGACGATCCCGCGGAGCTTTATTTCAACGACGAGTGGACGTGGAATAAGTTTTATGAATACTGCTTGGCCTTCTCCGACGAGGACGAAAACCGCTTCGCACTTGACGGCCAGACCTACACCAACTCGCTTGTGCAGGCAACCGGACAAAACTTTGTCCACCGTGCGGATGACGGAACGTATTATTCAAACATAGACTCGCCCGAAATCGAAAGGGCAGAGCAGATGCTCTATGACCTCACGAAAAACGGCTGCACCTATCACGAGGGCAACAACTACTGGGCAATGAGAAACGACGTTTACGGCGGCGGAATGAAGGAAGGTTTGTGCCTGTTCTACATATGCGAGACCAGCTTCTTCACCGACACAGTTGAGGAGATATCCGCCGTTTGGGGAGATATCACAAACGGTGAGCTGATGTTCGCTCCGCTTCCCAGAGACGACTCCGGAGACGGAAACTACTATCTTTTGACTCAGGTGAGCGGATATATGATCTGCGAGGGCGCATCAAATCCCGAAGGTGCGGCGCTGCTGGCCACGTGCGAGAGATTTAAGATAATCGACCCCACGGTTATAGATATAGACCGCAACCAGCTCAAGCAAAAGTATCTGTGGACAGAAGAAATGCTCGAGATGTATGACACCTGCAAGGAAATAGCTCAAGCCAACCCCAGAGCAATCGTAACAGGCGACATGACAGACAACCTCAACTCTATCATTTCCACATTCCAGTACGGACCTTGCCGCAGCGACAATCCCTCTACATGGGCACAGGTTAAGGAGCAGAACAGAGATGCCCTTGACTACTACCTTGAAGAGCTTAACACGATGATGGCGGAGCTTGCTGAAAGCGGAACTTAAAGCACGCGCAAATTTAAACGTGTATAAAACTAAACAGCGTTCATTGTAACAAAAATTATCGCCCGACCGATTTTTCGGAAGGGCGATAATTTTATGCTGACAAAGCTTTAGTGCGCGAGCACTTATGCTGAATTGATGGCTAAGCGAGTTTTAAAACGAGTTTACTTTTTCTTGTCGCTGTTCATAAACGACTCTCTGAAATCGCTCGGCGTAAGCCCTTCGCTTTCCTTGAAACGGCGGTTGAAGCTGCGTATGCTTGAAAATCCCGATTCAAACGCTATCTCGGTTATGCTTTTGTGCGAGTCCATTAAAAGGCTTTTTGCAACCGATATTCGCTTTTTTGAGATGTATGAATTCAGCGATGTTTTGAAGTTTCGCGAGAACACGGTAGAAACATAGGACGGAACAATGTTCAGCGCTTTCGATATCGTCTCAAGCGACAGGTCGGAGGATATGTTGCTGTCTATGTACAAAAGCAGCCGCCTGCATATTTCGTAGTTGTTTGAACGCTCCTTGAACTTTTCAAACTCCACTCCGGAATACGCCGGCATTATCCCCGAAAGCAGCACCGTAAGCATGCCTTTAACTACCGTTCTTCCTATCGAATAGTTGTGAGCAAAGTCAACGAGATACTTAATCTGATCCTTTGCAAAGTCGGGACAGGAGTTTTTGTCCAGGCGGACAAAGTGCACGCTGTTGCTTTCAAAAAACGCCTTGAACTCGCTGATGAACTCCGTACCGAATATAAATACGCAGGTCAGAGAGTCTTTGTCGTCGGAATAGATTTCGTGCACGATGTGAGGACAGATCAGTATACCCGATCCCTCTTCCATGGCAAACTTTCTGCCGTCCACAACCGCAACTGCGCTGCCTTTCTCAACAATTATAAGCTCAACCTGGCTGTGCAGATGCGGCGAATGATAAATGTTTTCGGAACAGTATGCAACGACGCCGTAGGTCACAGTGTCGGCACTCCAATCTTCATACCTGAAAGTCAAAACGATTCACCTCCGTATCCTTATGCCCTTTTTTATTTCACATTATAACATACCATCAATTCTGTTTTCAAGCCTTTGAGGCGCCGTATATCAAAATTTTTTTGCAAATTTAAACTAAAACTATACTATACATATTGATTATTTTGTGAATAGGTGATAAGATTATTAAGGTATCTGAATATAAGGTATCTGAATATTTACAAAAAACCGCGTATATAACATGTTAATATGTTTACATGTTACAAAGGCGCTTTAGGGAGGGAAAAGGCGTGACAATCAACGAGGAGCTGTTTTATGCAATACGAAGGTCAAACGCATGTTTAAGGCGGAAGCACGCAGACGGATCTGTTTCCCACAAGGGCAGCGGCAGACTCTTGGATCTTTTAGAGGACGAAAAGGGAACGAGCCAGCAGCAGCTTGCCGACGCTGCGGGCTTGAGGGCGCAAACCGTTTCAGAGATGATTTGTGTTTTGGAGAAGAACGGCTGGATAAAGAAGCTCCAGTCGCCGGATGACAGAAGGCAGGCGCTGATATATATAACCGACGAGGGAAAGCAGGCGAGGCTTTATATCAGAGAACAACGCAGAAAACGCGCCGATGCGTTTTTTGAGGTGCTGAGCGACGAAGAAAAGCAAACTCTTTTGGAGCTTTTAAATAAAATAAATTCGGAAAGAGAGGGATAGCGCATAATGGCGGATAAGGAACGAAAGCAGGACGTGCAGGTAAACCTTGCCCCGGGGTTTGGGCCAAAGTATGAAAGGGTAAAACCGCCGAAGGACATAAAAGATGTTCCGAGATATTTAAAAGAGCTTTTGGGCGGGTTCTTTATGAGATTTGGCTATATACTCGGACTTGTGTGGCAGACGGGAAAGTGGATACTGTTTGCAATGTCGTTTATAGCGCTTTTGCAGGGCGTCATTCCCGTTGTAAGCTCGGTAATTTTGCAAAACATACTTAACTCTTTGCAGATGGTCGTATCAGGCACCGCAGCCGCCGGACGATTTTGGGATTCAGACGTCTTTTACTTCTTGATACTGTACTTTGCCGTGCAGGCGCTTTTGCGGATAGTGGGAAGCATAAGCAGCGCCGTCAACAGAGTAGCGGGCGAAAAGGTGGTAAGGTATGTCAAGACGCAGATCATGGAGAAGTCAAAGGAAATAGACCTTGCCTCGTTTGACCGAGTGAGCTTTTATGAAAAGCTTGAAAACGCCAACAGGGAAGCGGGAAACCGTCCCATTCAGATTCTTTCGCAGATGTTTGTGATAATAAGCACGTTGATACAGCTCGTCAGCTACGTTGTGATAATCACTTCCGCACCTGATATGTGGTGGGCAGTGTTTGTAATAGCCGCAGTGTCAATACCGTCTGCATTGATAAACTTTGTGTACCGCAGAAAGAATTTCGACTATGTCAGACGCCGCTCAAAGGATAGACGGCAGATGAATTACTACTCTGAGCTGCTTGTCAACAAGGACCTTGTCAAGGAAGTGAAGATGTTTGACATAGGCGATACCCTCATAGGAAAGTATCAAAGCGTGTTTGCGGGTTATTACAAAGGCCTTGTGAAGCTGATACGCGACGAGAGCATATGGCACACGGCAATTGCCGTCGTAACCTCGGTGTCAAACCTTGTTTTGTACATCCTCATAGCTATAAAGGTGTTCAACGGCATGATACTGATAGGAGACTATTCGCTTTACACGGGAGCGGTTACAAGTATAGCGGGATGCCTCAGCTCGCTTATAAGCACATCTGCAACAATATACGAGGGCACGCTGTTCATAGACAACCTCATAGCCTTTATGAAGGAAAAGGCAACCGTCATACCAAGGCTGATACACCGCGACGACAAGCCCAAAAAAGTCAGCCACGGCAAACCGCATACGATAGAATTTGTGCATGTGAGCTTTAGATACCCCGGAACAGAGCACGATGTTTTGCATGACATCAATATAAAACTCCGCCCGGGCGAGACTGCTGTGCTTGTCGGCTTGAACGGTGCGGGAAAGACCACACTTATCAAGCTTTTGACGAGACTTTACGACCCTACTGACGGCGTGATACTTCTCGACGGAACAGACATACGCGAGTACGACGTGAAAGATCTGTACAAAATGTTCGGAATCATATTCCAGGACTTCGGCAAGTATGCGGTAACCGCAGGTGAGAATATACACTTCGGCGACATACATCGCGAGTACGACGAAAGCGAGATAGCGGAGGCTGCAAAGCAAAGCGGTGCGGCAGATTTCATAGAAAAGCTTGAGCGCGGGTATGATACACCGCTTATGAGGATATTTGAGCCGGACGGCTTGGAGCTGTCAATAGGACAGTGGCAGAAGATGGCGATAGCGAGGGCGTTTTATGCGCAGTCGGATATATTGATACTTGACGAGCCGACAGCATCGCTTGACCCGATGGCTGAGCAGGAGATATTCAATCAGTTCGACAAGCTCAGAGAGGACAAGACGACGATATTTGTCTCTCATAGGCTTTCAAGCGCAACGGTGGCAAGTCTTATAATCGTCCTCGAAAACGGCAGCGTTGTTGAGATGGGAACGCATGCTGAGCTTATGGACATGCACGGAAAGTACTATAAGCTTTTCTCCACCCAGGCAAAAAGATATATTGCCGAGTCGGAACGGCAAAAAGCCGTGCCCCAAGGCGCGCCCGCTGCCGATGAACATGGGTTTGATAACCCTGCGCTGCACGATCCCGGGCTGCTCAGCCCATAACCGATCCCGCCGTCAATAATTTGTTCGGGCATGCATCATGACTTGTCCGCTCAAAACAAGCCCTGACGGAAGACCGGCTTATAACCATCGCAAAAAATGATTTTCGGTCAATAAATTTACCGTTTGTTTGCACTTTTTTCTCGCGAGCATGTTATAATTCAGTTTGGAAAGAGGTGGTCACCATAAATAATACAGAAAAAAAGATCAAAGAATTTAAGGCAAAGACATCGAGAAAGCCTGCCCCGAAGGAACCGCTCAAGGTGTCCTTAAAACAACTCAGCCCGCTCAATTTTGTGCTCTTGACGGTTGCGGGAATAATAAACGCCATAGGTGTCACAGTGTTCTTGGCGCCGGTAGGGCTTTATGACAGCGGAATATCCGGAACTTCGATGCTTTTGTCGCAGCTTACGCCGGAGTGGTTGTCTCTTTCGGTGTTCTTGATTGTGCTCAACGTACCGCTGTTTTTGTTCGGGCTAAGGCGGCAGGGCGTGTGCTTTACAATTTATTCGGTCTATGCCGTAACTATCTATTCGCTCTTTGCGTGGCTCATAACAGACGTGCTGCCCATAGACGTAAGTCAGGTTTCTCCGCTTGCAGGCTCTGACCTATTGCTTTGCGCCATATTCGGAGGCTTTATATCCGGCATGGGAAGCGGTCTTACAATTCGTTTCGGCGGCGCTATGGACGGCATGGACGTCATGGCTGTTGTGTTTGCAAAAAAAATCGGACTCACAGTCGGCTCCTTTACCATGATATACAACGCAATTTTGTATGTAGTGTGCGGAGCTATCTTGAGCAGCTGGACTTTGGCGCTTTACTCAATCGTAGCGTATGCCATGGCTCTTAAAACAATAGACTACATCGTAGAAGGTATCGACAGGTCAAAGGCAGCAACCATAATAACCGTCATGCCGAACGAGGTGTGCAGAAAACTCTCGTCAGAGTTTGAATGCGGCATAACCATGATAGACGCAAAGGGCTATTATTCAAACAGCGAAAAGACCATAGTGTACATCGTAATAAACAGGTTCCAGGTCGGAAAGATGAAAGAAATCATCCGCTCGGTAGACCAAAAGGCGTACATCTCGATTTCGGAGGTTGCGGACGTCTTTAAGTTTAACGACACATGATACCCAAAAAATAAAAAGCAAATCGCCGCCTTTTCGGTTTTACACAAGGAAAAGACGGCGATTTTTTATGCTCATTTTTCTTTTGCGGGCTTGCATGCCCTCACAGCTATAACCTGCGGAATTTCGGGGTCGTCACAGCAGCTTTCGAAAAATCCGTTTATATAAAAACCCGCATCAAAGCACAGGGCAAATATGCTTTGAAGTGAGAGGTGGTAGTAACACTGCTCCTTTGGCTGAGATGGGAGCGCAAAGCATGCGCTGCTCATGTATTTGTCGGTGAGCGTCACAAAGCACGGGTGTTGTGTGGCGAATACGCATTTTTGATAGTCGTACTGAAGCATGAGCGCATAAAAAAGCCCCGCCGCAGGAAATGCGGCGGGGCGGATCCGCACGGCTTAGCCGCGTCGTGCGGACTTATTATTTAATCTCAAGACGCTTTGTCTCGGGCTTTGTCTCCTTGATCTTAGGAAGTTCAAGCTTGAGCACTCCGTTCTTGAATTCAGCCTCGATGTGGTCGGTGTCTATGCCGGTCGTGTCAAAGCTTCTCTGGTATGAACCGTAAGAACGCTCGCAACGCACGTAGTTGTGCTTCTTGTCGTTCTCCTCATACTCGGAGTGACGCTCTGCGCTGATGGTAAGAACGTTATCGGTCAAATCGATCTTGATATCGTCCTTCTCAACACCGGGCAGGTCAGCCTCAAGTTCGTAGTGGTCACCCTTATCCTTTATATCGGTAGAAAAGGCTGCGAGTTTAGACTCATTAGAGTTGCCGAAGAAGGCACGCTCAAGCTCATCAAGCTCTCTGAACGGATCAAAAGCGGACAATGAATTGTTTCTTCTAACATAAGGTACTAACATAATTAAAGCCTCCAAACAAATTTTAAAATTTCTTTGATGATGTCGCGCTCCGTTTTATTTCGGATGCGCAACTGACCATTTCTAAGATTAGTGTACATAACTTCTTCCGATTTATTCTTTGATAAATTCAGATCGTTACATCACAATCGCTCCTTTTTTAAGTATGTCGATCGAAAATCTTTTTTGCTTTCGGAACTCTCGCCTCATCGGCTTCTTTTCCTCTTTGCTCCTATCTCCTTTCGACAATTATCAGTATAGGCACCATATGTGAAGATTGTGTGTTTAAACTGTGATGTTTTTCTGAAAATTAGCACTCTCAATGTGAAAGTGCTAATGCTCAAAGAATCAGAGTGCCAAAAACGACATTATAAAATAGAATGCGCAGGGGAGCATGCGCCGCCTTATGAAATGCCGCGTAGCTTCCGCCGCCATTTAAATATAGGTATACTGTATAAACAACTTTTAAATATGTGCATTGATATTTTATGAGCTAATCTAAACTTCACTTGCGGCGGCTAAGCATTACTTATATTTAACCTTGACTTGGTTTCAGACTTAACCTCAAAGATGATAAATTGAACATGCACAAAACACGAGACACAATTCAACGAAAAATTGAAAGGAAATGAAATCATGAAAAAATTAAGACTTTGTGCGGTAATCTTTATGGCTATGGTAATGGTATTTACCATGGTGGCTTGTGGTGACACAGCTAACGATGCTGACAATGACACAACAGGCAACGTTACCACAAACGCAAACGACAGTGAAGAAGACAACACTTCCGATGATGAAGAGGATTCCAAGACGGTTTCCACCGACGGATCCACATCAATGGAGAGCGTAATCGGATACCTCAGCGAGGCTTACATGGAGTCTCATGACGGCGTAACCATCACCTACAACCCCACGGGTTCCAGCGCCGGTATTCAGGCTGTATCCGAGGGCAGATGTGATATCGGTCTTTCAAGCCGTGACCTCAAGGACGACGAGGCTGAGACACTCAACGGAACTGTAGTTGCAATCGACGGTATAGCAATCATCGTCAACACCGAGAACCCCGTTTCCGATCTTACCGTTGAGCAGATCGCTGCTCTTTACACCGGCGAGATCACCAACTGGAGCGAGGTTGGCGGAAACGACGCACCGGTAGTTTGCATAGGACGTGAGGCTGCATCCGGAACAAGAGACGGATTTGAGTCCATCACCGGAACCGAGGACGCATGTGTGTACTCTCAGGAGCTCACCGCTACAGGCGACGTAATCCAGACTGTTGCATCCAACCCCAACGCAATCGGATATGCATCACTTTCAGCTGTAGGGGACACCGTTAAGACATTGTCTGTAAACGGAGTTCTTCCTTCAAACGAAACCATTCTCGATGGTACATATGAAGTACAGCGTAACTTCGTACTCGTAACGAGCAAGGACAAGGAGCTCACCGGCACTGCTAAGGACTTCTTTGACTACATGCTCAGCGACGAAGCTGCACAGTACATCGAAGCTGCAGGAGCAGTTCCCGTAAACTGATTTAAACAACTTACACAAAACCCTAACTTCAAGACTGTGCCCGCTCCCTGGGTGCAGTCTTGATATCTGAATAACTGTAAATACCGGAGAATGAAATGAGTAAATTTAAAAATGCGCTGCGCAAAGCGGCAAAATTTATTGACAAGATGATGAGCGTAATCTTCACTGCATGCGGATTCATTGCCATCGCTTTCGTCATTATCATTACAGTGTATCTGATAGTCTCAGGTATTCCTGCAATCAGAGAAATAGGACTTGGTGAATTTCTCTTCGGAACGGTGTGGAAGCCTACGGTAGATGAAAATCCTCAGTACGGTATACTTCCGTTTATTCTCTCATCGGTATACGGCACATTCGGAGCAATCCTCATAGGCGTGCCGATAGGACTGATGTGTGCAATATTCATATCCAAGAAGGCAAAGGGACCTGTTGCGACGGCTATAAGCTCTGCTGTAGACCTTTTGGCGGGCATACCTTCGGTTGTATACGGACTCATAGGAATGATGTTTGTTGTTCCTACAGTCAGAGAAGTGTTTAACCTCCCCGACGGAGCAAGCCTTTTGTCGGCCATAATAGTTTTGTCGGTCATGATACTGCCTTCCGTCATTTCAATGTCTACTACTTCTATCAGAGCGGTGCCCAGAGAATATGAGGAGGCGTCGCTGGCTTTAGGAGCTACAAAGACCGAAACAATATTTAAAGTTACCCTTCCCGCCGCAAAGAGCGGAATAATGGCTGCGGTTGTCTTAGGAACAGGAAGAGCCATAGGCGAGGCAATGGCGGTAATGATGGTTGCGGGAAACGTTGCAAACATGCCCGGACTGTTCAAGAGCGTAATGTTCCTTACTACAGCGGTTGCGAGCGGTATGGGATATTCGTCCGGACTCTACCGCGAGGCACTGTTCTCGGTTGCACTTGTCCTGTTCGTGTTTATCATGATTATCAACCTCATACTCAACTTGATTGTAAAAAAGAATAAGGACAAATAGTGTACAGATGTACGGCAAGGAATGAAAATATGAACGATTTATCTTCTATTTCGACTAAAAGAAAATTTAAGAGCGGACTGCTCAACTTCTTTATTTACCTGTGTGTGGCTTTCCTTCTTGCTCTGCTCGCGTTCCTTATAGGATGCATATTTGTCAAGGGACTGCCCAACGTAACGTGGGAGCTGCTCACAACCGAACAAAGCTTTTTAAAGGGCACGAACGGAATACTCCCCAACATTCTCAATACACTTTACATCATAATCATAACTTTAATCATCGTGCTGCCGCTCGGCACCGGCGCGGCAATATACCTCAACGAGTACGCCAAAAGCAAAAGAGCCGTAAAGATAATCGAGTACGCTGTCGAAACCCTGGCAGGTATCCCGTCGATTATCTACGGACTTGTAGGTATGCTTGTGTTCTGCGAGGCGTTCAAGCTCCAGACAAGTATACTCTCGGGATCTTTAACGCTCGTTATAATGACCCTGCCGGTTGTCATAAGAACCACCTGCGAGAGCCTTAAAACGGTGCCTAACAGCTACCGCGAGGGATCGCTTGCGCTCGGCTCGGGAAAGTGGCACATGGTAAGAACCGTTGTTTTGCCCTCTGCAATAGACGGAATCGTCACAGGATGTATACTTTCAATAGGAAGAATTGTCGGAGAAAGCGCGGCGCTTTTGTTCACTGCCGGAATGGCAAACAAAACGCTCAGCATCATAGATGCGGTAACCCCCGGAAACGCAGGATCTACGCTCACCGTTGCAATGTACATGTATGCAAAGGAGCGCGGTGATATGGACACGGCGTTTGCAATTGCGGCGATACTTCTCATAATCACTTTCATAATAAACATTGCGGCGCATCTTGCGGCAAAGCTTCTTAAAAAGGAGACAAGAAAATGAGTAACATTATCCAAACAGAGTCGCTGAACCTCTGGTACGATACCAACCACGCCCTCAAGGACATAAACCTTTCTATCCCCGAAAAGCAGATAACCGCGCTTATCGGACCGTCGGGATGCGGAAAGTCCACCTTCCTTAAAACCCTCAACAGAATGAACGACCTCGTCGGAAACGTCAGGATCGAAGGAAAAGTCCTTATAAAGGGCAAGGACATCTACAAGGACGTCGATGTAAACATGCTCAGAAAGCAGGTCGGAATGGTGTTCCAAAAGCCCAATCCATTCCCGATGAGCATATATGACAACATAGCATACGGCCCGAGAATACACGGCATAAGATCAAGAGTAAAGCTTGACGAAATAGTCGAGCGCTCTTTGAAGCAGGCTGCAATATGGGACGAGTGCAAGGACAGACTTAAAAAGAGCGCACTTGAAATGAGCGGCGGACAGCAGCAGAGATTGTGCATAGCAAGAGCGCTTGCGGTTGAGCCTGAGATACTTCTTATGGACGAACCTACGTCCGCCTTGGACCCTATCTCGACTTCAAAGATAGAAGATCTTGCTTTGGAACTAAAAGAGAAGTATACTATTGTCATTGTAACGCATAACATGCAGCAGGCGGCGAGAATATCAGACATGACCGCGTTCTTCCTCTTAGGAGAAGTGGTTGAGTTTGACTCTGCCGAAACCCTGTTCTCCACTCCTCACGACAAGCGTACGGAGGACTACATAACCGGTAGATTCGGTTGATATATGAGAAAGGCAGTGTGAATATGAGAACCCGTTTTGAATTTCAGCTTAATCAGCTCAATACCGAGCTTATACTCATGGGCGCTTTGTGCGAGGATGCCATAAGCTGCGCTGTTAAATATCTTATTGAAAACGACCACAAGATGAAGGAAAACGTCGCTGAGGCAGAGGAGCAGATCAACCGCAAGATGCGCGATATCGAAGGACTTTGCATGCGCCTTTTGATTCAGCAGCAGCCGGTAGCTACCGATTTGAGAGTTATATCCTCTGCGCTGAAGATGATATCCGATATGGAGAGAATCGGCGACCAGGCGTTTGACATCTCCGAAATTGCCGAGTATGTCTCATCTTCCGGCATGAACAGCAAGACGCATATATCAGATATGGCGGAAGCTGCGTCGAGAATGGTTACAAACTGCGTCGAGTCGTTCGTCAAGAAGGATGTCGAGGCAGCAAGGGCGGTTGTAAAGATGGACGACGAGGTTGACGACCTGTTCATCCAGCTCAAGAACGAGCTTATCGAGGCTATAAGGTCAAACAAGGAGGACGCCGAGGCGCTTGTAGACCTTCTTATGATAGCTAAGTACTTTGAGCGCATAGGCGACCACGCTGTCAACATAGCCCAGTGGGTAATATACGCCATCATCGGTGAGCATGAATAACTAAAACAAAATACACGGACAAGAGGCTGATTCGAGGAAATATAACCTTGATATCGCCTCGAACCGATTGTATAATAAAAGCAGAAAACACGGCTTGCCGCATCGCCGAACCGAAAAAAACAGCAAAGGCGTGCGGATGAGCGAAACACGCAATACATATTCGTAAACGAAGGAGACGTCACAAATGCAGCAGAGCGAACATACAGCTTCCATATATTTAGTGGAGGATGACGATAATATAAGAAAACTCATATCATACGCTCTGTCAAAGGAGGGCTATGACGTAAGCGGTTATGCGCTGCCGAGCGAGTTTTGGAAGGGATATTACGAAAAGCATCCCGACCTTGTGCTCTTAGATATTATGCTCCCCGAAGAGGACGGCTTGTCTATACTTAAAAAGCTCAGAGCGGAGTCTCAGACGCTGCCTATAATCATGCTTACGGCAAAGGGCAGCGAGTTTGACAAGGTGACCGGACTTGACATGGGAGCGGACGATTACATAGCAAAGCCCTTCGGAATGACCGAGCTTGCATCGAGAGTCAGAGCGGTGCTCAGGCGCAGCATGGTTATGCAAAACAGCGCCGAAAAAATCTTTAACATAGGCGAGCTTTACGTCAACACCGAAAAACATATTATCGAGGTTGCAGGAGAGGAAATATCTCTTTCGTTTAAGGAATATTCGCTGCTCGTTGCGCTTTTGGAGGCCGACGGAAAGGTCATGAGGCGTGAGGAGCTTATAAGCAGGGTCTGGGGAGAGTTTTACGGCGAGTCAAGAACCCTTGACGTTCACATAAGAAGCCTCAGAGTCAAGCTGAAAACCGCGGGCAAATATATAGTTACCGTAAAAAATATCGGCTATAAAATTACGAAAGAGAACGGATGAAAATGAGTAAGAGAATATTCAGAATGGCTATACTTGTGGCGTTTATTGTTTTGATCGCAAGTACGGCGTTCATAATGGGAATATTATACGATTTCTTCGAGAAGCAGCTTGAAAACGAGCTTGCATCCGAAGCACAGTACGTATCCTTCGGAATAGATAAGGTCGGCATGGAGTACTTAGACGGCTTTGAGTCAAGCGACGGCAACAGGATAACCGTGATCGCTCCCGACGGAGAGGTGCTTGCAGACACCGCGGCAGACCCGTCGTCGCTCGGAAACCACTCCGACATGGAAGAGGTTCAGGAGGCTTTGGAAACCGGAACCGGTATGAGCATAAGGTATTCCGACACCATTACCGAGAGAACCGTTTACTACGCCACCTTGATGGATGACGGAAATGTTTTGAGAGTTTGTGCAGTACAGTACTCTGTTTTTGCAGCGCTTTTAAATCTCCTCTGGCCTGTAACGGTTGTCATAATACTTGCAATAATACTTTCGCTCATACTCTCCGACAGAGCTGCTAAGCGCATAGTAAGACCTATAAACGCACTAAACTTAGACGAGCCGGAGAAAAACGAAACGTATGAAGAGCTGACCCCGCTGCTAAAGAAAATAGCAACTCAGCGCAGGGAGATAGACAAACAGCTTGAAAGCGCCCGCCATAAGCAGGAGGAGTTTATACTCATAACCGAAAACATGAGCGAGGGATTTTTGGTCATAGACAACGAAACCAACGTTCTGACCTATAACTCGGCGGCGCTCAGCCTTTTGGGCATAAACCGCGAGCAGGTGAACGGAAGTGTTCTCGTTTTAAACCGCGCCAAGGACTTCAGATATGTTGTCGAAAAGGCGCTTGAGGGAGACAGAGCGGAAAGCGAAATGCCCTTAGGCGACAAGACTTACAGGCTCATAGCAAATCCGGTGTATGAAAACTCAAAGATAATAGGCGCAGTTATATTGATCCTCGACATAACGGAAAGCGCCGAGAGGGAACGCTTGAGAAGAGAGTTCACCTCAAACGTTTCGCATGAGCTTAAAACCCCGCTTACTTCCATTTCGGGATTTGCCGAGATGATGATGGGCGGAGGAGTGCCGGAAGCCACCGTGATAGACTTTTCAAAGTCTATTTACGACGAGGCAAAAAGGCTTATCACTTTAGTGAACGACATAATAAAAATATCGGAGCTTGACGACGACACCGCAGTTTTTGAAAAGGAAAACGTGGATCTTTACGAACTCGCATCCGATATAGTGAAAAGACTCAAGCCTCAGGCGGATAAAAAGCACGTCACCATCGACCTGAGCGGAGAGCCTGCCGAAGTTTACGGCGTAGATAAGATACTCGACGAAATGATATATAACCTTGCGGACAACGCCATCAAGTACAACAAAGACGGCGGAAACGTGAAGATAAGCGTGGTTAAATCCTCCGACAAGGTAATGGTCACGGTTTCGGACAACGGAATAGGCATCCCTAAGCAAGACATTAACAGGGTTTTTGAGAGATTTTACAGCGTTGACAAGAGCCATTCCAAGCTTATGGGAGGTACCGGCCTCGGATTGTCCATAGTAAAGCATGGAGCGATGTATCACAAAGCGGAAATTTATATTGAAAGCGAAGAAGGCGTAGGCACATCAATTTCAATTGAGTTTCCCGTGGGAGACGAATCTTCCAAAATGCAAAATGAAGATACAAAATAAAATAATATGAAACCGCATAAAGCTTCATCCCGCCTTTCTCGGAAAAACGAGAGGGCGGGATTTTGCATTGTGAAGCAGAAGCTAACCGTCCTGCCTGCTGCAAAAATGATATTTAGTGATGTAACGATTGATAAATGAAAATACGTTTCAATGCATTATACTAACTTTATTGACAATGCTCAAAGACAATTGTATTATAAAAATATGATATACATTTACTTTGAACATTGGAGTGATGAAAAATGAAGAAGGCTGCACTTTGCAGGGCTGTCGCGGTGGCAGCGGCGGCGGTCATGGCTGTGGGTCTTGTGCCGGCGGGAAGCATCACCGAGGCGTTTGCCGCGGAAAACTCTCCTGCTGCCACACTCACCGTAGATCTTGACCCCAAGAGCAACACCGGCGACATAGTTCACGGAGCTGCGGGATTTTTGTACGGCGTGAGCAGCGAAGGCGTGCCCACAACAAACACCATCGTCCCGCTGAAGTCAAAAATACTTGTCACAAAGGGAGCTGTCGGAACAGAGCACCCTTATGGCGATGCGCTTGACGTGGCAAAGACGTTTTTGGAAAGCGGCGGACAGCAGGTTCAGATGTACAACAGCAACTACTACGGCGTTTTCGGAGTAACTGCAACAATGGATCGCTACTGCGAGGACCTTGTAAATTACATATGCCCCGCCGTTGTAGCGTGGAAGGAGGCGTGGAATGAAGAACACGGCACGCCCGATAACCCCAAGGACGCCATAGGCGCGGTGATAGACATCGATGAGGCCATAGTTTACGTTCCGATAAACGAGGGAACGCCTGCCGGCTTTGACTTTGCACTTTCCTGGAGAAAGTACTGCGAGGCGATAAGATCCGTTGACCCCGGCGCGCATATCGCCGGTCCGAACTCATTCTATTATGACCTTGCGTTCACCGCCGGTCAGAATATGAAGACGTTTATACAGTACTGCGCGGATTACAACTGCATACCGGACGTTATAACCTGGCACGAGCTTGAAACGAGCTGCTTAAAGGACATGTCCGATCACATGCAGAGATTTAAAACCGTGTGGGAAGAGACAGACTGGACAAAATACAACGAGGCTAACGGAACGGAGGGAATACCCGAAATACCGCAGGTTTGCTTTAACGAGTATGCGGAAATGGCGTATTGCGGTGTCCCGGGAAGGCTTGTAAACTGGATATCGAGAATAGAGGATGAAAAGGTCACAGGATGTCTGCCGTTCTGGCATCAGGCAAATAACCTAAACGACCTTGCCGCGTCCGCAAACGAAGGAAACGGCGCATGGTGGCTGTACAAGTGGTACGGCGACATGTCGGGCGTCACCCAGCCGGTTGAATCCTCAACGGAGTATGACCAGCTTTACGGCGTGTCCACAATGGATGAATCAAAGGTGCTCTCCACTACACTTTTCGGCGGATTTACGGGAGATGTAACCGTCAAGCTCGAAAATGTCACAAAGACAAAGGCGTTCAGAGGAGCGGACAAGGTGCACGTGACGGTGGAGGAAACCATGTTCACGGGCTTCCACGGCGCGCTTGACTACCCTCCCACGATAATAGAGGGCACGTATGAGGTGGCGTCTGACGGAAGTGTCACCGTAGAAGTTGACGGCACGCTCTTTGAAAACGCATATAAGCTCACAATTTCTCGGGCGTCAGATGATGACGAGGTAGGAGATGTGACATATACTTCAAGCGGCGACGTGTACGAGGCTGAGGATGCACAGACATCCTTGCTCGCTTCAAAGACGGACGCAAACACCAGCCCGTATTACTACATGTCCCAGACGGGCGAGTTTGCACGCGCTGTAGACATGCCCACCGGAGCTGTGCTTGAATACACCATAGACATTGAAAAAGACGGCCTGTACAGACTCGACTTCGTGTACGGAAACGGACAGGGAACAAACCGCGGAGATATGACTTCGCACGACCCCGTGAACGTGATACAAAGCTTCTCGTTTGACGGGGAAGAGCCTGCCGATGAGGTCATGAAGTCTACGCTTTGGCAGACCATGACCGGAATCAAGTCCATATATCGTTACCTTGATGCGGGCGAGCATACAATTGAAATAACCTCCGCAGACGGCATAGACAACGGCATGGTGTTCCACGACTTTCTCAGGGTGACCTATATAAGCGAGACGGGCGACAGCGAGCCTGCTTTCACGAGAGATTTTGAGGCGGAGGAGTCCGACTTCAACATGCTTGTAGGAAACACCGATTCCACCGTTTCAACCGAGACCAAATTGTCGGGATACTCGGGAAGCGGATACATAACCGGACTTGAGCAAAGGTCCGTCCCAGAGGGCGGCGGAGTCAGATTCACCGTCATCGTTCCCGAGAGCGGACTGTACGACATAGATATGATTGTTCACTCCGCGGAGGACGCAGCAGACTCTTACATAAACCTTTACGTCGGAAATACCGCCGTGACGCTTGACAGGATAGTGACCACCGTTTCGGTACCTGCGTCGGCGGATTGGCAGACGGTTTCGGCAATAGTGTTCTTGGAAAAGGGAATAAACGTCGTTGATATAGACGGCAGCGTTGACCTTGATAAGATGACTGTTTCGGAAGGCGACTATTCAGACGCATCCACAACGTTTGAAGCGGAGGACTGCATTCCTTCAGAGCTTGAGGACTCGATAGCAGTTGTGGAAAGCGACGGCGCATCAAACGGCGAATATGTCGCCGGAATGGCGGGATCGTATACCGACCCCGATTACCTTGAGTTTGTGTATAACGCGCCTGAGGCCGGAAAGTATGCGCTTACGGTGTACCATTCAAACGAGGACATAGCGGGAACGCATGGATACAACATAAAGATAATAGATAAGTATGCGGTGTTTGAGGTAAACGGCGAGTCTGACTCTCCGGTGTTTGACGTTCAGCCTTTGCCGGAGGACACGAGGACGGTTTACTACTTTGTAGACTGCGGAGACCATGACCCGACAACCGTTTCGGAGGGCGACGAGTTCGGCATATTGAACACCGTTACCGATCAGATTTACTCTGAGGATGAGACGGGCTACAGCTGGGGCGTTGAGATAATATCCGACGGTGAAAGGGTCGAATCATCCGGAAATTCAGAGGATCACGCCGTGTACACCACCTATCAGCAGACAACCCGCGACAATATCAATGATGGACAGGGCAAGGAGACGACATTCAGATATGCGCATAACCAGTATGAGGCGGGAATAGAGCCGAGATACGTTGCGTACAGATTCGAGCTTGACCCCGGAAAGTATGACGTCACAATGGGCATGAGCAACACGTGGGGCAACGGCACAAATCCCACACTTCACTTCATAGCGGACGGCATTGACGAGGTCACAAAGGAAATAGAGGTTGGCGGACAGGTGACTGAGACGACCGCTGTTGACCTTACCAACGCCGAGACAAACGAAAAGGGCAGAGTCGAGCTTTTGGTGATGGCTACTACCGATACGCCTTCTGTTCAGGTCACATACATAACCATAAAGGAGTATGTCGAGCCTACGGAGCGCGAGCTTAACACATACACCATGCCGGACGGAATAAACAGCATAGACGTAAGCGGCGACCTTCCCGACGATGTGTATGTGGGTGAGCTGACAGACGGAGTTATCTGGATAACTGATATGAGAAGCGTCATGAACGACACCGACAGATACTTCTTCAGAAACTCCTTCTCCGATGATACGTTTGACGAAAAGACTATCCTCCTCGACCTCAAGGAGGGCGAAAACACCATAAGAATATATAACGACAATAGCTGGAACGTCACATTCGGAGGCACGACAGGCACGCCTGCAACCGAGTATCTTAAAAACTATACTCCAAACTTCGATAAGTTCGTGATAACGCCGATTTCACTCAGCGACCCCGGAAAGCTGCCCGAGTATTCGCTTTTGAATCAAAGGCCTGAGCAAAAGCCGGATACGGCGGTTGTAGTGGGCATAGCTGCCGGAGCGGTTGTGGTTGTTGCAGCTGTTGTGGTTGCGGCAGTGTTGGTTGCCTCAAAAAAGAAAAAAGGCGCAAAGTGATGCGCAGGTGAGCTGAGCCGGCAGAATGTGCAAGGGCGTGTATGAATGCGTGCGCTTTTGAGAATGTGCTGCGTAGATTGTACGCCGCATATAAGACGCGTGCGAGCATAGCTCATGCGCCGTACATGGCGCAGACGCCGCACAGGTTTCACCGCCGGACAAATACATATTGTAAAAACTACTCTCTTACAATTGAAGTTTGAGAGTAGTTTTTATTATTTATAAAGTAAAGGAGCAAGCAACATGAAAGTTTATGGGTATGCGCTTTGGATTTTGCCCGCAATATTTTTCTGCGCCATTTTTCCCCCTTCGCTCTTGACTCGCGGCGCGCGATTTGCTATAATACCATTGTACAGAGTAAAACTGCTGAGTGCACACGGAGGATAGGCGCAGATGCGCATATTTTTTTGAAATATGAGTTAGCTTATGCTAACTGAAATTCGGCGCACCGGATGGGGTGAAAGTATGGACGAGCATGTCGAACAAATCAATCAAAGCGAGCATGTGGGGCAGAGTGAACAGATAATAGAGCTGAATTTAAGCTTTAAATACGAGAATGAAAGTGAAGCTGCATTAAAAGACGTGCGCGGCAGCGTTAGCCGCGGGAAGTGCGTTGTGCTATGCGGCGGCAGCGGATGCGGAAAATCAACCCTTCTTCGCTGCATAAACCGCCTTATCCCGCAATTTTACGAGGGCGAGCTGAAGGGGTTTTGCATGCTCTGCGGAAAAGACATATCAAAGCGGGCGATAGGCGAAACCGGTGAGCTTGCGGCGTCGGTGTTTCAGGACCCGCGCAGTCAGTTTTTCACCATGAACAGCTCAACCGAGGTTGCTTTTGGATTGGAAAACTTCGGCGCCACGCATGAACAGATGGTCAAGCGCGTGGAGCTTGCATTTTCAAGCTTTCACCTCGAAAGACTTAAAGACCGCAGCGTGTTCGAGCTTTCAAGCGGCGAACGCCAGCTTGTGGCGATACTTGCCGCATGGGCGGTAGATACAGACGTACTTCTTTTGGACGAACCGACTGCAAACCTTGACTTTTGCGCCGTTGAAATGCTCAGAAAAATGCTGCTTGAGCTTAAATCCCGCGGCAAAACAATGCTGATAAGCGAGCACAGAATGTACTACCTCAGAGAGCTTGCGGATGAGTATTGGTACATGGAAAACGGCGAGATAACAAGGCGTTTCGCCGCTGATGAAATGGAAGCGCTTGCTGATTCGGAGCTGTGCAGGTTGGGACTCAGGGCAACCGATTTAAATGCTGTTGCGCGCACCTGCCACGACAGCATGCCGCCGTCCTGCAAAAATGAGCTGGCAGTCAGCGGCGTGGTCTTTGGGTATAATCGGCGCAAAAAAGTCCTGAACGGCCTGTCTTTGCGAGCATGCACGGGAGAGGTCATAGGGCTGGTCGGCTCAAACGGCTGCGGAAAGACTACATTCGGAAAGCTTGCCGCGGGACTTTTGAAACCATCCGCCGGCGGATTTACATATAACGGGGCATGCATGCGCAGCAGGGAGCTTTTAAAGCAGAGCATGTTTATAATGCAGGAATCGGAGTTTCAGTTTTTCACAAACTCCGTTCAAAACGAGCTTCGATACGGCCGCAAGTGGACTTCGGAGCTTGAAAAAAGGAGCTGCAAGCTTCTAAAGGTGCTTGACCTTTGGGAGTGCAGAAACCGCCACCCGTTTACGCTTTCCGGCGGGCAGATGCAAAAACTCACGCTGCTTCTTGCGTGCCTGTCCGATAAACCGATAGTGGTGCTTGACGAGCCTACGGCAGGGCTTGACAGAAAGAGCCTGCAAAGCTGCATAGAGCTCATACGCCAAATGCGTCAGGACAAGATTGTGTTTGTCATAACTCATGATTTGGAATTGATATCTCAGGCATGCACAAGATGCCTTTCTGTCTCTGATGGAAAGATACAAGACGAGTACGATTTGTCAAAGGGACAGCAATTAAGGCGGCTGTATGAATATATGCAGTCCGGCATGCAGAGCGCAAGCGCAGAAGAAAAAAGCGATGTCGCCCCAAAGCAGCGCCGAACGCGAGCATGCGACCCGAGGACAAAGCTTTTATACCTTCTTGCATCGCTTGCGGTCACCGCATCTGTGGACAATGCCTTGATGGCAGGGGCTTTTGTCCCCACTTTGGCTATGTGCATGTACGAAAAGAGATACGGCACCGCCGCGGCGGGATTTGTCTTGTTTTCGCTCATCATGCTGCTGTCAGTTCTTTTTCCTACGCCGGTCATGTCGTTTGTGGCAGCGTATTTTCCGAAGTTCATTCTTTTGTGGCTTGTGTTCGTTCTGATAACGGAAAAGGGGGATTCATCACGACTGACGGCTGCCCTCAGGCGCATGCATGTGCCACAAACCGCTGTCATGATATGCTCTGTAATATTCAGGTTTTTCCCTGCATTGACCGCCGATTTGCGCATACTGTCTCAGTCTGTTAAAACGAGGCAGGTGTTTACGGGGCTTGCCGACAAGCTGAAAAGGCTGCCCTCGTATTGCGAGATAATGATAGTCCCGATGATATTCAGGGTGCTTAGAATTGCCCAGACGCTGTCAGCCTCAGCCGAAACAAGGGGAATAGCGCTCAAAAGAAAAAGGCAATCATATGCGTGTGTGCGCTTTGGCGCTGTCGATGTTGTTATGGTGATATTGCTTGCCGCTTTTATGGCGGCGGGAATTATAATATAAAAGCTAACGGAGGGATGAGTTTATGAGTGAAAAAACAAAGTCGCAGGGCTTAAAAATCAAGGATATCATCACGGTTGTGCTTCTGTCGCTTATCAATGTGGTGATTTTCATGGTCAGCTCGCTGCTTTACCTGACGCCGATAACGGTCCTTGCAATGCCTGTTTTGTACGGGCTTGTCGAGGGAATTGTGTTCTTTACCATCGGAACGCGCGTCAAAGCGCGAGGTGCGCTGCTTTTGTACTGCGTTGTCAGGGGCGTAATGGGATTTTATCTTCCTTACATCATATGCTACCTTGTCGCAGGCGTCGCCGCGGAGCTGATTATGGCAAAGACGGGATACGCAAACGTCAAAGGTCTCACCGTAAGCTACATAATCGCCGAGGTGCTCGGAGCTTTGGGCGGAACGTTTTATCCGTACGTCATCGCTGCCGATTCGTTCTTTGCAAATGCCGATGAGATGTTAAAAACCGGTGAGCTGAACGAAAACGTTTTGGAGGCGTCAAAGATGATAAGCTCATGGGGAAGCTTAGTACTTCTGGCGGCAATACTTTTGTCCTCCTTTATAGGGGCTTTGATAGGCAGGAAAGTTGTGAAAAAACACCTCCTCAGCGAAAGCGCATAACTTAAATTTGCATGCAAGAGTAAAACTCCTTAGATGATACATCAAAGCAAAAGGCGCGGCTTATGCCCCTGAATCGGGACGTAAGCTGCGCTTTTTGCGTAGTGTAACTTGTATGCTCAAAAGGTGCTGTCGTGTTATTTTCCGACGATTTTTCGGTCGTCTCACTGTGATGCAAGCTGACTTCTTTTAAAAAATTCGTCTGCGAGGCTCTTTCCGCCCTCTTTGAGGATGCGCCCGCCTTCTATCCACAGCGCCCTGTCGCATAGGGCTGATGCACAGCGGAAGTCGTGCGTTATGCTCACCATCGTGTTTTTCTGCTCCCTGTGTACTTCGTTTAAAACGGCAGTCAGCTCCTGCAAGCCGGCATAATCCTGCCCAACGGTAGGCTCGTCAAGCAAGAGCAGTTTCGGCTTTTGAGCCAATATCGCCGCAATTGTGACCCGCCGCTTTTGACCCTCGGACAAAGAATGCGGATGCCTCTCAAGCAGCGGCGCAAGCCCGAAACGCTCCGCCAGATACATAGCATAATCCTTGTCGTCAGCCGCAAAACAAAGCTCGTCCGCCACCGACGACATGAAAAGCTGATAGTTTGGGTTTTGATACACCACCCCGACAGTCTTAAACCACAGCTTGTTTGCACGCTTGCCGCAGCGCGGCTCTAAAAACTGCTCGATTTTGCCGTCTGTCGGCTTGATAAGCCGTGCAAGTATCGAAAGAAGCGTCGATTTTCCGCAGCCGTTTTCGCCGAGCAGCAGCAGCCTTTCGCCGCTGTGAAGCTCAAAAGAAATGTCTTTGAGCACGCTGTTGTCCTTAAATTGCTTTGTAATATGCGTCGCTTTGATGATCGATGCGCCGGCAGCCAGGCAGTCATCTTTTTTATCCTTTATGACGCTGACCTGACTTCCTAAGTATGCGTTCTTGTTCTCGATCAAACGCGCCGTGCCGTCCCGCAGCTCCCATACGGCATCCACATGCGGCAGCACAACGTCAAGGCGGTGCTCAACCAAAAGTATCGCCTTGCCCCGCTTTGCAAGGTCTTTCAGCAGCATAAGGAGATCCTGCGCTCCCTGCTGGTCGAGGTTTGCAAGCGGCTCGTCAAATATTAAGATGTTTGCACCCATGGCGAGCGTGGAGGCCGTGACAAGCCTCTGCTTTTGTCCTCCCGACAGCGTGCGGGTTGCCATGCCCCTTTTTAATTTGAGCTTTGCGCAGCTCTCATCTATGCGGCGGTCGATTTCCTTTGGGTCTATGCCGAAGTTTTCGCAGCCGAACGCTATTTCATCCTCTGCGCTTTGGTGTATAATTTGAGACTCCGCGTTTTGAAGCACGCATCCGACTTTGCGTGAAATCCGGCTCATGGAGTGCCCTGCGACGTCCTCGCCGTCTACAAGCACCTTTCCGTCGAGCGTGCCGCTCGTCATGCGCGGTATAACGCCGTTGATAAGAGAAAGCAAAGTCGATTTTCCGCATCCGGACAGACCGGACAAAAGCGTGACCTGACCGTAGTCAAAGTAAAAGTCGGTGTCCTTGAGCACAGGCTGATCGCTCCCGTCGTATGTAAAGGAGCGCAGGCAAACTTCTACCGCATGGCTCATGCAAGCACCTCCTCAATGGACATAGACATCCCGAAAGCGGGCGCAGCAAGCCCAAGTATAAATATCGCCAAAAACAGCGCAGCAAAGCATACGTCCTTTGGCTTAATGCGTATCGGATGGTACACGGTGTACTCGCCGGTGTCGCTTATAAATCCTCTTGTCTCGACCGACAGAGCAAGCGTGTCGGATATGTTCACAAGCCGGACAAGAAGCGGGATCAAAAACGCGCGGTAAAATGCCGTAGGGTTTAAAATCGATGTTACTCCGCGAGTGCGCATTGCAGAGCGAACCTGATGTATCTCGCCCGAAAGAACAGGCACAAAGCCTGTGGTTATGAGCATGCCCAGCGTCACAAGCCTCGGGCAGCCCAAAGATGTAAGGCAGCGCGTGAGCTGCACCGGAGGCATAGACAGTCCCGGCAGAACCGCAACGCCGACTCCTGCGAGCCTGTTAGCCATCTGCCATGTGAAAACCGTGTTGCCGCCGCTTGCAAGGTAAAAAATCACGCTGAATACGGCAAGGTATATAACTATCACGGGCAGCGCTTTAATGCATGTGGAGGCATAGCCGAACAGACACAAAAGGATAAATGCGCATCCGACAAATATGCTTCCCCACACACTTCTTGCCAGGGCGAGCGCACCTATTATGGTGAGCAGTGCGGTGAGTATGCTCACTATCGGGTACAAAGGGTGCGCGACGTGAAAGCGATCGGTCATTTTTTCAAAACCCCCGCTTTTTTAAGCTCCTTTGAGATCTTTATTCCCAAGAACGCGCCCAGCGCGCTGACCGCCACGGCAGCAAGCACGCAAAGCACCGCCGCTATCTGAAGTCCCTGACCGAAAAACTGGTCAAACATATCCGAGGCAAAGCATATGTAGTAGATGAAGTTAAAGGGGAGCGTCAGAGGTATGAAAAGCCAGGACGCGAAAAATACCGCGCGGTCGCTCTGATATCCCTTGAAAATCAGCACCGCCATAGCCTCTATTAAGATGCCGGTCAGCAGGCTTGAAAAGAACATGACGGGAGCCATAAACAGCTCCACAATGCCCGTAAACACCGCAAAGAAGAGTATCGAGCCGACCTTGCGCACCTTCATAAGCGCCACGGCGGGGAAGAGTGAAAACTGAAGTGCGGTTACGAGCTGAGCCAATCCGAATATGTGGATTTGGGACACCACAGCCATTACGGCGGCGGTGCATGTCGCTACGGCGGACAAAATCGCAAGGAACACTATGTCCTTGACGGTGAACTTTTGAAATACAGCTTGCTTCATTTATACTACCTCTCTTGCTTCATTCTGCCGCCGCTGATAGAGTAAACCCTGTCGGCAATGGCCATGGTTGATGCTCTGTGCGACACAAGTATGATGCATTTGTTCTTTTTTCTTCTCGCAATCGCCTGAAGGATTATGCCCTCGTTAATGCTGTCTACGTTGCTCGTCGGCTCATCTAAAAGTATGACCGGACTGTCGTGCAGGAAAGCCCTTGCAAGCCCTAAACGCTGCTTTTCTCCGGCGGAAAGATTGTCTCCTAAAGCGCCCACCCGTGTCTGATACCCCTGCGGCAGGCTCATAATAAAATCGTGTATAGACGCCTGGCGGCATGCCTGCTCAAGCTCCTGCATGGTCGCATCCGGCTTTGCCATGCGCAGGTTTTCTTCGATGGTTTCGTCGAACAAATATGTGCTCTGGCTCACCATGGTCACGTTTTCAAGCAGGCTGTCGGTGTTGATGCGGTCGATGTCAATTCCGTTGTAGAGTATTTGTCCGCTGCCCTTTTTCCAAAAGCGCAGCAGCAGCTTTAAAAGCGTCGATTTTCCGCAGCCGGACGGCCCGACAAGCCCCACTATTTCGCCTATTCCGGCGTTGAAGGAAACGTCCTTCAGCACGGGCTGACTGTCATAAGAGAAGGAGAGGTTTTTGACCTCTAAGCTCTTAAACTCGAAGTTGCTGCCGTTTGTCACCGGCATTACGGCGGGCTTTTCCTCAAGGAGGTTTAATATTCTGTCACCGCTTGCAAACGTCTGCGTGAGGTTTGAGGGCAGAGCCGAAATTGCTATGACAGGACCGAAGGAGCCGAAAACAGTGACGATGCCGATTATCATCCTGCCTATCGTAAGGTCATGCGTCATATATAGCACGATTCCCGCAACCAGCGTCAAAAGTATGCACAGCGACACACAAAGCTCCGTCACTCCGGACGACAGCGCAGATGCGTGGCGGGAAAGCGTGGTCTGACCCTTCAGCTCTTCCGACCTGCGGTCTACTTCAGCCGCACGTGCTGCGCCTGCGTTGTTCAGGACGATGTCCTTTACGCCCTTGACGCTGTCGAGAAAGTATCCGTTAAAGGATGAAAACTCTTTTCTGTACGCCACACCGTACGGTCTTAGCTTTTTTGAGCTGATTACGGGGAGCAGTATGCCTATTACGACATATCCCGCAAGCGCCGCTATGGCAAGGTATGCGCTGACATACAGCCAAACAAACAAAAGCACGGCCGCACATACAAGCACCGCTATGCAGATAGGGGAGACGGTGTGCGCATAAAACACCTCCAGCGTCTCGATGTCTGCGGTGAGCATTGCTATTATTGCGCCCTTCTGCTTTGTTTCAAGCTTTGCGGGGCAGAGAACTCTGAGCGCTTTGAATATTTTGTCACGGATGACCGCCAAAAGCTTAAAAGCTATGTAGTGGTTGCTGTACTGCTCCCAAAGCCTGAGCACTCCTCTCAACACTCCGCATAGCAGGGCAAACACCATGATTTGCGTGTAGCTGAGGGCTATCGGCTCACCTAAAAGCTTCGCTATGCCCACAGCGCCGAATACCGTTACGCCCATGGCGGACAAAAAACCAAGCACTCCGCCCGCAATCGCAAGGACAATCACCCACGCCATGCTTCCGACAAGCGTTATGAGCCTTGCCATAATGATCGCTCCGGGCCTGCGGTCACGCGTCCTTTTCTTATTCATTGATGTCCACCTCCTCTAACGACTTTTGAGTCAGATACATCTGCGAGTACATGCCGCCGTTTTCAAGAAGCTTCTGATGTGTGCCGCTTTCAGCGACGCGGCCGTCCGCAAGCACGTATATTTTGTCGGCTTTTTCGATGTTTGCAAGGCGGTGAGATATCACAATGACGGTCTTGCTTTCGGCAAGCTTGTGAACGGTGTCCATAATGACGCTTTCGCTGTCCACATCTATGTTGCTTGTCGCCTCGTCAAACAGGTATATGTCCTTGTCCGCCGCAAGCGCTATTGCAAGGGCAAGTCTTTGCTTCTGACCTCCTGAGATATTCGCTCCGTCCTCGCTTATCACCTTGTCAAGTCCGCCCGAGTCGCGTATAAAATCGTCAAGCCGCACCTGAGCCAGGGCGTCCCATATGGTTTTCTCCGAGACGTCGGGGGATGCAAGCTGAAAGTTTGCCCTCACCGTGTCGTTAAATATGTATGTGTTGTAGCTTACAACTGCAAGCCTTTTATAAAAGCTCTCGCGTTTCAGCTCGTCAATCGAGGTGCTGCCCAATAAGACTTTGCCGGCGTTCGGACGGCGTCCACCGCATAGCAGTGAAACAACCGTAGACTTTCCCGCACCGCTTTCTCCCACAATCGCCGTCATGGAGCAGGGCGGAAACTCCATCGATACGTCGCTTAGAACCTGCCTTTGTCCGTCATATGAAAACGTGACATGCTCAAGGGAAAGCGTGCTTTCCTTTGACTCCTTTTTGCCCCACTTAGGCTCTTCCTGTTCGAGCAGTGAGACAATTTTTTGTCCCGCGGATGCGCCGTTCATCGCAACGTGAAAAGCGCTTCCCAAAGACCTGAGCGGCAGGAAGAACTCAACCGCCACCAATATCAGAAACAGGCTCACGGCAGGATCTGCGCCGTTGAGTGCGGCGCGTATGGACATGCATACTCCCAATCCCGCTCCGCCGTATGCGACGAGGTCCATGATGGTGGTGCTCGCCAGCTGCATGACGAGAACTTTCATGGTGATGCGTCTGAAGTCCTCCGCCTGCTCGTTCATTTTTATGTTTCTCGCCTCGTCGGCGCGGAAGATTTTCAGCTCTTTAAGCCCCTGAACGCTGTCCAAAAATCCGTCGCCCATAGAGGTGTATTTGCCCCAGTACTTTGCGAAAATCTTTTTTGCGTACTTTGACACCGCAACAATCGAAACCGGTATCAGCGGCACGCAGCACAAAAGCACAAGCGCAGTTGGCACATCAAGCCAAACGCATATCAAAAACAAAGCAACGGGCGCGATCATTGAGTAGAAAAACTGCGGCAGGTATGTGGAGTAGTATAAATCGAGCTGTTCTATTCCCTCCATGGTCACCTGAGTGAGACCTGCCATAGACATGTCCTCTGTGGAGCGGACGCCGAGGCGGAGAATCTTGTCGTACGCCTTGTGGCGAAGGTCACTTTTTACGACGTTTCCGAGCTTTGTCTTGAGGTCGGCGGTTTTGACGGTGAGCAAAAAGCGCACCGCTATTGCCGCGCATATCACAGCCACGGGCTGCCACAAATCAGCTGCGCCGCTTATGCCGCCCGAAATAATCTTGTGAATTATCACGCATATGCATGCCGTGATGCTCAGGTTGGCAACAAGTCCTGACAGGCTGAGCAAAACAACGTACACTATATATTTTCTCTGCCCTTTGATGAGGGCGAGCAGTTTTTTATCAAGCATTTGCATTCCTGCCTTTCTCCCGCCGCATCTGTATCAGATGGCGGACGGCGATTATGGGATGGTGGAAAATCATTCGCGGCCCCGAGTACCGCATGACAAGACGTATCTTTTCTTTCATGTCAGGCTTGTAGCAGTGAATTTTGCAGTTGCTGCAAAACGGTTTGTTGTCCCCGTGCGGGCACTTGGACAGCCGGTAGTTTGCGTAGTCGAGCAGCTCCTTGCATTCGGGGCAGAGCTGTTTGCCCTTTCCGTGATGACCTTGGCAGTAGATTTCAATCATGCACGCCACTGTTTGGGCTTCTTTTTCACGCTTCATGGGCGGTATCCTCCTTGTCGTGCAATGTAAATTAGCATATGCTAACTCTTCATGCAAAGAAAAACACGCCGACAGGGCGTGCGGTTAGCATCTGCTTACTTATTATAAATGCAATATGCAATAAAGTCAATACTTTTGTTTCGGGGAAAGGGGGAGAGATGCTTAACTGTCGAGCAAGTCACCAAGACATATGGTCATTTTTATGAAGAGGACAAACAGGCGGTTATCAATTTTATCGGGTAATTTAGTAACAAACGTAGTAACAAACCGCAGCAAAGCAGCACAAATACAGGCAAAGTTGTTACTATATATAGTACATAAAGATATCACAGACACTATATATAGTGTCTGTGACTCAATGGTGGAGACAGAGGGGCTCGAACCCGCGACCTCACGCATGTGAAGCGTGCGCTCTGACCAGCTGAGCTATGCCTCCAAAAATATTTAAACAGCTGTTCCGACAAAAGCCTTGTCGTGACATGGTGCCGCTGACCGGACTTGAACCGGTACGCTTTAAGGGCGAGGGATTTTAAGTCCCTTGTGTCTGCCTATTCCACCACAGCGGCGTTTTATCTTTGCAACATACCTATATTACCACTCGGCATATTAAAAGTCAATGTTTTTTTGTGTGCGATACGCGTGCATATCCATATCTTAATATGCGTGTGATGCGGCGCCGCCGAACACAATTGTTTTCGGCAGCGCCGTGATTTGTCTGTATTGGCCTAAGCCGCAAAGATCACTTAATCATTATCCTTATGTCAAGCTCGACGTTGGGAAGAGGTATGCGGTACTTGTCTCTTAACGCAGGACCGCATGAATTTGAGCCTACGCCGGCCATCATGCTGTCAACGCATATTACGTTGCTCGGGCACTTTTCAAGCTCAAAGTTGTGTCTCTTGCTCGAAAGCTCTTCTTGAGTGTATTCGCTTGCGTTGAAGGAGAAGTCGCCCTTTGCCTCAAAGCGTATCGTGGTCAAACCGTCTGTGACGGAGGCGAACTTGCAGCCGTAGTGGGATGAGTTTTCCTGAGGACGAATATAGTCCTCATGCATGTTCTTGACCTTGTCCTCAAAAAGTCCTACATACGACGCCCTGTGCTTGTCTATATAGCTCTCATAGGGACCGTATCCGTAATACTGCACCGTGTCAAACGACTTCTTTAAGAACAGCCTTATGCCGAACCTCGGAAGCATATCCACTTTGTTTGTGGTGGTCAGGCGGCTTATTACGTCAAGCGTTCCGTCTGCGTATATCTTGTATGCGGTCTTTGCCCTTGCAAACGGCTGATACTGGCTCCATCCAAAGCCCTCGTTTACGTCTATCTGAGCGTATTCTTTGTTTGCGGATATGCTCACATCGTATATCTTTACGATGTAGTCGTTTAAATGCGCTCTGTACCAGTCCCATCTCATCGGGTCGTTGTCGGTGGGCGCACGGAAGAAGTTAAACGATATCGGCTTGTCGATGAGGTCCTTTCCGTCCTTTATTATGGAGTAAAACTCGCCGTGACGCTTGTCAAACTTAAAGCTCAGAGATCCGGCGTTAATCACAGCCATGAGCGGCTCCTCGTAAACGGAAATCTGTCCTCCGTCCGGCGCAGGCTGAGTCTTTTCGTTTGTCTCCTTGAGGCATATCTGATCAAAGCAAACCTCAAAGCCCTTCTTGCACCATGCCGTGTCGGATTTTGCGCAGAATTTGAACATGATGTATACGCTCTTTCCGTCTGCATGCGCAGCCTCCGGTATCTCTACAAGCGTTGACTGCATCGGGGCAAGCTCAAACGAAAACTTGCCGTCGCATATTTTCTTTCCGCAGTCGGTTATCTCATATGTGCCACGCAGGAAGTCGTGAGCGTTCTCAAAGTTTAAGAAGCTCTTTATCTCAAACACGCCCGGCTTGTCTGTCGGATATACCCTCACGGGGCGGTAAACCTGCTTTGCCTCTCTTAAACCTGTGTGGGGCGTTCTGTCGGGGTAGATGAGTCCGTCCATGCAGAAATTGCCGTCGTTATGACGCTCTCCGAAATCTCCGCCGTATCCGTACTTCGGCTTTCCGTCGGCGGTGTATCCTATAATCATGCCGTGGTCGCACCACTCCCATATGAAACCGCCGCAGAAAACGGGATTTGAGTAGAACATCTCGCGGTAGTCCTCAAGGTCTCCGGGGCCGTTGCCCATTGCGTGGCAGTACTCGCAAAGAATGTAGGGGCGCTTCTCACCCTTTTTGGCGTAGTCCTCCATAGCTCCGTCCCACGGATACATGGTTGAAACGACGTCAAACACGTCCTCGGTGTCGTCTATTGCATGCCATACGCTCTCGTAATGCAAGAGCCTTGTGTCGTCAAGCTCCCGAACACGCTGAGCCTCTTTGAGCACGTTTATGCCGTAACCGGCTTCATTTCCCATCGACCAGAACAGCACGCAGGGGCGGTTTTTATCCCTTGTCACAAGCTTTTCGCCTCTGTCAACAACCGCTTTTTGGAATTTCTCGTCCGCCGAGATCATTGATATGCCCTTGTAGTCTTTGTACATGTCTTTAAATCCGCGGTAAACTTCGACGCATCCGTGAGCCTCGTAATCCGCCTCGTCTATCACGTAAAGTCCGTACTCGTCGCAAAGCTTGTAGAAGAGGGGAGAGTTGGGGTAGTGGGATGTTCTCACTGCGTTTATGTTAAACTGCTTCATCATCACTATGTCGCGAGTCATCTGCTCAACGCTTGCATAGTATCCTGTGTCGGCATAGCTGTCGTGGCGGTTCACGCCTCTGAACTTAACGGGCGCTCCGTTTACAAGCAGAACGCCGTCGCTTACGCATATGTCCCTAAATCCTACTTTTTCGCCGATAAGCTCGCTGTCTGTCTGTATTGTGAGGTTGTAAAGGCTCGGTATCTCCGCCGACCAAAGCTCGGGCGCCTTAACCTCCGCTTCAAACGGCTTATCCTCGCAGGCGTCGCCCTCGCACACCACCGCTCCGTTTTTGTCGCAAAGCACAACATGCGCAGGCACACCCTTTACGCTAACTTTGAGCGTGGCATCCCATGTGTCGTGGTTTAATATTGTCTTTACGGTGTAGTCGCAAAGCCTTTTTTCGGGGCGGGAAAGCATGTATACATCGCGGAATATTCCCGAAAGCCTTATCTTGTCCTGATCCTCAAGATACGTGCCGTCGCACCACTTGAGAACGGCAACGGTTATTCTGTTTTCGCCTTCGCGAAGGTATGGGGTCACGTCAAATTCGCTCATCGCATGAGAAACCTGAGTGTATCCCACGAAGCTGTCGTTTACGTAAAGGTACAGGCAGCTGTCAACGCCCTCAAAGACAAGTATTCTCTTTAATCCGTCCGGCATGTAGCAGTAGCTTCTGTAGTATACGCCCACCGGATCGTCGTCGGGGACATAGGGCGGGTCAAAGGGTATCGGGTAGCTTACGTTTGTGTACTGTGCGGTGTCATAGCCGTGAATCTGCCAGTTGGAGGGCACGGGTATGGTGCTGTCGTACTCCGAGGCGGTGAAGTTGTTTTCGAGGTCTATAACGCTCGGATAGTATTTAAAGTTCCAGTCGCCGTTTAAAAGCTCAAACCGCTCAGAGCATGTTCTGTCGGCAAACGGATCCTGCCCGACGGAAAACGGGACAAAGTAGCTTCTCGGTTCCAGCGTTCCGACGTGAAGTTCGTTCAAATTTTCATGATAAATCATCTTGCCCTTGGCCGAGCCGGGGCTTGCAATCTTTGAAATATCCATATTGAAGATATCATTCCCTTCGAGTTTAATATCAATAACAGGATAACAGATGTCATTGAAGTTATCAAGAGTTTTATATTAAAGTTTTACATCATTTCGGTTTAAAAAATTTATATTTTCGGCCCGAAAAACTTCTTTGGCATAAAAAATGCGGCGCCCGTGCCTATGTCGAACGCCGCTGTGTATGGGGAGTATATGAGTTTGGCTGTGTTACTTTCTGCGGTTGAAAATCACATAAACCGCCGCCGCTGCTGTCGCAGTCAGGCTTGTGCATATCGCAATTCCGGTTGGAGGGTTTATGTCCGCATCGTCGGTGTCTTCGCCCGACGGCGAGTCGGGAGCCTGTTCAGTCGGATCGGACATGTCAAAGAGCGCCGCAAGTTCGTCCTGCTCGTCCTGCGTCAAGGATGTCTGCGCACTGCCCGATACGCCGTATACTAATCCGAGCTGAAGAGGATATGATTCCATCGCTATTCCGTCCCAGCTGATAGTCAAGGTCTTAAAGGCGAGTATCTCGTCCTCTGATGCTGCGCTTCCGTCGGCGTTTGTGATGTTTTCGCCGTCAATGCCGAATGTAAACGGTGTGTATCCGTTCGGGTATCCGATAAGCTGTGCCGCGCACTTAAATAAGTATCTTCCCGTCTCATCGTTGTAGCTAACGTCAACAACGTAGACGTCAGTTGATGTTATCGGGTCGGCGTATTCAATTATGGCTGATGCGGGAACGCATGCTCCGATTGCCACCAAAATCGAAACTATCAGGGCGACGGCAGCTTTGGCTATAACGCCTGATGCGCGTGCTGTGTCGGCTGCGCCGGTTATGCTTTTCATATTTTCATCCTCTCTTTCTTTCGGCATGCAGTTTAAAGTTATGCTTTTCATATTTTCATCCTCTCTTTCTTTCGGCATGCAGTTTAAATCTGCTTTTATACTGAATACAATTTAAAGCCTTAAAATATTGCATGAAACATATAGCTGCATATAAAAATATCACGGCGTCGCTAAACAGACGTGTTACACATAGAGAAGTTCCCGCAATTATAAATGTACTTGTGATGCGTGCCGAGCAGGCGTTACACCGTGATTATATCACCTGCATAATAACGCACGCGTACATAAAACGTGCTTAAAAAGATTATCAAAACGGCTTGTCAAAACGGATAAGCTGATGTATAATAACACTGTGTTCCACGATTATCGAAAGGAGTTTACATTTATGAATTATTCACGCGAAGTTGAACAGATGTGCTGTGTGGCAAAAGGCCCAAAGCACGGACCTGCTCCCATACCTGAAGAGGGCAAGTGGGTACAGGCTAAAGAAATCAAGGATATCTGCGGCTTTACTCACGGAATCGGATGGTGTGCACCTCAGCAGGGCGCATGCAAGCTTTCGCTCAACATCAAGGACGGTATCATTGAGGAAGCTTTGGTTGAGACTATCGGATGCTCCGGTATGACTCACTCTGCGGCCATGGCTGCTGAAATTCTTCCCGGAAAGACCGTTTTGGAGGCGCTTAACACCGACCTCGTATGCGACGCCATAAACACCGCAATGCGCGAGCTGTTCCTTCAGATAGCTTACGGAAGATCTCAGTCTGCATTCTCAGAGGATGGACTTTCCATAGGTGCGGGTCTTGAGGACTTGGGAAAGGGAACAAGAAGCCAGGTAGGAACCATGTACGGCACGAAGGCAAAGGGCGTAAGATACCTTGAAATGGCTGAGGGCTACGTCACAAGAATGGCTCTTGACGAGGACGACCAGGTAATAGGCTATGAGTTCGTATCCTTGGGCAAGATGACTGACTTCATCAAGAAGGGCGACGATCCTACAACCGCATACAACAAGTCTATGGGTCACTACGGCAGATTTGACGATGCTGTCAAGTATATCGACCCCCGTAAGCAGTAATAGGAGGATAAGAGCATGGCTTTATTTGAAAATTACGAGAGAAGAATTGACAAGATCAATTCTGTACTTGCCGAGTACGGCATTTCTTCCGTTGAGGAGTGCAAGGAAATCACCTTAGCAAAGGGAATTGACTGCGATAAAATTGTAAGAGAGACTCAGCCTATCTGCTTTGAAAACGCTGTTTGGGCATACACTGTAGGCTGCGCAATAGCTATCAAGAAGGGCTGCACAAAGGCTGCCGACGCTGCGGCTGCTATCGGAATAGGACTTCAGTCATTCTGCATACCCGGCTCTGTAGCTGAAAACCGTAAGGTTGGTTTGGGCCACGGAAACCTTGGCAAGATGCTTCTGTCCGAGGATACCGAGTGCTTCTGCTTCCTTGCCGGACATGAGTCGTTTGCGGCAGCTGAGGGCGCTATCAAGATCGCTCTTAACGCGAACAAGGTAAGAGTTAAGCCCCTTAGAGTTATACTCAACGGACTTGGCAAGGACGCCGCTTTCATAATCTCAAGAATCAACGGATTCACATATGTTGAGACAGAGTTTGATCCCTTCACCGAAGAGGTAAAGGTTGTCTACACAAAGGCTTACTCCAACGGACCCAGAGCAGACGTAAAGTGCTACGGCGCTGACAACGTTCCCGAGGGCGTTGCAATAATGAAGCTTGAGAACGTAGGCGTTTCCATCACCGGAAACTCCACCAACCCCACCAGATTCCAGCACCCCGTTGCGGGAACATATAAGAAATGGTGCAATGAGAACGGCGTCAAGTACTTCTCCGTTGCATCCGGAGGAGGAACGGGAAGAACCCTTCACCCCGACAACATGGCAGCAGGACCTTCCAGCTACGGCATGACCGATACCATGGGAAGAATGCACTCCGACGCCCAGTTCGCCGGCTCTTCATCCGTTCCCGCTCACGTTGAGATGATGGGACTTATCGGTATGGGCAACAACCCAATGGTTGGCGCTACCGTTGCTTGTGCAGTTGCTGTTGAGGAAGCTATGAAGGCTTAATCCTCGGCGCAAAGGCGTAGAGGCATAAAGGGCACAAGGGCACAGACGGCGCAATCGGCGCAAATGTGCAAAGCTGCAACTTTGTAATAAAAAGCGGAACAGGATTTGTCCTGCTCCGCTTTTTTGCTGCTTATTTGCTTATTATCATGCGCTGCGATCTGATATTTTTTGCGCGATGTCCTTGACCGCATCCCCGTCCTCGGCGCTGTTGAACCTGCATTCCGAGCGGTTGAACCAGTCGTTCGCCGTGTCCCATACAACCGGCACAAAACCGTAGTCGGTTATTATGTCCATCTCGGTTTTGAACATCTTTAGCGGATCAGAGTATATAGCGCCCGAAGGTATCCTGTCCGGACTGTTGTACGACTTGACAGATGTGCACTCGCCTATAAACACCGGTATGCCTTTGTCCGAAAACGCAGATTTAAGAAGTTCGCACTGACTTATGCTGTAGTCGTACCACTGCTGCGTGCCGAGCTGATTTGACCAGTACATGGCATTGTCGACATAGTGAACCGAAACCATAAGCCTGTCGTCCGCCGTGTCGGCGGGGAGCGTAAAACGAGGGTCGGTTGTCTTGTCTATGTTTGTGTTGTAGCCGGATATGATGAGCATTCTGTCGGCGTTTTCAGAACCGATGCTCCTCACGGCGTTTACAAAGGTGCTGTTAAGCTCATTGACATACTCGAAAAGCTCGTCCTCTGTGTATAGGATGTATGACGGCGTGCTGCCAAGGCTTTCGTTGAACCCCTCAAGTACCAGCTTGTCAGGGTAGTCCTTGAAGTACTCCGCAATCTGCGTCCAAAGCGTGTCCACAACCTCAAGCGCCTCGTCCGGCTCAAGCGCCGTCAGTATGTGCCCGTCGTAGTGGTGCATGTTTATCACGCAGTACATCTCATCGTCGAGCACCCACTGCGCGACTTCGGCAACACGCGCTATGTAGTCCTCGCTTATTGTGTATGTGCCGTCCTCCTCCATCATGTTTCCCCAGTATACAGGTATTCTGATGGTGTTAAAGCCTGCGTCCTTAAACGCATCTATTATTTCCTTTGTAGTTTGTACACTGCCCCAGCATGTTTCATAGTTGGTCGGCGTGTTGTCTCCGATTATCTGTGCGCCGCTTGAAGTCCTTTGCTTGTCCTCATAGTATGCGTCAAAGGTGTTGCCCAGGTTTATCCCTATGCCCATGTCCTGCGCAATTTCCATGGCACTCATCCTTGTTTCCAAGGCGTCATCAGTCGCCGAAACGCTTGCGCCATCTTGAGACTGCGGCGGATTTTCGCCCGCAGCACACGATGATGCGTACGTCACAGACAGCGCCGCAGCGAGCGCAAGGGCAATAAACTTAGATATTTTCACAAAAAACACCCCCATACATTTGTTATATAAAGAATAACACGCCGCCGCAAAAAGCGCAACATGCCTGTATCAAAAACCGCGGTTTTCAGCGCAATTCATTTGCAAAGCGCATCAAAGCAGTAAAGCCGAGGAACAATCGTCCTCGGCTCTGCTGCTTTGCTGTTTCGGATATGGCAGCGCATAAGAAAGCGCCGGCTTTTATCAGTTGTTTGCGTCCTTTGAGCTTTTTGAATGCTTAATATACTTGTCCTTGATCCATTTTACGGTGTCGCTCACCGTTTCCTTCAACGGCCTTGGAGAGTATCCCAACTCCCTTGTGGCTTTTGCATGAGAAAAGTTTGCGTTTGCGCCCAAAACGGCTATCGAGTACGGCGTGAAGAACGGAGTGGTGCTCTTTCTCTTCATCTTTTCCACAAGCTTTGCAATCAGCATCACTGGCTTGAGGGGGAGATTGAACAAAGGCTTTCTCACCTTTGTCATGCGGCTTGCCTCACCTATGATTTCGTCAACCGTAGCAAACTCGCCGGAAAGTATATAACATTCGCCGGCGCGGCCTTCCCGACAGCACTCTACAACTCCGTGCGCAACGTCGCGGACGTCGACAAAATCATACCCGCCCTTTACCGACAGCGGCAGCTTTCCCTTGCAGTACGCTATCAGCATCTTTGCGATGTTTCCGCACGAGCTGTCGTTCGGGCCTATTATTCCGGATGGGTGCACTATGCATGCGTTCAGACCGTCTTTAATCGCAGCCAAAACTGCGGCTGTTGCCTTTGCCTTGCTCTTTGCATACGCGCCGTCAACCTTGTCCGCAGAAAAGCTTGACACCTCGGTCATGGTTTTTCCGTCCTTAAGCTCCGGTATCGCGTGCACCGAGCTGACATACACAAGTCTGTCAACAGACATCTCCTTGCACGCCTTAATGATGTTTTTTGTTCCGCCAACGTTGACCTTCTCAAGCATCGGACCGGGGGAGGTCGCTATCGACACTATTCCCGCACAGTGTATTAAACAGCAGGGATGTTCGGCGTTTTTAAGCCATGCGTATATTGAATCTATGTCCGTGACGTCGCCCGCCGTCACGGTTACGCTGTCAGGCAGCTCAGACCTGTGCTTGTCGTTCGGCAAGACAAGTGCGTTTACTTTTTCACCGCACTTTATCAGCTCTTTTACAACGTGGCTTCCCAAAAAACCGGTTGCTCCGGTTACGTAGTATTCACTGTAGTTATACATTTAAGCGTCCTCCTTTGTTTTTTTATGTGTGAAATATGTGTACAGGTGTTGATTTTCTTTCACAATTATATTATAATACATTGTGACGAATAATCCAACCATCAGCTTTGGATAGTTTGATAGATACTAATCAAAATCGAGAAATTCGTTGATTATTTATAAAATTTTTTTGACAAGCCGCATGCGGCGGGAAAAAAGAATGCGAGGACGGGTGGTATAATGAAGACGGACGCAAGGGTGAGGTATACAAAGCAGGTGCTCAAGTCTACGCTTTTGGGGCTTTTGGAGCACAAGCCGATAAACAAGATAACCGTCAAAGAGGTGTGCGAAATTGCGCAGATAAACCGCGCGACATTTTATTCGCACTATGCCGACTGCTTTGACCTGCTTGAGCAGATAGAAAACGAGTTTATCTCGGAGTTTGAGAAGTCGCTTTCCTATATAGACGGCTTGGACGTAAGGCAGCTTGTCGTGGCGATTTACGATATAATTGATAAGAACATTGACCTTTGCAGAGCGCTTATATTTGCGAACACAAATCAATCTCTTTTGCACAGGATGGTTGCTATAGCCCACGACAGCAGCATAGAAAACTGGCGAAACTACTTAAAGAAGGCGAGCGATAACGAGCTTGAAATGCTTTTTACCTGCCTTTCAAACGGGCTTATGCAGACGGTTGTCGATGGCTATCAGAAGTACGACCGCAACGAGGTGATGAACTTCGTCAACGCAATGGTCAAAAATTCAATGAAGATGTACATGTAATTAAACGGGCGCAAAATAAAGCGCGGCAAGCCAACATAATCGGTTTGCCGCGCTTTTTATGTGTCGCGTATAAATTTTTAAACGTTTACCTTTTCGGCGTGCTTGACGCTTTCGGAATGACTGACACCGGCATAGCTTTCCGAGCTTTCTTTTGTGGCGGCGCCGGCATCCTTTGCGACGCTCGCCCCAAGCCGCTTTGTTGCGGTTGAAAGCATGAGCTTTATGCGGTTGAACTGGTTTACCTCCGACGCTCCCGGGTCGTAGTCTACCGCAACCACGTTTGCCTCGGGGTACATCTTTTTCAGCGCCTTTATCGCTCCCTTTCCGACTACGTGGTTTGGCAGGCATGCAAAGGGCTGTATGCACACTATGTTCGGCACGCCGGAGCGTATAAGCTCTACCATTTCGCCGGTCAGAAGCCATCCTTCGCCGTACTGGTTTCCCAAAGATATTATCGGCTTGGCATACTGCGCGATCTGCTCTATCTTGATAGGCGGCTCAAATCTCTTGCTGTTTTTAAGAGCCTTGATTGCCGGCGAGCGCAAAAGCCTTATCGCCCTGACGCAAAGCTTTGCCACCGCCGAAGATGCAAAGCTCGTTCCTAAGAACTTGTGCTTGTAAATTCCGTTGTACACGCTGTAGTTGAGGAAGTCCATCAAATCGGGGACGACCGCCTCCGCACCTTCGTTTTCAAGCAGATCCACAAGGCGGTTGTTTGCAAGCGGCATGTACTTTACAAGTATTTCGCCGACTATGCCCACCCTCGGTTTCTTGAGATCCTCGTTGAGCCTTAGGTTGTCAAAATCGTTTACTATTCCGCGGCATACGTCGCCGTAGCCGTACTTGCTCTTTGAGTCTACAAGTGAGTCAATCGCTATCTTTCTCCACTTTTCGTGAAGTGCGTTTGCGGAGCCTTTTACAGCCTCATAGGGGCGCGTCTTGTACAGGCACCTCATGAGCAGGTCGCCGTATACAACCGCTTTTCCGGCTGCAAGGATAAGGGCGGGGGAGAGCTTGAAGCCTTCGTTTTTCTCCATGCCGTTTGCGTTTAGGGATATTATCGGTATGTGACCTAAGTTTACCTTTTCAAGCGCACGGCGTATAAAGCCCACATAGTTGCTCGCACGGCAGCAGCCGCCCGTCTGGCTCATGATAACCGCAAGGTGGTCGGTGTCGTATTTTCCGGAGAGTATAGCCTCCATTATCTGACCTACCACCGTTATTGACGGGAAGCAGGCGTCGTTGTTTACAAACCTGAGTCCCGTGTCTATCGCTGAGCGGTTGTCGTTGTCGAGGATGACTATGTTGTATCCGTACTTTCTGAAGACCGGCTCCAAAATGTCAAAGTGTATGGGGCTCATCTGCGGGCAAAGAATTGTGTATCCTTCGCGGCGCATCTCTGATGTAAACTGCGCCCTGTGATATGCGGCGCTTTGAGGCTTGGCTGTGATTCCGCGCCTGTTGCGCTGGTTCATCGCAGACAAAAGACTTCTTATCCTTATTCTCGCCGCACCGAGGTTGCTGACCTCGTCTATCTTCAAGACAGTGTAAAGCTTGTTGCTGCACTCAAGTATCTCCGACACCTGGTCGGTGGTCACGGCGTCAAGTCCGCATCCGAAGGAGTTGAGCTGCACAAGCTCAAGGTCGTCTCTTTGCCTTACAAATTCCGCCGCTGCGTAAAGCCTTGAATGGTACACCCACTGGTCGGTGACCCTGAGCGGCTTGTCGGGGGAGAAGTTTATCGGCAGGCTGTCCTCTGACAAAACGGCAAGACCGTATTCCGAAATCATCTGCGGTATGCCGTGGTTTATTTCAGGGTCGATGTGGTAAGGCCTTCCCGCAAGGACTATGCCGTACTTGTGGTTTTGCTCCATCCACTTAAGAGCTTTCTTTCCCGCCTCACGTATGTCCGCCTTGGCGTTGTGCTGTTCCTGCCATGCAAGCTTGACTGCGTTTGCAACTTCGCTTTCCGGTATGTCCCACTCCTTGCGGCAGACGTCAATAAGCCTGTCGCGGGCGGTGTTTTCGTCGGTAAACGCTATGAACGGACGGATATACTTTACGTCGCCGTTTACAATCGCCTCGACGTTGTTCTTTAGGTTTTCCGGATAGGAAATTACTATCGGGCAGTTGTAGTGGTTTTGCGCTCCGGCATACTCCTGGTGCTCATAGAACACGCACGGGTGGAATATCGTCTTTACGCCGTTGTCAATAAGCCACTGAACGTGACCGTGCGAGAGCTTTGCCGGGTAGCACTCCGATTCTGAGGGTATGCTCTCCATGCCAAGCTCGTATATTTTGTGGCTTGACTTTGGGGACAAGACCACTTTAAAGCCGAGCGCCTTGAAGAACGTCGCCCAAAACGGGTAGTTCTCATACATGTTAAGCACTCTGGGTATACCTATTTCGCCGCGCGGGGCGTCCTCAAGCGGGGGATAGTCAAATATCCTTTTTAGCTTGTAGTCGATGACGTTCGGGCCTTTTTCGCCTGTCACCTGTCCTCCCAAGCCCTTTTCACAGCGGTTTCCTGTTATGTGCTTTCTTCCTCCGAAAAACGTGTTTATGGTGAGCATGCAGTTGTTTGAGCAGCCCTTGCAGTGGGTTGTCGTGGTGGTGTATGTCAGATTGAGTATCTGAGGTATCGAGAGCATGGAGGACGGCTGACCGGTGTAGTTGTCCTTTGCAATCAGCGCCGCACCGAAAGCTCCCATGATGCCCGAAATATCGGGGCAGACAACCTGCGCTTTGGATATCTTTTCAAACGCCCTCAAAACCGCTTTGTTCAAAAACGTTCCGCCCTGCACAACTATGTTGTCGCCTAACTCTTCTGCACTTGCAATCTTTATAACCTTAAACAGCGCGTTCTTTATAACCGAGTACGCAAGTCCCGCCGAGATGTCCTCTACGGTTGCGCCCTCTTTTTGCGCCTGCTTTACGTTTGAGTTCATGAACACCGTGCACCTTGTGCCGAGGTCTATCGGATGCTCTGCAAAGAGCGCCTTTTCGGCAAACTCCTGAGCGGTGTATCCGAGCGACTGCGCAAAGTTTTCTATAAACGATCCGCAGCCGGACGAGCACGCCTCATTCAGCATGATGGTGTCAACGGAGCCGTTTTTGAGCTTTATGCACTTCATGTCCTGTCCGCCGATGTCCAAAACGCAGTCCACCTGCGGGTCAAAGAACGACGCGGCGGTGCAGTGGGCTATGGTTTCTACCTCGCCCATGTCGAGCGAAAACGCAGATTTTAAAAGCGTCTCGCCGTATCCCGTGGAGCAGGAGCGAACGATTTTAGCTGTTTCGGGCAGCCTCTTGCCAAGCTCTGCCATGGCGTTTATCGCAGTTTGCACGGGGGAGCCGAGGTTGTTTGCGTAATATGAGAACAAAAGCTGTCCGTCCTCGCCTATAAGCGCAAGCTTTGTCGTGGTGGAGCCTGCATCTATGCCCAAAAAGCAGTTTCCGCTGTAGTCCTCAAGCTTTGCTTTTTTTACAACCGCCATTGAATGGCGCTCGCAAAACTCGTCGTACTCCTCTTTAGATGCAAACAAAGGCTCAAGCCTCTTAAGCTCAAACTCCATGTGTATTCCGCTGTGAAGCCTTGCTATCAGCTCCGCAGGCATGATTTGAGGCGCATCCGCGCTTTCAAGCGCAGCGCCCATGGCAGGGAACAGGTGAGAATTGTCCGGGTCGACTACGTTTTCCGGCGTGAGCCTGAGCGTTCTTATAAACGCCTTTTTCAGCTCGGGCAGGAAGTGAAGCGGGCCGCCCAAAAATGCAACGCAGCCTCGTATAGGCTTGCCGCATGCAAGTCCCGATATGGTCTGGTTGACTACCGCCTGAAAAATCGACGCGGCTATATCTGCTTTTTCCGCGCCGTCGTTTATCAGCGGCTGTATGTCAGTCTTTGCAAACACTCCGCATCTTGCGGCTATGGGGTATATTCTCTTGTAGTCGCGGGCAAGCTCGTTGAGTCCCGAGGCGTCTGTCTGCAAAAGAGACGCCATCTGGTCTATAAACGATCCCGTTCCTCCGGCGCACACGCCGTTCATTCTCTCATCAAGCCCACCGCGGAAGTATATTATCTTTGCATCCTCTCCGCCAAGCTCGATGGCAACGTCCGTCTGCGGGGCAAGCCGCTCAAGCGTTGTCGCAACCGCGGCAACCTCCTGAACAAACGGTATCCCGAGCGCCTTTCCTATGTTTATTGAACCGGAACCGGTAACCTTCAGTTTAAGCTTGAAATCCCCGAGCTTGGCCTTTGCATCCTCGAGAAGCTCGCCAAGTGCAGATTGTATCTGCGCGCAGTGGCGGCGGTACTCGCCGTATATTATATTGTCCTGCTCATCGAGTATCACAAGCTTTACTGTTGTACTTCCTATGTCTATTCCTGCACGGTATGTATTCATATGATAAATTACTCTCCCAAACATTTATCTTTTTATGTATGATTGTTACTATTAAGCTCTATCGCATTCTTAATCATTATATCACATTCACGCGCTTTTGTGTGCCGTTTTATCGAAAAAAAGATAATGGTTTTGTGAAAGAAAAACCCGACAGAAAAACTGTCGGGTTGTGCACATTTAACATTACATTATTTGTCGCGGGATACCACTTCAAAGTTAAGCTCTGCGTCGCCGTCACATTCAAGGCATGCTTTTTCGTCATTCCATTTTATGCGGCTGAAGCCGTACTCGCCGTTTTCATATCCGTATCCGTCTGCGGCATCCTCGTAAAGATCAAACTCCGCGTCCTTGCCTCCGAATACAATCAGCTTTATGTCGTCCTTGGGTCGGGTTCTTGTTTTAAACTCAGCCAGGGGGATTATGCTGCCCTCGCGGACAAATATCGGCATTTCGTCTATCGCGGCTTTTACGCTGATGTACTGCTCGCCGTCGTAGTACTTTTTGCTCTTCATGTCGTACCATCCGCCCTTTGGCAGGTATACTTTTCTCTCGGCGTAACCGTCGCTGCCTCTGCGGCAGGTTATCGGGCAGACCATCAAAGACTTTCCGAACATGTACTGATCCTTTATGTCGAGGACGTTTTCATCGTCGCTAAACTCAAATCCGAGCGGCTTTATTATCGATCCGTCTGAGAAATACGCCTGCGCCGCAGTGGAGTATATGTATGGCAGGAGCATATAGCGGAAGTGATTTGCCTTTACAAGCGCATCATAGCAGCTCATATCCGCACTGTCCTCAAATGCCCACGGCTCTCTCGGGCAGTCTGTTCCGTGAGCGCGGAACACCGGCAGGCATGTTGCCCACTGGTACCATCTCACATACAGCTCCCTGTAGTCGGGATCGGAGGTTGTGTTGTCGTAGTCGCCTTTCCAGTACCAGTTGACAGAGTTCTTCACAAAGAATCCGCCGATGTCGGTTGTCCAGTAGGGAAGTCCCGAGGCACAGAAGTTGAGTCCCGCGGCTATCTGTCTGCGGAAGGTGTCCCACGATGCGCTTATGTCTCCCGACCAAAGCACGCAGGATAACCTTTGCTGACCTGTGTACGCGCATCTTGTGAGGTTGACGACTCGCTTGCTTGATGTGGTCTGACGCATTCCGTCGTAGAGTGTCTTTGCATGCCAGAACGGGTATTCGTTCATTTTATCGCAGTCAAAGCGCTCTTTTGCGGTGTCGATGTACTCTTCATACGCTCTGCCCGGCTCGCAGCGGACTACGTGGTTCCACTCGGGTGTGAGCGGCTCGCTGCTGTCGCACCACCATGCGTCAACGCCGTGGCTGTACAGGTTTTTGTATGCCTGCTGCCAGTAAAGCTTTCTTGCGTCTTCGTCAAAGGCGTTGTAGTAGTCATCCGTTTCAAGCATCAGCCCTGCGTTTTTAAACTCTTCGTAATCGGGGCCTCCGGCACAGGGATTCGGCCAGATTGAGAGCATGAACTTTACTCCCGAGGAGTGAAGCTCGGACAGCTTTTCATCCGGATTTGCATACGTGACGGGGTTAAATGACTTTTGTCCCCACTGTCCGTCGGGCCATGAGCACCAGTCCTGAACTATGCAGTCTATGCCTATATTCCTTCTGTCAAACTCCTTGACGGTGTTTATGATCTCATCAAAGCTCTCGTATCTTTCACGCGACTGCCAGTATCCGAACGCCCACTTTGGCAGCAGCGCCGCTTTGCCCGTCAGCCTGCGGTAGCATGCGACAGCTCCGTCCGGCGTTCCGCCGTTCATAAAGTAGTAGTCCATTTGGTTGTCGGCTTCGGTGTATATGTAGCTGCCGTACTCGTTGTCGTTAAGTATCATCGGGCTGTACGTGTCGATGAGTATGCCGTATCCCTTTGACGACACGAGCATCGGCACGCCGATTTTTCTGTTCGCATGATATACATACACCGTCTTGCCGCGCAGATTCATGAATCCCTCTTCATGCTGCCCTAAGCCGTAAAGGGCTTCTTTGTTCTGCCAGTAAAGGTGCATCCTTGTGTGATAAAAGCTTCCGCAGGATATTTTGTCGCCGCCGGTGACAACCTTCTTTTCTCCGTCGGCGGTCTTGACCGTTTCAACCTTTGATGCCGCAGTCTTAAACGCCTCGAACCGGTCAAGCTCCTTTGCGTCCCGCTCTCTTTCCGCAAGCAAAAGCTCGCCTGAGCCGTCGTAGTATTTATACGATCCGCTCTTTTTGTCTACCGATATGAGCAGCTTGCCGGATCCGAAAAGCACCTCGCTGTCCGTCTCGTTTAAGACCCACTTTGAACGTGCGTCCCGCGTGGATAAAAGTATCACGCCCGGCTTTTCCGAGTCGGAAAACTCCGATTCGGCGTAGCTGACTCTTGCAATATCCTCGGCATACGGCTCTATCCTGTGCACGCCCGCTTCGGAATAAAGGTACAAAACGCCATCCGACAGCTTTATATCGCATATTTCGCGGCTTCGGGGCTTCGGAGCATACATCATTTTGTTTTTCCTCCCATCCTGACGCAAGCAAAATGCGCCTGCGAATTCGCTTACGATTTTATTTTATATTAACTTGCTTTTACTTTACAATCAAAGTGGTCTTTACGGTCTTAAGCTCGGGCTTTATGTCAAGCTCCTCCGTGACGTCGAGAACAGGCTCGCCGTATATGTCAAAGTGAACTCTTCTTATGCCGCTCGATCTGGGGCCGTCAACTCCCGGCCTTGCGTGATAGGTGTTCCATACCTTGCCGTCGTCGTCGGTCACGTATGCATTGTGTCCGGGGCCGTATTCGCCCTCGACGCTCCTTGAGGTCAAAAGCGGGTAGTTTGTCTTGACCCATGCCGCGGGATCCAAAAGGTCCTTTCCTCTTTCTATAGTCAGAAGTCCCACGCAGTATGTCGCATCGACAAGCGCACTCGAGAAGCTGAGATATATCTTGTCGCCTCTAATAAGAGCAAACGGGCCTTCGTCAACAAGAGTGTGGTTGTTTGCCCAGCCGTAATCCGGCTTTGAAAGTATGACGGGGTCGGTGAGCAGCTTCCACGGGTCACTCGGGTCAAGCTTTGCAATATACAGCCACGCGCCGAGATCCTTGGGTACAAACTGCCTTTGAGACCACACCACATAATACTCCGACTCCCACTCAAAGCAGGTCATGTCCAAAGTTATGACCTTTCCCGCCTCGCACAGGTCGGAGCCGTCCTTTTTGGTGACACGCCTTGTTTGCGACCAGTCGTTTCTGTTCATGGGGTCTCCGCCCTCTTTGAGAACCATCAGGTGGCTTTCCTCGCGGAAGAACTCGCCGGGCGTTGCACCGTGGAAGATGTACAGCCTGCCGTTTATCTCGTGAAACTCCGGCGCCCAGAGCAGTCCGCCTATGCCCTCATATGTGTTTGAATCGAGCAAAAGAACTTCTTCCGCGTCAACAAGCTCCGGTATGCTGTCTGCGCAGCGGATGTAAAGCGTATGGTTGCCGTCTGCGTCGTTTGTCGCTATGAAGTAGTACTTTCCGTTCCACTTTGCGACGCACGGGTCTGCGCGGTTTATGGCTATCGGGAACTCATAATGCGGCTGAACAAGCTCTCCGGTTATTTCATACCTGCCGGACTTTGCAAAATCCACACCTTCAAGATTCCACTTTACGCGCTTTGTATCGGTTGAACCGTCGGAGTAATCGGCTTGTGCGAAAATCTTGCAAAGCTCTTCTTCTGACGAGCAGGTGACCTCGGAAGGGAAGCTTACCGCAATATTTTTCGGGGTGATGAGCTTTCTTTCAAGCTTTTTGGCAATCTCGTCCGATACCTCTACCTCGCAGAACACCGTTGCGGTTTCTCCGCCTATCGTCATTGTCATGGGGTACTGTGAGTGGCATCCGCCCTCGCTGTGGTGATGAGCGCATCCGCCTTCGCCGTGGTCGTGATGAGCGCATCCGCCCTCAGCTTTGTGCTCGCACTCGCCGACAGGCACTGCAGTGAGGGAATATACGTCGTCTATTTGGCACTTTCCACGCTCAGATGCGGTTTCAAAGAATATCTTGTATGATCCGCAGCCGCGGCAAAGCTTTCCGCGGACACTTGTTATGTCCTCGTCGCAGAGCTTTACAAGTCCTAACTCGTCGTAGTGCAAAAAGTCCTCCGTCACGGCAATCAATGCGCAGCCGCGGCTTTGAGGGTCGGGACTTCCGTCTCCTTCGGTTCTAACGGCAACTATGCAGTACTTTCCGTCCTTGAGCATGAACGCATAGGGCGACCTAAGCGACTTGGGCGTGATGGAACCGTCAGAGGAATCTGTGGTTGCCTTTGCAAAGAACACGCCGCTGTTGTGGTTTAAGGGAATACACTCGTCTCCGTCTTTAAACGCAAGGTGCATGCTGTATGCGAGCTTTGCATCATAGATGTTTGTGTCGAGCGGCTCTCTTGTATAAATTAAAAGTTTTCTTGACATATGGCGCCTCCGAATCATTTATAATTTATCATTATGATAACATAACAAATCGCACATTATCAATGATATTTAATAATTTCTGCTTTGATTTATTTTCCGTGCTTTAGTGCATCAGCAATTTAAAAATTCATCAAAATCCCTTGACAAATCGGCAGGCCGTGATTATAATTATGTAACGTAAAAATACGTTATGGAGAAACCGCTATGCTTAGAAATTACTTTTACAATGCATATTACTTTTACTTTACCACGATTTATAAGTTGTAAAGGTGATTTGTGTTGCAAAATAAACGGCGGAAAAAATTAGTTTATGTGCTGCACAGGTTACATCTTGTGCAGCTTTTTTATTTAGGTCGGCATACGGTGCCGCAGTTAAAACAAGAATCGTGCACGGCAGCAGACATGTGCAGACGAAAGCTTTAAAACGGAGGAGTCAAAAATGGTTGTTGCGTTAAAAAGAAACGTAAGCGAAGAAAAGAGAAATCAGCTCATACAGTGGCTGAAGGGAATGGGTCTTGGAGTGCATATCTCGGAAGGCGACTATAACGTCGTCTTAGGACTCATAGGAGACACGAGCAAGGTGGACAAGGAGCTGATTGAAAGCCTTGACATTGTGGAGTCGGTTACAAGGGTTTCGGAGTCGTTTAAGTGCTGCAACAGAAAGTTCCATCCCGATGACACCGTAATAGATGTGAACGGCGTCAAGATAGGCGGCGGAAACTTCTGCATGATAGCAGGTCCGTGCTCGGTTGAAAGCGAGGAGCAGATTGTAGCTGTCGCAAAGGCCGTAAAGGCGGCGGGCGCAAACATGATGCGCGGCGGAGCGTTCAAGCCCAGAACGTCGCCTTACGACTTCCAGGGTCTTAAAGACAAGGGAATAGAGCTTTTGAAGATAGCGAGACGGGAGACGGGACTTCCGATTGTCACTGAGATAATGAGCGTGACGGATCTGCCCTTGTTTGAGGACGTGGATGTTTTGCAGGTCGGCGCAAGGAACATGCAAAACTTTGATTTGCTCAAGGAGCTTGGAAAGACTCAAAAGCCCATTCTTTTAAAGAGGGGACTTGCAAACACCCTTAAAGAGCTTTTGATGAGCGCGGAGTACATCATGGCAAGCGGAAACGAGAGAATAATGCTTTGCGAGAGAGGCATAAGAACCTTCAGCGATTACACGAGAAACACAATGGATATCTCCGCTATACCGATGCTCAAAGAGCTTTCTCACCTCCCCGTGATAGCGGACCCGAGCCATGCAACGGGATTTTCAAGGCTTGTTCCGCCGATGGCGCTCGCATCGACGGCGGCAGGCGCGGACGGACTTATAATAGAGGTTCACAACGACCCCATGCATGCGCTTTGCGACGGAGCACAGTCCTTGCGTCCGGAGGAGTACGCAAAGCTTGCCAAAAAAGTCGCAGCGGTCAGGGAAGCAATCAAGGATAACTGATAATAAAAGCATCTGTGAGATACGAAAGGAGCCAAAGATAAGCGATGGTTGTCGGAATAGTCGGTTTAGGGCTGATAGGCGGTTCGTTTGCAAAGGCGTATAAGCAGTCTTGCAACACCGTTTATGCATATGACATGGACAGCTCCGTAATGGATTATGCAATTGTCAGCGAGACGATAGACGCAGCGCTCACCCGCGAAAACATTCGGGAGTGCGACATAGTGATAATAGCGCTGTATCCTGAGGCTGCAATAAAGTATCTTGAGGACAATGCAAAAAACTTTTCTGACGGTCAGATAGTTATGGACACCTGCGGAACAAAGGCGGAGGTGTGTCGGGCGGGATTCGAGCTTGCAAAGAAAAACGGGTTTATATTTGTCGGCGGCCACCCCATGGCCGGCACGCAGTACTCGGGACTTAAATACGCAAAGCCGAACATGTTTGTCAATGCGCCTATGGTGATCGTTCCGCCGAACTTTGACGACATTGTCCTTTTGAGCAGGGTCAAGCAGCTTCTCAAGCCCGCAGGCATATCAAAAATATCCGTCACAACCGCCGACGAGCACGACAGGATGATAGCCTTTACATCTCAGCTTGCGCACGTTGTGTCAAACGCATATATAAAAAGCCCCACTGCAAGGTCTCATAAGGGCTTTTCGGCGGGAAGCTATAAGGACATGACAAGAGTCGCATGGCTCAACCCGAAAATGTGGGCGGAGCTGTTTATCGAAAATAAGGACAACCTTGAGTACGAGCTTGATACGCTTATATCAAATCTTTGCGAATATAAAAACGCCATACACAACAGCGATTTTTGTAAGCTTGAGCGCTTGCTCGACGACGGTAGGCGGATAAAGAAGGAGGTAGACGGCTGATGGATACCGTGCATGTGCGCGCCTCCACGGAGTACGACATAACTATTGAGAAAGGCATAATGAGCCGCTCGGGAGAAATAAGCTCAAAGCTTTTAAAGGGCAAAACGGCGGTGATAGTCTCGGACGACAACGTTTATCCTTTGTACTTTGAAAAAGTCAAACAAAGTTACGAGTCGGCAGGCTTTAAGACACTGTCCTTTGTCGTCGAACACGGCGAACACTCAAAAAGCATAAAAGAGTATGTGCGGCTTTTGGACTACCTGCTCGAAAACAGATTGACAAGATCCGATACGCTCGTCGCACTCGGCGGAGGAGTTGTCGGTGACCTGACAGGCTTTGCCGCCGCTACTTATCAAAGGGGCATGGGGCTTGTGCAGATTCCGACTTCACTTCTTGCAATGGTCGATTCCTCTGTCGGAGGAAAGACTGCGGTAAACTTAGAGCACGGAAAGAACCAGGTGGGAAGCTTTTATCAGCCCCGAGCTGTGATATGCGACCCGTCGGCGCTCGATACCCTGCCGAAAGAAGAGTTTTTGTGCGGCTGCGCAGAGGTGATAAAGTACGCCGTGCTGTCAAGTCCGGAGCTGTTTTACAGGCTTTTGGAGTATGGCGCCGATGGATTAAGAAAAAACCCCGACGAGGTCATAGCCGAGTGCGTAAGGCTGAAGCGGGATGTGGTTGCGGCGGACGAGTTTGACACCGGAAAGAGAATGAGCCTTAACTTAGGCCACACCATCGGGCACGCAGTAGAGGCGTGCAGCGATTTTACTGTCCTTCACGGACAGGCGGTGGCTGTCGGCATGGCTGTGATTTCAAGAGCCGCAGCTGCCATGGGCATGCTTTCTGAGGACGACTGCGGCAAAATTGTCGGGCTGCTTAAAGCGTTCGGCTTGCCCACAGATACATGCTTTACCACAGGCGAGCTGTATAACGCCGCACTTTCGGACAAAAAGGCGTCAACAGACAGTATAACGGTCGTAATGCCGCGAAAAATAGGCTGCTGCACGCTTGAAAAGATAAAAAAAGAAGAGCTTATAGGCATCATGAGAGCGGGCGGAATAGCTGATTGAAGGGACGGCGCATTATGGACAGAGTTATTAAACACGGCGCAAGGAGCGGACAGGTAAAAATCCCCGCATCAAAGTCCCAGGCGCACAGGGCGCTTATACTCTCTGCGATTTCTCAGGAGCCTGTCAGGATAATCTTAGACGGAATATCAAAGGACATACAGGCGACAGCGGACTGCCTGCAAGCTTTGGGAGCGGGCATACGCATCTTTGACGGCGAGATATCCGTTACGCCGATTGACAGAGAGGAAAAGCGCGATAAGCCGTGCGAGCTGCGCTGCGCCGAAAGCGGTTCAACGCTGCGGTTTATGCTGCCGCTTGCCGGCGCCTTCGGAGCTGAGGGGAGGTTTTTGCCGCAGGGCAGACTGATGCAAAGACCGCTTGCGCCCTTTGACGAATGCCTCACGGCTCACGGCATGAAGATAACCAAAACCTGCGACAGCATTTTTTTCGAGGGACAACTGCGCTCGGGGGAGTATGAGCTGCCCGGAAACGTGTCGTCACAGTATATTTCAGGGCTTTTGATGGCTTTGCCGCTCGTGGACGGAAAAAGCGTCATAAGGGTGAGCGGAAAAATTGAGTCCGCAAGCTACATAACCATGACACAGGACCTGCTTAAAACTGCCGGAGCATGCGTAGAAATTAACGTCGGCGGCGACGCCACATCATACGAAATCACCGGCGGCGCCCCGCTGAAAATGCCGCAGGTATTCGAGGTGGAGGGCGATTTTTCAAGCGCGGCGTTTTACATCTGCATGGGTGCGCTTTCCGAAAAGGGAATACGCGTAAGAGGACTGAACCTGAAGACTTCTCAGCCCGATAGGGCAGTGATCGATGTGATAAAGAGCTTCGGCGCCGATGTGAGCGTGAGCGGCGATGAGGTAACTGTCAGGAAAAACAAGCTCAAAGGCGTGACGATAGACGCCTCACAGATACCGGACATAATTCCCGTTTTAAGCGTTGTGGCGGCGGTATCAGAGGGACAGACGAGGATTGTCAACGCCGCAAGGCTGCGAATAAAGGAGTCGGACAGGCTTGAATCCACCGCTGCGCTCCTTAAAGCTGTCGGGGCTGATGTTTCGGAGCTGCCGGACGGGCTTGTGATAAACGGAGTGAAGGAGCTTTCGGGAGGGCATGTGAGCGCATATAACGACCACAGAATAGCCATGTCTGCGGCTGTGGCGGCATGCGCTTGCCGCGGCGATGTCACGCTCAGCCAAAGCGAATGCGTTTCAAAGTCCTACCCTGCGTTTTGGGACGACTTTGGCAAGCTTGCGTGTGAAAAATAAAGCGAAAGGGATGTTTATATGAGCAGCAGCTACGGTGAAAACATACACCTCACCATTTTCGGGCAGTCTCATTCCGCGGCTATAGGCATGACGTTAGAGGGAATGCCTGCGGGATGCAAAATAGATTTTAAGGAGCTGTCGGAATTTTTAAAAAGGCGTGCGCCCGGTCAAAACAGCTATTCTACACCGCGCAAAGAAGCTGACGAGCCGGAGTTTCTGTGCGGAGTGAAGAACGGGGTCACATGCGGAACGCCTATAACGGCAATAATAAGGAACACCGACACCCGCTCGGGGGATTATTCGGAGCTTGAAACGCTGCCTCGCCCGGGGCATGCGGATTACACCGCAATGGTCAAGTTCGGAGATGCCCGTGATTATGCGGGCGGAGGGCACTTTTCGGGAAGGCTTACCGCGCCGCTGTGCATAGCCGGCGGGATAATAATTCAGCAGCTTCAAAAGATGGGCATAAGCGTCATATCGAGAATCGCATCGATAGGGGATGTGAGCGACGTCGGCGAGCTGACGGAGTCCACGGCAAAAAAGAGCTTTCCCGTTGTGAGCGACGACCAAGGCGAAAAGATGATAAAAAAGATAAACGAGGTGAGGGCGGACGGCGATTCTGTCGGAGGCGTTATTGAGTGTGCGGTGATGGGACTTCCCGCAGGAATAGGAGACCCGATGTTTGACGGAATGGAAAACAGGATCTCAAAAGCGGTGTTTGCCGTGCCGGCTGTAAAGGGAATAGAGTTCGGCGTCGGATTCGGCGGCGCATACCTGCGCGGAAGTGAAAACAACGACGAGTTTGACATACGCGACGGCAAAATAATCACCACCACCAATAACTGCGGCGGAATACTCGGCGGAATTACAAACGGCATGCCGCTTACGTTTAAAGTTGCGATAAAGCCCACGCCGTCGATTGCAAAGCCGATGAAGAGCGTAGACATGGTTCACGGCGTTCAAAAGGAGCTTGTGACAAAGGGAAGGCATGACCCGTGCATTGTTCCAAGAGCTGTGGCATGCATAGAGGCGGCTGCCGCAATAGCCGTGTATGATGCGTGGCTTGAGAGGCAGAAGCAGATTGCTCACATAAAAAATAAATCGTAAAGAGAGGAAATCAACAATGGATGAGATGTCAAACAAAGTCGTATTAAATGACGAGGACGGAAATGAAGTGGAGTTTGAGCTTTTGGATCTTGTGGAGTACAACGGCGAGGAATACGTTGTCATGCTCCCATGCGACGAAACCGCCGACGACGGCATGGTTGTGATTTTAAAGCTTGAGCAGACGGACGACGAGGACCTTGAGTCATATGTCGCCGTAGAAGACGAGCAGACCTTGAATGCGGTGTTTGAAATATTCAAGGAGAGGTTTAAAGAAGAGTTTACTTTTGAGGATTGACAATCCCGTTTGCTGAAAATTAAATGCTGATTTTGACGTCGGCAGCGGTTGATGCCGAGTCGGCAGCGGTTGACGCCGAAAAGAGAAAGGATGTTTTAAATGGATCAGAAGGATTTCAGAGAGCAGATCGATCTTATTGACGATGAGCTTGTAAAGCTTTTTGCAAAGAGAATGGAGGTCTCTTCAAAGATTGCGCAGTTTAAAAAGGAAAAGTCCCTGCCGGTTCTCGATGTAAAAAGAGAGCGTGACAAGCTCAAGGCTGTTGTAGACAGCTCGCCCGACGATATCAAGGAGTACACGTCGGTTTTGTACTCGCTTATGTTTGAGCTGAGCAGAAGCTATCAGAACAAGCTCATAGGAAAGGGCACCCCGCTTGTGTCAAAGATAAAGGACGCCATTGAGAACACGCCGAAGCTTTTCCCGGAGAGAGAAGCTGTTGCATGCCAGGGCGTTGAGGGCGCGTATTCACAGATTGCATGCGACAAGCTCTTCAAAGCTCCCAACGTGATGTACTTTTCAAACTTTGATGCGGTGTTCTCCGCTGTAGAAAAGGGATTTTGCCGCTATGGCGTCGTCCCGCTCGAAAACAGCACGGCAGGCTCTGTCAACACGGTATACGACCTCATGACGAAGCACAAGTTCAGCATAGTAAGGAGCATACGCTTAAAAGTTGAGCACAACCTCCTTGCAAAGCCCGGTACGCAGATATCGGATATAAAGGAGATCTATTCTCATCAGCAGGCGATAAGCCAGTGCGCGGGATTTTTGCAGAGCCTTAAAAACGTCAAAATCATTCCCTGTGAGAACACGGCAGTTGCGGCAAAGATGGTTGCAGAGTCGGACAGAAACGACATAGCCACGCTTTCTTCAAGGGAGTGCATGAAGCTCTACGGCCTCAGCTGCCTCAAAGCCTCCGTTCAGGACAAGGACAACAACTACACCCGCTTTATATGCATATCAAAGGACCTTGAGATATACCCCGGAGCAGACCGCACAAGCCTTATGGCGGTGCTTGAGGACAAGCCGGGATCGCTTTACAAGCTCCTGTCCAGGCTTTATGCTCTCGGTATAAACCTCAACAAGCTTGAAAGCCGCCCGATGCCCGAGCGTGAGTTTGAATTCATGTTCTACTTCGACCTTGATACGCCGGTTTATTCTCAGGAGTTCTTGCAGCTCATGGGCGAGATAGGCGACATATGCGAGGAGTTCAGCTACTTAGGAAGCTACAGCGAGGTGATCTGATGCTTAAATGCGGGCTTTTGGGCGAAAAGCTCGGGCACAGCTATTCCCCTCAGATACATGCATATCTTGACAGCTACGAGTACAGGCTTTACGAAAAAAAGCCCGAAGAAGTGGAGAGCTTTTTAAAAGACGGCGATTGGGATGCGCTGAATGTGACGATACCCTATAAAAAGCTTGCGGCGTCGATGTGCGACGAGGTGTCGGCGATTGTCAAAACGCTTGCAAGCGCGAACACGCTTGTGAAAAAGGACGGCAAAATATACGGCTACAACACCGACTACTTCGGATTCATGAGCATGGTTCAAAAAAGCGGGATAGAGCTTGAGGGCAAGAAAGCTTTGGTCTTGGGAAGCGGCGGAGCAAGCGTCACCGTTTGCACCGTGCTTAAAAAACTCGGCGCAAAGCCCGTTGTGATAAGCCGGAGCGGTCAGAGCAATTATACGAACCTGTACATTCATTCCGATGCCGGCATAATTGTCAACGCAACTCCGGTCGGCATGTATCCCGCCAACGGCCGCTCAGCCGTCGATTTAGATGCTTTTCCCTGCTGCACCGGAGTGATGGATCTGATATACAACCCGTTGAGAACAGAGCTTATAATTCAGGCGGAGGAGAGGGGAATACCCTGCATGAGCGGGCTGCACATGCTTGTTGCCCAGGCAAAAAGGAGCAGCGAGCTGTTTACCGGCAGTGTTATACCGGACAGCGCAATTGAGGATATACGTCGAAAAATAGAGCTTGAGCAGCAAAATATAGTTCTTATAGGCATGCCGGGCTGCGGCAAAAGCGAGATTTCACGCAGTTTGGCTCAGGCGCTCGGCAGGCAGGCTTTTGATGCGGATGAGATGATAGAGGAACGTGCGGGCATGAGCATACCGGAGATTTTCGAGCGGGACGGCGAAGAGGGCTTCAGAGCGCTTGAGTCGCAGGTGCTCAGCGATTTAGGAAAGCTCTCCGGTGCGGTGATATCGACCGGCGGCGGATGCGTGACCGTAGACAAAAACTATCGGTATCTTCATCAGAACGGCGTCATAGTGTGGCTGCAAAGGGATTTGAGCCGCCTGCCCAAAGACGGCAGACCCATATCTCAAAAAAGCGACTTAGCCGAGCTGTACGCAAAGCGCGAGAACATGTACAGCAGCTTTTCCGACTTTGCCGCAGACAACAACGGAACGGTTTCACAGACGGTGAACAGCATAATATCCGCCATAAACAAGAGGGTGTAACGATGAAAATACTTGTTATAAACGGCCCCAACATAAACCTTTTGGGTTTAAGGGAGCCGGACATATACGGAACAAAGAACTATGCAGCGCTTGAAAAGCTGATTGACAAGACCTGCCGCGACGAGGGCATAGAGTACGAGATGTTTCAGTCTAATCACGAGGGCGCGATTGTGGATAAAATCCAGCAGGCGTACGGCGTGTTTGACGGGATAGTCATTAACCCCGCGGCGTACACCCATACAAGTGTTGCGATACTCGACGCGCTCAAGGCTGTGGCGATTCCGGCCGTAGAGGTGCACATTTCGGACGTGAGCCAAAGAGAAAGCTTTCGTCAGGTATCCTACGCGGGAATGGCGTGCATAGCGACGTACATGGGCATGGGATTTGACGGATACGTCGCAGCAATAAAGCGCCTTAAAGACTACCTTAGCAAAGAGCGCATATAAGAGAAAGCGCATATATGCGAAAAAACAATACTGAAGAAAAAACAAGCGGCAGATATCTGCCGCTTGTTTTGCGATGTAAAACTATAATGCCGAATTGAAATTATATCAATTAAGCAAAGGGATTCTCGGTGGGGTAAGGAAGACCCTTGGGCTGGTTGTAGGCGATGTCCTCAATTCCAAGGTACTTCATAACCTCAAACATCAGCTTGCCGCAGTGCTTGAAAGCAACGGCGCCGTGGTGAGGATAACGCTTCTGAACGAGAACGTGGCGATAGAATCTGCCCATCTCGGGGATAGCGAAGATAGCAATTCCACCGAATGAACGAGTGGGAACGTTGAGTATTTCGCCCTCGGCGATGTATGCTCTGAGCTTGCCCTCGCTGTCGCACTGCAAACGATAGAATGTGATCTCGGAAGGAGCGATGTCGCCCTCCAAAGTTCCTCTTGTGAAATCAGGATCGCTGCCCTGAGGCTCAAGAAGTCTGTGCTGAATGAGCTGGTACTTGATAGCTCTGTCGCTGCACATCTTGCACGAAGGTGTGTTTCCACAGTGGAAGCCCATGAATGTATCAGTGAGCTTGTAGCCCATGCCGCCGATGTTGTCCTCGTCGTAGATGTACTGAGGAACGCTGTTGTTGATGTCGAGAAGAGTAACGGTGTCGCCGGTGAGGCAGATTCCTATGTACTCGGAAAGCGCTCCGTAAATATCAACCTCGCAGGATACGGGGATTCCGCGTGATGCAAGACGGCTGTTTACATAGCAAGGCTCAAATCCGAACTGGCTGGGGAATGCAGGCCAGCACTTGTCGGCAAATGCAACGTACTTTCTGCTGCCCTTGTGGTTTTCTGCCCAGTCAAGAAGTGTAAGCTCGAACTGCGCCATTCTTGCGCTAAGCTCGGGGTAGTACTTGCCTTCGCCCATTTCCTTAGCCATGTCAGCGCAAACGTCCGCAATTCTCGGGTCGCCCGCATGCTCCTTGTAGGATACTAAAAGGTCAAGCTCACTGTTTTCCTCGATCTCTACGCCCAGCTCATAAAGACCCTTGATAGGTGCGTTGCAGGCGAAGAAGTCCTGAGGACGGGGACCGAAGGTTATGATCTTGAGGTTCTTAAGACCGATGATTGTTCTTGCGATGGGAACGAATTCATCCATCATGTCAACGATCTCTTCAGCAGTTCCTACAGGATACTCGGGGATGTAGCCCTTGAGCTTGCGCATGCCGAGGTTGTAGGAGCAGTTGAGCATACCGCAGTATGCGTCGCCTCTGCCGTTGATCATGTCGCCGTCTCCCTCGGCAGCCGCTACAAACATGCAGGGACCGTCAAAGTTCTTGGCAATGAGGGTTTCGGGAGTTTCGGGGCCGAAGTTGCCCAAAAATACCGTCAAAGCGTTGCAGCCTGCGGTCTTAACCTCGTCTACAGCCTTGAGCATGTCCAACTCGTTTTCAACGGTGGTCTTGCACTCGTAAACATCAAGGCCCTTCTTCTTGCATGCTTCAACGATAGCTGCGCGACGCTTCTCGGAAAGCTGAATGGGGAAGCAGTCACGCGATACGGCAACAATGCCGAGCTTAACATTTGGAATGTTTATCATAATAATACCTCCAATATAGTTTTACATTATGAACACATCAATGCATTCTCATTATACATTAAAACGTTCACTATTTCAACTGCTTTCAAAAAAATTATGTCAATAGGCTAAAATACTTTCAGCCAAGCGCGCCATTGCAGCGCCGACGTCAAAAATGCAAAGTGCATGCGCAAAAAATCCGCCCCTGCCGGCAGTTTCGGCAGAGGCGAAAGTCAAGAAGGATTTTGTTATTTTACGGTTTCAAGTTCTGCAAAGCAATCAACATAAGATTCTTTTGGGTCGTCTATATTGATTGCTTCGGTTTCGGTCGTGCTGCAATATCTGTCGGGGTAGTCGCCGTTCATTATGTCCTTGATGCTCAGAGCAACCGGATTGAACATTCCCTCCGGAAGTGATTCTATCTGCTCTAAAGTCAGGGCTGAATTTACACTTATAGCGAAGTTGTGCGTTCCGTTCGAGAAGCATAAGAATGTTCCGCCGCTTTCTTCACTTCCGTATGTCATGTATGATACTTGCTTACCGTACAGATCTATCGTGTCTGTGCCCACGGTGCTTGCACCCTCCGAATAATAGTAGTCTATTCCGTTGTAGTTGAATTTGCAGCTGCTTGAAATTGCTATGTTGTCAACCGAAGTAACTATCTCGCGGTACATTTTGTCGTCGTATGTTACAAGCTCCGATTTAATATCGGTAAGCTCGCAGTCGATATCAGGGGCGAACAGAAAATCAAGTCCTGCATCTATTCTTTCCATAACTTTGTCGTACAGATTGAGGTTTTTCGCCTCCTCTTCGCTGACGTCCCACATGATTGCGGGGACAATGTCCTCATCTGTCAGGGACGAGAGCTTTTCAGAGTAGTCGCTTAGGTTGTCCGCTTCAATAAAGGATTGAGAGACAAAGCCCACGGGAGCATCGTCTGAATCTTCCGCAGACACAGCATTTAGCAGACTGGCGCTTGTTACTGCAATAATTGCCGCCGGAAGTAAAACTGCCGCTATTTTTCTAAGATTCATTTGAGTTCACCGCCTATAATATTTTTGATGTTGCAATATGTACAGTGATAAGTATGTACGCATGGGTATTCAATGCATGGAAATGCATAGATGCAACATTCATCATTAAAAATGGATGCAGGGAAGCATATGTGCACATACACACATATGCGCACATACGCACATATGTGTGTAGGAGAATGAAATCAAATAAATAATAAATCGACTCATTTCCCTTTATCCTTACAAGGAAATGATACCAAGTCGTCGCCATATTGTCAATATTCTTTTTAAAATTAAAGAAGATTTTATATAATATAATTTATATC
>OHQE01000071.1_pt1 | contig 68358 bp, 58 predicted proteins | sample 1577931 | NCBI WGS metagenome assembly OHQE01 (sample SAMEA3879552, study PRJEB24766) | human gut metagenome | biome: human-associated habitat; feature: feces | place: USA | collected 1985/1987 | reverse complement strand
ACACTGTGAAAGAGGCAAGCCCACCAACTCCGAATTCATAGCCATGATGGCAAAGACTCTGTGCGAGGAGTATGCGAGGGTGAAGGCTGACAAAAATCAAGCCCGCTACAATGCATAGTCGGGCTTACACATATATACCGCACACAAATAAAACACATATACAACAAATCCGGACATGGAAAAATCCACGTCCGGATTTTGTTTTTTTAAAACCACAAGTGCGCTTGCATCGTGCCAATGCGGTTATGCTATCACGCAGCATGGCTTAAAATTGCATTACAGCATTACTCACAGCAGCAGCGGAAACACCGGTCTAACTTTTCGCGAACCTCCTGAGGATCCTTATCCAAGGCAAAACTCAATTCTCCACACAGCATGTCCTGCGCTATCTTCAAAAACTTCTGATCAACTGCGGGAAGATTCTTTTTTATCTGGCTTAGCTTATGCTGCTTCTTGGTCACATACTTGACTATGCTTATAAGGTTTTCGCACTTATATGTACGCACAAGGTCCTTGTAATACTGCGCCGCCTGCTTGGCGTCACGAGGCACATCAAGCGTAAAGCCTACATTTTCAAGGTCATCTATCAACAGGTGCGCCTTTTCCTTTGTGATGGCGTTGCGCATCGGTATATGCGAATCCGTGGGCGTGTATATCTTTCCGCTGTGATAAACAGGAAGAAGCGTATAGTACTCCTTCGTGGCGTCCAGTCCCGATATGTCGGGGTGCCCTATACTTTCTACCTTGCAAACACCTTCACTTCCGTAAACAACATATTCATCAACACAAAACACTTAGTTCACCCTGCCTTTTCTTACACAAAACCGAGCAACCGCTTTGCACGATTTTATACAATAAGTCGCGCGGTAATATGCTCACAATAAAATACTTTGTTCAAATAATCACACTATTATTATATCAAATGTTTCGTGAAAATGTAAGGGCAGAGATTCAATTTTTCAGAAAAATCTGTGTTTTAAACAATCTGTGCTCTATACAGTTTGTATAATTTGACGGTTAAAATGCGTTTCCATTTCAATATTGCAAACGCGCCCCGCTGTTGATATAATAAAAGTCAAAGGAAGTGAGCTAAATGTCAACATGGGACAACGAATACTGCCGGCTTTTGCATGAAATTTTGCGTTCCGGCACGCAAGTGGAAAACCGCACGGGCATAAATACTATCAAACTCCCCTCGTGGCACTTCTGCCTTGATTTGTCACAGGAGTTCCCTATCTTAACGACGAAGCAGGTCTTCATACGACAGGCTGTTCTTGAGATGCTGTGGATATACCAGGCTCAGTCAAACGACGTGAGGTGGCTTCAGGAGAGAAACGTGCACATTTGGGACGAGTGGGAGATAGACGAAAACGGATACTGGAACGCCACGCAGATGCTCCCCGACGGGGCGGGCGGCTTTAAAAAGACCGACGTCCACAAGTTTTTCGGCAAAGAATGGGCGCACACAATAGGCACGGCATACGGATACATCGTGAACAAATTCAAGCTCACCGAGCAGCTGATAGACAAGCTCAAAAACAACCGCACCGACCGAAGGATGATAATGTCGCTGTGGCAGAACGACTACCTTGAAACCGCTGTTTTGCCGTCATGCGTGTGGAGCAGCGAGTGGGACGTCACCGACGGGCGGCTGAATGCGTGGGTGCATCAGCGTAGCTGCGATGTGCCGCTGGGACTCCCCTTCAACGTCACGCAGTACTCCGTGCTTTTGTACATGCTTGCTCAGGTGACGGGACTTAAACCGGGAAGGCTTGACTGGTCTATAAAGGATGCACATGTATACGTCAATCAGATTGAAGGCGTGAAGGAGCAGCTTAGGAGGTTTGACGAGCGCGGCGGACTTGCTGCGCCAAAGCTATGGCTCAACCCCGAAGTGACCGATTTCTTTAAATTTGACAGCTCGGCGGAGTGCGCAGACGTAAAGCTCATAGGATATGAGCACATGGGCAAAATCTCCTTCCCCATCGCACAGTAAACGGATGCATTTTCACACATACAGGAGGCATATATGATAAAAATCATTGCGGCGGTGGGCAAAAACCGCGAGTTGGGGAAAGACAATGCGCTCATGTGGGAGCTGCCGGGGGACATGAAGTTTTTCAGAACCCAAACGTCCGGACATGCGGTGATAATGGGCAGGCTGACGTACGAATCAATAGGCAGGCCTCTTCCCAAGCGAAAAAACATAGTTATCACGCGCAGCCGCGACCTCAGCATAGACGGCGTGACAATTGTGCACTCACTTGAAGAAGCACTTTGCGAGTGCGGCGGAGAGGATGCGTTTGTAATCGGAGGGGTAAACATCTATGCTCAGGCGATAAAGTATGCAGACGAAATAATCATCACCGAAATAGACATGGCATACCCCGAGGCGGACGTTTTCTTCCCCGAATTTGACAAGAGCCTTTACACCAAAGAGACAGTCGGCTCGGGATGCGACGGCGGCGTCAGCTACAGGCACGTTGTTTACAAAAAGATAAAGTGACGCTCAAAGCATTTTCAATCGAATACCCGCAGGTTGTGCCGAATAAAACCCGACAGGGCAGGCATAATACCCTTAAAAACTTTAAGGGCGGGTGTTTGTGTGAAAATGCTTTTTTATGATGCAAAGCCGTATGAAAAAGAGGCTTTTGACGCAGTGATATCCAAGATGACGGGCGATAGACCGGAAATAGATTATCTGGCTTCCGATATAAATCTTCACACCGTTAAGCTTGCGCGCGGGTACGACTGCGTATGCCTGTTTGTCGCGTCGGACGCGGGAAAGGAAATAATCAAGGCGCTTGCCGACTGCAATGTCAGGCTTATTTTAATGCGCTGTGCGGGAGTGAACAACATAGACATCGAAACGGCAAAGAAGTGCAAAATATCGGTAATGCGGGTGCCGGCATACTCCCCGCCCGCAATAGCAGAGCATGCAATTGCGCTTGCCTTTGCGGTGAACAGGAAGATACACAAAGCATACATCAGGGTCAGGGAGAACAATTTCAGCCTTTCGGGGCTTACCGGCGTAAACTTTTTCGGCAAGACCGCGGGGATCATAGGAACCGGAAAAATCGGCAGCGCAATGGCCAAGATATGCCGCGGGATCGGCATGAATGTTGTCGGATACGACATGAGGCCAAACCCCGAGCTGGACTTTGTAAAGTATCTTGAGCTTGACGAGCTTTTGAAGGTGTGCGACCTGATATCCCTGCACTGCCCGCTCACTGAACAAACGTACCACATGATAAACCGCTCATCAATAAGCAAGATGAAGTCGGGAGTTATACTTGTAAACACGTCGCGCGGCGCGCTGATAAGCACGGAGGAGCTGATAGGCGGAATACGCGCCCACAAACTCGGCGGCGTAGGGCTGGACGTGTATGAAGAGGAACAGCCATACGTATTTGAAAACAGAGAGGACGACATACTTCAAAGCTCCGTGACCGCAAGGCTTTTGTCATTTCCGAACGTCATAGTCACGTCGCATCAGGGATTTTTAACTTCCGAGGCGCTTGAGGCGATAAGCAAAACCACCGTCGAAAACGCTATAGACTTCTTTGCCGGCAAGCCCAAAAAAGAAAACACGCTGTGCTGACCCCGCACGGCGTGATTTTTTGTTTGCATCGGCGTGATTCAACCCCCCAGACAAGCGTTCCCGCATAAAAAATATAAAATGCACAAAAATCGGGCACAGCCCCGCACGACGCTATGGTGCCGATTTCGCAAAAAACAACCCCACAGACCTTTTAGGGCTGTGGGATTGATTTTTGTTATGTATATGCGGTGTCAATCGAGGGTTTCGGCAAATTCATCAATTATAGCGTTTAGCTCCTCTATGTAATATTCAAACGCCTCTCTGTTGTTTTCTCTGAGCTGCGCCCATGTCGAGGGTTCTCTTCCTCCTCTTACAATACTTCTGCTTAACGTGTCGTAAACAGATGAAAGACTGCTTGATACGTTATTGGCGGTACCGATGAGGAAGTGCTCGTCCGCAATCTCCTGACATTCCTTTGACATCTCGATCATATCGTCGTTCCAAAGGTAAGTATTTCTCAGCTGCTGTTCATCTATCGAAATAACAACGGGGTCTATCGCCTTGAAACGAAGGCAGGATGCCAACAGCGCTGCGCCCTCCGGATTGGGAGCATTCATGATAAGCACGAGCGATCCGTCAAGTCCGTAGAAGGATGAAGGCATGTAGTAAATTCCGTCGCCGTTTTCATCTCTCGGCAAAGGCGCAAACATAACCTCTCCGCTTTCCATGTCGCCCCAAAGCGCGCTTATCTCATCGACAGGTCCGGTGAAGAAGCTCTCGCCTATGACATAGAACAGGCATAGTCCTTCCTTCATGCCCGCTCCGAAATCGCCTCTTAATTCCCATCCGCCGCGGCTGTAGCTGCAGTCGTTTTTGATGAGGTTGTAAAGGTAGTCCTGACCTCTCTCGATACATGGGTCAAACAGGTTTGAATAATATCTTCCGTTTTCATCGTTCATGAGCAAACTGCGTCCGGTGGATTCGATAAACAACGATTCGTAAGCGTATCCGTCAAGTGCGAAGCGGTTGTCATCGGGGCTTGAAAATTCCATGCACATGTCATAGAACTTTGCCCATGTCCACTCGTCGTTGTAGTAAAGGTCGGCAGGCTCGTCAAATCCCCAGTCGCTGATAACTCTGCGGTTATAAACAACGACGTTTGACGGCTTTGTCTTTATGCATATCTGATAGTGGTGGCCGTTGATGGCGAATTTATCGGCAAGCGGCTTCATCTGCGCCCACAGCGGGTCATCAAGGTCTATCCATTCATCGACAGACTGTATTGTGCCCTTGACCGCGCCCATCGGGAACGACCATCCGCCGGTCATGGTGTCCGGAGGAGTTGATGCAAGGATAAGTGCGGAAAGATCATCGGAATATGTAAAATATGTGGATTCGATGTACTCGATTTTTCCGTTGTATTTTTCCTGGAAAGTAAAGTAGCCGGTGTTGACTATTTCGTCCTCGTCATAGTTCTGAAAAGGATCTCCCCAGCCGAAATATTGAACAACGCTGTTTGCTCCGGCAGCTGTTTCGACGTCAGGGAGCCTGATTCCGGCAGCCGCAAGAATTGCCTCGGAATCCTGCTCAGGCAGCGTGATGGTGATCGGCTTGCGTTTTGCGTTCTTGCCGCATCCCGTTATTGTGAATATGAGAATTCCCACTATCAAAAGTGATAATATTCTTTTCATTTTTCTCTTCCTTATACCTAATGGTTACCTTCATTTAATGTTCGTCGCGGCATATTCAGAAGCTTTTATCCCTGCAATTTTGCAGGTTGCTCTTTTTGCTCTCTGACTATGCATCAGCAGTAAATAGTGCGGTGTATACAAATCGTTATAAATACATCACTTGATTTTCAGCTCACCACATGCAGTATCGCCCCCAATGTGTTGTCTGTTTAACGCCTTCAAAGGATTGTCAGGTGTTTGGCGCCCTTCAGTGCAAATTTCCGTTCGGCAGTTTTATCGCCGCCTGTTACGATACAGCCGATAAGTCTGTCGTTATCAATTATAGCACACAATGTTCTAAAATACGAGCACAAAGTGAAATAAATTTTGTCATTTCAAAATTCACAGGCTTATAGTCAACAGATCGCCCGCGTCTTATCTTCTTTGCGGCCGCAAAAAGAGCAGATCATTTTATATCACGTCTCACAATCCCTCAGGCGCAGCTGAACCGAAGCAGCATGGTATCTCGGAATAAAAGCAAAAAACGAGCGCTCTTACAGCACGCCGGGGGCTGCAAAAACACTCGTCCGCTCTTATTTGGTCGGGATGACAGGACTTGAACCTGCGGCATCCTGCTCCCAAAGCAGGCGCTCTACCAAACTGAGCCACATCCCGAAAAACATACAGTGCAAATTATTATATTCCATACCGCACTAAATGTCAAGCATGCATGCGTGCCCCGCACTGCTTTAATACAATGCGGGGCACATTTTATACTGAGGTCACTGTTCTTCTGACGAAGATGTAAACTGGCTGTTATACAGGTCTGCATAGAATCCGCCCTTGGCGAGCAGCGATTCGTGATTGCCCTGCTCTATGATGTCTCCGTCCTTCATGACCAAAATCAAATCTGCGTTTTTAATAGTCGAAAGTCTGTGCGCGATTACAAAGCTTGTACGGTGCTCCGTCAACTGGTCCATCGCCTTTTGCGTGATCAGCTCGGTGCGGGTATCGACTGAGGATGTCGCCTCATCCAAAATCAGCATCGGGTTGTTCTGCACCATGGCACGTGCGATAGTCAAAAGCTGCTTTTGACCGGCGGAAACCGCAATGCTGTCGTCGAGCACTGTGTCAAAGCCGTTCGGCAGCGTCTTTATAAAGTGATATATGCCGCAGGCCTTGCATGCATTAGTCAGTTCCTCGTCGCTGACGTCCGTTTTGTTGTAGACAAGGTTCTCGCGAACCGTTCCCTCAAACATCCACGTGTCCTGAAGCACCATGCTGAACAGGTTGTGCACGCTTTCCCTTGTCATCTCGGACGTCGGCACGCCGTCTATTTTTATGCATCCGCTGCTCACCTCATAAAAGCGCATCAAGAGGTTCACCATAGTGGTTTTTCCTGCGCCGGTGGGTCCCACGATTGCCACCTTTTGTCCCGGGCTGACGTGGGCGGAAAAGTCCCTGATGATGACCTTGTCGGGGTTGTCAGGATAGCTGAAGCGCACATGCTCAAAGTCTACCTCTCCGCGGACGTTTGTCAATACCGTGGTCTTTTCGCTCTCGTCGGGCAGCTCCTCTTCCTGAAGGAAGTCAAATATGTGGTCGCCCGTCGGCGCGGTATGTGCCGTTCATCTTGACCGTTGACTGACTCGGCTGGCTTTGCTATTTGTCAACTTTGCGTAGTAGTATGCCACATACACAAATAGCCAATATAAGAATTACTATTAGCGGCAATAGATTTTCAAGCTGAAATGTACTATCTGCCATTACTTTATATCCCCATGAGGCCGGAAAAATCTTTCCTACCATTTCAAATGCTTTTGGCAGCAAATCAATCGGAAACATAATTCCAGAAAGCATGATAGAGGGCAGAAAAATGATGATGGAAACCATTGAAGTTTTTGCCTGGTCTTTTACTGCCAGACCAATTATGCTGGCAATACTAAGTGATACTGCAACAAAAATAGCAAGGCTGATGAAGTACATACCCGGATTTTCTGGTATTTCAGCATCAAAGACCAGTGGCGCATCAATATATAAAATAATGCTCATAAGGAACAAATGAATATACGCTGAAATGTTGGTTAAGGCAAGACCGAGATATAATGGAACACCATTTGCTTTATAGACTTTTTTATATCGCTGCTGTAAATTTCAACAAGAGAGGGCGGCAACCCAATTAACGCACCCATTGTCACTCCGAAAACCGTCATGGACTGAATGAGAGTGTATCTTGCTTCCGGCATGACAGAGGTAAATATCCCGCCCATAATTGCAAAGAACAGGAGAGGAACAATATAGCAGGTTATGAGTAATGTTTTGCTCCGTATATCTAACTTCCATTGTAAGGAAATCCCGTATAAAAATGCGCCCATCTATTATTCCCCCTTTGCAATTATCATAAAATGTTGTTCCAGAGTACCGCGGTTTATTTGTATATCTACAATAGGTTCTCCATTTTCTTTATACCGTGTAAGCAGCAACAGCAATGTTTCTCCAATATTATCAGATTCATATTTTTCGGTACTGTTTTCTGTTTGAATTGTGATATTATACTGCTTTCCTACTGTTTCGCCCAGCTGCTCAACGGTTCCAATAAAAGCAATCTTTCCCTCGGATAAAATAGCAATCCGGTCACACAAATTCTCCACTTCGGCCATGTCATGGCTTGCTAATATGATTGTTTTGCCAATTGCCTTTAATTGTCGGATTTGTTTGTGTAAAGAAAGTCGTCCTTCTACATCAAGTCCTGCGGTTGGTTCATCAAGAAAAAGAATGTCTGGATTTCGCGTTAGGGCAAGTGCCAAATGAAGCCGCCGCTTTTGCCCTGTTGATAATTGATAATACTGTTTTTTTGCAAATTCATAAATACCGAGAGCCTCAAGTGTTTCTTTATCAAGAGATGTCTTATTCCATTTAGCAAACAGCTTGACAGCTTCCAGTGGTTTAATATGCTCCGGCAAAGAAGCCGACTGTAATTGAATACCCATGATTCCATTTATGGTAATGCTTCCGCTGTCATATTTTTGTAAACCCTCAATACATTCAAGAGATGTAGTTTTCCCCGCGCCATTTACACCGAGCAGAGCAAAAATTTCTCCTTGCTGTACACAAAAATCCAAACCATTCAACACAACATGGGTTCCGTAGCTTTTCTTTAAGCCGTCAATTTTTATAGCCTCATTCATTTCGTTCCCTCCTGAAATGGGTCAACACCTAATTGGGAAAAATAAAAGTCTAATGCTTGCTCAACATAGCCGTTGGCAATACTTTGTTTTTCTTTCCAGCCCTGCTCCGTGTTTTGAAACTGACCTAATTCGATAAGTTTAGGGAGCATACTCATATCTCCGCCAGTGAAATCAGTTATCATATTCCAATAGGCTTTTGCAAAATTTTGTCCCTCATCACTGTCTGCGGGAACACCTGCATTTTGAAGCCTTATTGCTTCGTCTTGAAGTTGCATGAAAGTGTTCATAAAAGCCATTCCGCTGTCTTTATCAAAACGGCTGCGAATGTGGTCAAGCGTCTGGTCGTCAAAATGCTTGATTAACCAATAGAAATCATTTTTCATCTGCAAATTAACAATAATATCCGCATATTTTTTGAAATCAACTGACTGCATTTGAAGGACTTCTTCTCGTAGCACCTCCAATTCTCTCAACGATTCGGACAGGCTCTCTATTTTTTGCTTGACAGCGGTAGCTTGTTCCATTAGAACGTCGGCAATTTCAGCCGGGGTATCAAGGGGAATAAGCCGGTTCTTTATATCGTCCAGAGAAAAACCTAAATGCTTGAGGGACAAAATCTGATGAAGTTTAACAATGTCTTTATCCGTATATAACCTACGTCCCCCTTCGCTCATGGCTGATGGAGAAAGCAAGCCTTCTCTATCGTAGTGTTGTAATGTCCGTACAGTAACATCCATTTTCCTTGCGACTTCGCCAACTGTCATATAGCCCTGTGGTATAGCCTTATGTTTATCCATAGTACACCTCCTGCTTATAGTATATCTCATTACGTTACGTCACAAGCAAGTGCTTTTGAAAAGATTTCGAGGAAAAATACGGAATATTAGGTGGCTGTCTATCAAATTTTTGCGTGTTACTTTATGGCACATGAGCATTTTCTCAAAATGTATAAACGAGTCTTTGCCCGATTTATTGTCATCTTACGTCTTTTCGGCACTGCGCAAGTGCGCAAAAGCGCCCGCCATGCAAAGTTTCATCACACGCTCATGCTTAATATGCCCGCTATAAGTCCTGCTCGTCCTTTTTTGGCTTCATGTTTTCCGCAATCCTGTCGTTAAAGCTTATAAACTGCTCTATTTCCTCCTCCGAAAAGCCTCTGAACGCCCTTTCACGAAATTTTTGAAGTATCAGCTCTATTTCATGAACAATCGGAGTCGCTTCCTCCGTGAGCGCCAAATGAATCTTGCGCCTGTCCGCGCTGTCCTGCTGCCTTATAATCAGCTTCCTTTGCCCTAAGCTTTCCACCGACTGCGACACGTTGCCCTTTGAAAGCATCCTCAGCTCGACAATGTCCGCCGCGGTATCCCTGCCGGGGTTGTTATGCAGAAAGCTTATGATGGTTGCCTCAAGCTGGGTCAGCAAATACCTGTCGCAAACTGGCTTTAACATGCTGTCATACAGCTTTATCGTCCTTCTGAAATTGGTGAGAAACTTCGCTCCGGAGTTCATAGTCTTTCTCCTTGTCTGAATTAGTTCTTTATCAAACAGTTATAAATATAACTGTTCTAAAAAGATATTATACGCAGTATATCTGTGATGTCAATACAAAGCATGCGCTTTCGGCGTTGCATACAAAGCATGAGTGCCTGTATACAAGGCTGTTGTATGAAATGCATGGGTACATATTTAATATTTAGCGAGTGCCGAGAAACAGTTTTTGCGGCGATGCGTGTTTTAAGGCGCAAAAAAGCGGCGCAGCCGTTTTGGCTTTGCCGCTTTATGCGTTTGCATTCGATTTTTTTCGGTGTGCTGCGCATCTTATGACTGTTAGTCAGACTGTTAGTCAGACTGTTAGTCAGACTGTTTGTCGCTGCCGATAAACTCCCTTATCAACGCGTTTGCGGGTATATTTACGTTTTCGAGGGGAGTAAGTTCGTCAAGCGCCTTCACGACGTCACGAACGTTTTTGTGCTCGCGTGCAAGTCCGGCTATTTCGGGCAGGTATGCCCTGTAGAGCGCAGGCTCATATTGCAAAAACGTATCTATGTTTATGCTGGCACGGTACTTGTAGGGCATTATATACTTTTGTTCGCCCTGCTCCACGCTGTCGTACATCACAATAGTGTCCGCCGGCGCCCTTGAGCGAAACAGCTTATCCCGAAGCATCCTTCTCAGCAGGCGTATTTTCGACGGGTGGAGCTTATCGCCCTCCGAGTCTACAACTCTCGTCCTGACGCTTGCGTATATCCTTGTGGAAAACTCGTCGTTGTCGCCCAAAACCGCGGGATTTAGGGCATGTATGCCCTCAACTATGACAAATCCGCCGTTTCGCGAGATGTATTTTCCCGTCATAAGGCGCGAATTTGTCCCGAAATCGTACTTTGGGATGTCTATTTTCCCGCCGTCTATGAGCTTTTTCAGCTCAGAGTTCAAAAACGCCGCGTCGAGCCTTTCGGGCGACTCAAGGTCTATTTGATTTTTTGCCTTGAGCGCTCTCTCCTCATCGGTGAAGGTCTTAAAATAGCTGTCCATCGACAGATAGCACACGGGGTATCCCATGCCTCTTATTGCATAGCACAGCTTTGCCGCAATGGTCGTCTTTCCGCTGCCCGAAGGCCCCGCCAAAAGTATGAGCGGCCGCCGGTCGCTGCCGATCTCTATCATTTTCCCCGCGATCTCGGACACCTTTCCGTCGAGGTCTTTTTCGCATTTTTCCACAAACCCCTCGGCACCCAAGGCAAGCTGTTCGTTTATTCTCTTTGTGGTTACGGTAATTATCTTTTTTTCTTTGTCCATAGTATCCATAGTGTAATCAATCTCTCTTGTACTTTTCGCAAAGCGCGAGTATCTGATCCGTAAACCTGGCAAGATCCTTGTTTGCGCCTCCGCGATTTTGCTCTATGACCGCCTGAAGATTCAATCCGGCAAGGTACAGCCTTTCAAATACTGCGCTTGCCTTTCTTGTGGGAGCAGACTTCTTAGAGCAGAGCACTCTGCGTCCGACGTCTGTCTGAACCATGTTTTCGCCGATTTCATATCCGTCGCCCGAATAAGGCGCTGTTGCGGGCACACCGAGCTTTTCCGTGACCGCCTGAGCAAACAGGTCGCAAACGCTGTCGTGGCCGTGGTTTACAAACACCGCCTTTGGCTTTTGGGGCATGTGCTCAAGCCAGTTTAAGAGCATATTTTTGTCCGCATGTCCGCTTATTCCGTCGAGCTGTTCTATCTCGGCGTTTACATGTATGTCCTCGCCGAAGAGCTTTACGTCCGTTGCGCCGTCAACTATCCTTCTGCCCAAAGTGCCCTCCGCCTGATATCCGACAAAGAGTATCGTAGACTCGTGCCGCCAAAGGTTGTGCTTTAGGTGATGGCGTATTCTTCCCGCCTCGCACATTCCGCTCGCGGAAAGTATTATTTTCGGCGTGGGATCGCTGTTTATCGCCTTTGATTCCTCGCTCGTGACAGAGAGGTTCAGCCCGGGAAAATGTATCGGGTCTATGCCTCGGCTCAAAAGCTGAAGGGTCTCGTTGTCAAAGTAGCCCTTTAGTTTTTTGTTTGCATATATCGCCGTGGCGTCCACGGCAAGAGGGCTGTCCACCCAAACCGCAAAATCATCATGCCCGTATATGAGCGACTTTTCCTTCATCACACGAAACAGATACAGCAGCTCCTGCGTTCTGCCCACGGCAAAGGACGGTATCACGACATTTCCGCCGCGGTCGAGCGTGGTCTGAACTATCCTTGTGAGCTGTCCGACATAGTCCGGCCTCGGGCCGTGAAGTCTGTCGCCGTATGTGGATTCTATCACGACGTAGTCCGCCTGCGGAGGCATTTGAGGATCCCTTATGAGCGGGCGGTTTACGTTTCCCAAGTCTCCCGAGAACAAAAGCGTCGTTGTCTTTGAATCCTCCGTGACCTTAATTTCTATGCAGGAGCTTCCCAAAAGATGTCCCGCATCTATAAACCTGACCTGTATGCCTTCAAAAAGCGTGAAGTATTCGCCGTATCCGCAGGGCTTAAAAAGCTCCAAAGACTTTTCCGCATCCTTGATGGTGTAAAGGGGCTTTACGATCTCCCTACCCGAGCGCTCGTTTTTTCTGTTTTGCCACTCTGCGTCCGACTCCTGTATGTGTGCAGAGTCTAAGAGCATTATCTTACACAGCTCATACGTCGCCTCGGTGGAGTATATGTCCGACTTAAAGCCGTTTGCAACTATAAACGGGATTCGTCCGGAATGGTCTATGTGCGCATGAGTGAGCAAGAGCGCATCAACTTCGCTAAGCGGCAGCGGGATGTCCACGTTTTCATACACGTTTCCGCCCTGCTCTAAACCGCAGTCGATCATTATGTTTTTTCCGCATGCGCTGAGCATTGTGCAAGAACCTGTAACCTCGTGCGCCGCACCTATGAAATAAAGCTTCATACAAACACTCCTTTGACACTCTTTTATTTTTTACCGCCTGCCCGCCGAAACGGGCGCGGCCTATTTAATGCGTTGCAAGCATACATGTATAGCTCCCATTATTCTTATTATGATTTAATGGTAACGATTTGTCAACAAATTTATTGTGATTTTTTATGATTTTACGATGAAAAATCAGTGATGTATTGTCCGATTTTTAAAATGACCCCTCGCATAGTCCGCTTTATACCCATGCAATTCTTTTATATGCATATTGCCCCAACTATAGCCGATGCAAAAAGCCGCAGCCAAAAGGATGCTGCGGCTTTTTATCAAGGGCTTTACTCTTCAAGTCGTTCAATCTGTGTGAGCATGCGTATCTATTTGTCTTTTGATTCCCTGCGGAAACACATGAACCAATCAAGGCAGTACTGGTCGTCGGTTTGATTTTCCATTCTCTGTTTTGCAACGCCGCTTCCGGCGGTAGGGACGATGACATCGTCGCCCGGCCTCCAGTCGGCAGGCGTTGCGCATGCATCCGAATCCGCCTTTTGAAGTGCGATGATGATCCTCTTGATTTCGTCGAAGTTTCTGCCGGTGGACAGCGGGTAATACAGTATCGTGCGGACTATGCCGTCCGGGTCTATGACAAACACCGCGCGCACAGCCTGAGTGTTTGACTGCCCGGGCTGAATCATGCCGTACTTGTTTGCCACCTCCATGCGCACATCCTCTATGAGCGGGAAGGTGACGTTTATATTTTTCTTGCCGTTCCACTCAAGCTCCTGTATTTTGCGCAGCCACGCTATATGCGAATACAAAGAATCTACCGAAAGCCCTACAAGCTCGGTGTTCAGCGCCTTAAACTCGTCTATCATCGAGCCGAAGGTCATGAACTCGGTTGTACATACCGGCGTGAAGTCGGCGGGGTGTGAAAATAAAATCACCCACTTGCCCGCATAATCCTGCGGGAACTTTATGTTTCCCTGCGTTGTGACAGCCTCAAAAGAGGGCGCCTTGTCGCCTATGAGAGGCATTCTGTTTTCGTTATCCATGGTAATACTCCTTTCTCAAACAGACAATTAAAGCAGCTCGCTTTCGAGGTCGGAAAGCATGATGTCCAAAGCTGTGATTCCGCCCTCGGCGGTGTACCATACTGCGGGGTGCTCTAAATAAATGAGATTTCCGTTGATGTATGCATCCGTTCCCATGACCAGCTCGTTTTCCATGATGTCCTTAGCAAGCTGTGCGCCGTCGGTTCCTATGGCTGCGTCGCGATCCATTACAAAGATGTAGTCGGGGTTCTTCTCCACTATAAACTCAAATGAGGCCTCGTTGCCGTGTGTGGAGGTGTCGATGTCTGCGTCAACACCTATGTTTTCAAAGCCCACTTCCACGCCGATGATTGAGCAGCGTCCGTCGTTGCCCAAGACGTTAAAGCTGCCGCTTGTGCACATGCCGACAATGGCGGTCTTTCCCTCCGATACGGTCTTCAGCTCGTCTATTCTTGCGCTGAAGTCCGTCATAAGCTCCTCAACCTTGTCCTCAAGCCCGAACATGGATGCGATGGTTGTTGCGTTCTTGCGAACGCTCTCGACAACTCCTATTTCAACATCTGTGGCAAGGTATACAACCGGCGCGATTTCGCTGAGCGCGTCATAGCTGCTTGAGAGGCGTCCGCCTATAAATATCACGTCCGGCTCGCATGCCATGACAGCCTCAAGGTCTGCTTCCTTGATAGTGCCGAGGTTTGCTATGTCGTCGTTTATGTAGTCCTGCAAATATTCAAGCGATGTGTCCGCAGTGCCGACTACCCTGTCCCCGACGCCCAGAGCATCAAGTATATCAAGGCTTGCCATGTCCAAAATCGCGATTCGCTCCGGATTATAGGGCACTTCAAGATCCGCGGTCTCCTTGCTCGCGTTAAGGCTCTGTATTGTTATGGTTTCGGGGGTCTGATCGGTCTGCTCCGTCTGTTCGGTCTGCTCCGTCTGACCGCCGGCGGTGGTCACGGCGCTGCCGTTATCTGTAGATCCGCAGGCAACCATTCCGGCCGCCATTGCAAGTATAAGCATTGCTGAAAGTATTCTTTTCATGTATTGTTTCTCCTTCTGCCGAATTTTCGGCTGTTTGTTTAGTAGTATATGGACAGCGGCTTGCCTTCGATGGTCAAGATCTCAAAGTCCACGCGGTATATCTGCGACAGGTTTTCTTTCGTCATCACCTCCTCAACGGTTCCGAATTTGGCGATCTTTCCGTCCTTGAATGCACATATGTAGTCGGAATAAAACGCCGCGTAATTTATCTCATGCAGTACCAGTATCACCGTCTTGCCAAGCTCGTCGCACAGCCGGCGGACGATTTTCATGGTGTTTGTCGCATGGTAAATGTCTAAGTTGTTTGTAGGCTCGTCGAGCAAAACATACTCCGTGTCCTGCGCTATCACCATGGCAATCAGCGCTCTTTGCCGCTGACCTCCGGACAGCTCGTCTATAAATCTGTCCTGAAACTCCTCAAGCTCCATATACGCTATGGCTCGATCGACAATCTTTTTGTCCTCCGCCGTGACGTGGTTGCCGGAGTACGGGAACCGCCCGAACGTCACAAGCTCCCGAACCGTAAGCTTCATCTGTATGTTGTTGCTTTGCGTTAAGATCGCAAGACGCTTTGACAGCTCCTTGCTTTTCCACTTGCTTATGTCCTTGCCGTCAAAATCGACAAGCCCGCTGTCGTGGGCGATAAGCCGTGAGATCATACCCATAACCGTCGATTTGCCCGCTCCGTTGGGGCCTATGAGCGAAAGAACCTTGCCCTTCGGAATTTCAAACGTGACGCCGTCAACTACCGTTTTGCCGTCATATTGTTTTGTAAGCTGTTTTACGTTCATATTCACACCTTCTTTCTCGTCAGGAGCAGGTACAAAAAGTAAAGTCCGCCGCCGACCGTGATGAACACGCTGACCGGCACAGAGTAGGAGTACACATGCTCAACTATCAGCTGCCCTCCGACAAGCACTATCATGCCGAACAGCGCAGAGCCGAGAATCAGCTGCGTATGCCTGTACGTTTTCAGAAGCTGCCTTGACAAATTGGCTATGATAAGCCCCAAAAACGATATCGGTCCGACCATTGCAGTGGCAACGGCTATGCAAAGCGTCACGCCGAGCAAGAGCCGGCGTATGCAGCGGTCATAGTCCACGCCGAGATTTATCGCCTGCTCCTTGCCGAGCGTCAGGACGTCGAGCAAAGCAAGCTCTTTTCTGAGCGCAAAGATGACGGCGGCCAAAAGCACCAGCGAGAAAATTATTATCTCGGAGTTTATATTGCTGAAGCTCGCAACAAGGGTGTTCAAAAGGCTGTCGTACTCGTTCGGATCCATCACTCGCGTGAGGGTGGTCTGTATGCTGCCGAAAAACGACGTGAGAACCGTTCCCACCAGCAAAACGTAAAGCACGTTGTGCTTTGTCTTTTTAAATATCCAGCTGTAGATGATGGTCGCGGTTATGCCCATCAGCACCACGTCCACCGCAAACGACAGGTTTGCATTGGTTGCGATCACGCTTGCAGAGCCTAAAAAGAACACCACAGCCGTGTGGATGAGGGTGTACAGCGAGTTCATGCCGAGAAGGCAGGGCGTGACAATCGTGTTGTTTATGACAGATTGGAACACCAGCGATGCCCCGCCGATGGAAAACGCCGTGATGAGCATTGCTATCAGCTTCGGCGCGCGGATTTTCATGGAATAGGAGAAGAGCTTTGCGTTTGCAAAGTTGACCTCTATGAGCATGTATCCCGCGGCGCACAAAAGGACTATCGCAGCCAAAATCAAAAGCTTGCGGCGGTTAGCGCGCACTGCTGCGGTATTCATCAGTCGGCACCTCCTTGCGGCTCGGGGACAGCCGTGCAGCAGCTTGTGCCTGCCGAGCCGAGGCGGACAGCCTTGCGGCCGTGCTTGAGTCTGTAAAACAGCAGCCCGATAAATATGAGGCTTCCCAGTATGCCGACTATAAGCTCTATCGGCAGCTCATACGGGTATATGACCGCCCGCCCTATCATGTCGCACACCAAAACAAAGAGTGCGCCGAACAGCGCAGTGTCAACAAGCGTTCCCCGTATCTTGTCGCCTTTATACATAGCTACGACGTTCGGCACGATAAGGCCTATGTATGAAATAGAGCCGACAACGACCACTACGCTCGCCGTAATCATCGCAGAAATCGTAAGTCCCGAAAACAAAACAAGGTTATAATGCACACCGAGGTTTTTTGAAAAGTCCTTTCCCAAACCTACGATGTTAAAATGGTTTGCAAATATAAACGCCAGCACGACGAGCGGCAGCGTCAGCCACACTATCTCGTACCTGCCCTTTAAGACCAGCGAAAAATGTCCCACCAGCCACGATGACAGCGCCTGCGTCATTTCGTATTTATACGCTAAGTAGTTGGTTATTCCCCCGATGACGTTTCCGAACATGATTCCCACAAGCGGAACCATCACCACGTCCTTAAACTTTATCCTTTGAATGAACCACACAAAAATCCATGTGCCTAAGATTGCGGTTGCAAATGCGAATATTGCCCTGCTCCACAGCGTCGAGGACGGCATGAACAAAAGCGCAAGAAGTATTCCGAACTGCGCAGAGGATATGGTTGCTCCGGTTGTCGGCGACACAAACTTATTGCTACAAAGCTGCTGCATGATCAGTCCCGCAACGCTCATCCCTATTCCCGTGCACAAGATTGCAAGGAGTCTCGGTAGTCTTGACACAACAAATATCTTTAACTGCTCACCGTTGCCCGCAAGCAGCTCTGCAGGCGTTATATTTATAACCCCAACAAACAATGACGCGCAGGACACTATGAGCAGCAAAACAGCTAAAACTATCGTGGATAAATATGCTTTTATAAGATCCTCCCCCTTTATAATTTTCAGTTAGCATATGCTAACTGCATGGTCAATAAAAAGCGCGGCGGCGATCGTAGTGTTGCGCATCGCCACTGCGCATAATGCAGCTTTTCAGCTTTTATGCCCTTCCCGAGAATCGGCAAAGGCAAGGGCGGAAGGCAAGCCTCCCGCCCGCATCCCTTACGCAAGTGCCGCGCCCAAAGCGTTGCACTCCGCCAATGCGACATCATCCGGAGCGTCATTGCAGATGACGCTGTCGCACACCCTGTTTGCCCCGTCGTCATCACAGCGGGACTCCCAGGTGCGCATCCATTCTCCGTCGCCCCATCCGTATGAGCCGAAAAGGGCTATATTCTTTCCCTTGAGTTTTCCCTCGCAATCGGAAAACATCGGCTCAAATTCGCTTTCCTCCAACTGTTCTGTTCCCATGGAGGGGCAGCCGAACGCAATCGCATCGTATTTTTCGACTAAATCGGGCGAAAACTCCGCCGCAGTGAGCACGGAAACCTCCGCACCCTTTCCCTTTGCGCCGTCAGCCACCGCCGAAGCCATAGCCTCGGTATTGCCTGTTCCGCTCCAGTATACAACTGCTACTTTGCTCATTTTAAACAACATCCTTTCACTAAAGAGCTTTATGGTAGAAAATATCGGTCAGCCACTGTCAGCTGCTCGATAGGTTTCCCTTTTTTCCACTGCCGCGAATAGATCTTTTTGCACCGTTTGTACCTTTCAAAGGTGTTTTGCGCGGCCTTGACATCGCCGTATACCTTCCAGCATCCCACGCACTTGTGGTTGCACGCATGGTTGCGGATAAATCCCAAAACATCCTCCGGCGGATAGCTCAAAAACAAGCCGATTTCATGCGGAAACTCCTCTAAGCTGCTCAGCCGGTTGATAAGATGAACCACGCATCTGTCGGGGCACTCAGGCCTGTAGCCGCAGCTTATCAGCAGCTCCCTTGCGCGCTTGTCGCTCAGGTCAACCTCAAGCGAAGTCGGGCGGTATGTATAAATCAGCGCACGCCCGCCGCTGACCTTGAGCGGCAGCACACGCACCCCTTTGGGCACAAGCTTTTTGTTCAGGCAGCGCAGCTCACCCATCAGCTCCGCACGGCACGGGCAGTCGCAGGAAAACAGGTTTCCCGTCTTTATCCCCGCCAGCGTTGGCGAGCAGTGATTTATTATCAAATCCTCCGACATGGCATTCCCTCACAAAATCGTATCGTCTGTTTGTCCGCTGCACGGCGCATAAAACGCCCCGGCAGTGTGCCGAGTGGCAAGACTTTTGCATGCAGGCATTATCAGCCTTGAATTGAAAAGTCTCGTATGCAGTTAGCCGCCGCTAACTGACAGTTACGATTATAAACAGTCACGTGGTAAATGTCAAGTGGGAAAACAAATTTTTTGTGAGCGAACAGCGTAAGGCGCCGAGGGCGCATGCGGCGGACTCAAGTTTTAAGGAGTGCCGCGCCTTGAAGCGGCTGTATGCAAAGCGCCGCGAATGCCGGCACCGTACTCAAATGCGTGCATGCACCGCAAAACAAAAGCGGCAAGGCCTTTGCCCTGCCGCTTTATGCGTATTGCGTTTGAGTTGCCGTCATCCGAACAAGCCTTTTTTCTTGTACGGCTCTTTTTGTATTGCGCCGACCTCATAGCCGGTTTTGCTGATGGCCTGCGCGAGTGCGCTTTCGTCAAGCTCCGTTTCGGATACGATTACCGTCTCGTTTTTGCTGCGGGAGGAGCTGACCTTCTTTACCGGAAAGGCATTTCTCACCGCATCGTTCACGTGAGCCTCGCACATCCCGCACATCATTCCGTTTACCTCAACTGTGTACTTCCACATAGTTTGCATACCCTCCTTGATATATTGCCGCTGCACATACATGCATGCGCAGATTCAGTTAGCTTTCACTAACCACATTATATACTCTATGCACATTGATTTCAAGTATGCGGCGCGAGAGTTTTTGCAAATGTATCAAACAGAGCTTGACCGCGCAAACACGCGCATTTATAATCAAACATAGAAAGACGTTTAACTTGAAAAATCAATTGAAAAAGATAGGAGAAAAATATGCCTGTTGAACTGTGGCAGGGGCTGCTCATACCCTTTGCCGGAACGGCGCTCGGCTCTGCCTGCGTCATATTCTTAAAGAACAATTTAAGCGACACACTTCAGCGCGCGCTCACGGGATTTGCTGCGGGTGTGATGGTTGCGGCGTCGGTGTGGAGCCTTCTTCTGCCCGCCATGGAGCAGTCGCAAAGCATGGGAAAGTGGTCGTTTGTGCCGGCCGTTGCGGGATTCTGGCTCGGCATACTCTTCCTTTTGGGGCTTGACCGGCTGATTCCGCATCTTCACCGAGGCAGCACGGAGGCGGAGGGCGTAAAGAGCCGCCTCAAAAGGACAACCATGCTCACGCTTGCGGTGGCACTGCACAACATACCGGAGGGAATGGCTGTGGGCGCGGTCTACGCGGGATGGCTTTACGGCGACAGCAGCATCACGCTTGCGGGTGCGCTGAGCCTTTCTTTGGGAATAGCTATACAAAACTTCCCCGAGGGAGCTATAATATCCCTTCCGCTCAGGGCGGAGGGACTTTCAAAGCCGCGCGCGTTCCTGTATGGAGCGCTGTCCGGCATAGTCGAGCCTATAGGAGCGCTTTTGACGGTGCTTCTTGCGGCGGTTATGGTGCCGGTTCTGCCATATGCGCTAAGCTTTGCCGCCGGCGCCATGATATACGTGGTGGTAGAGGAGCTGATACCAGAAATGTCGTCGGGAAAGCATTCAAACGTGGGGACAGTGCTTTTCGCCGCGGGATTTACGCTCATGATGACCTTAGACGTTGCACTCGGCGGGTAAAAATTAAGATATTCGGCATGCGCGGCGCACTTGAAATTTAAAAGAAAAGGACTACAATGAAAGTGAATCAAGCGTTGACCGAGAAAGGAGCGTTGGCATGAAAACCGGAGTTATAGATGTCGGCGGCGGAATGAGAGGAATATATGCCGCCGGAGTTTTCGATTATTTCATGGACAAGGGCATAAAGTTTGACGTCGGAATAGGCGTGTCGGCGGGAAGTGCGAATCTGTGCTCCTACGCCGCGCATCAAAGGGGCAGAAACTACGTCTTTTACACGCAGTATGCGTTCAGAAAGCAGTACATGAGCCTTAGCAATTTTATTAAAAAAGGCTCGTTTGTGGATATGGACTATGTGTACGGCACGCTTTGCCGCAAGGACGGGGAAAACCCTCTTGACTACCCTGCCCTGCGAGACAACCCGATGGAGCTGTATGTAGTTGCGACAAACGCCGAAACCGGCGAGGCCAAATACTTCGACAAAAGCGACATAAGGCAGGACGACTACAAAATAATGGGCGCGTCATGCACCATACCGTTTGTATGCAGACCATACTCCGTCGGCGACTGCGCATACTTTGACGGAGCGCTCAGCGACCCCGTGCCCATAAAGAAAGCCTTTGAGCTTGGATGCGACAAAGCGGTTCTTATTCTGACAAAGCCGAGGGACACAATAAGAGGCTCGAAAAAGGACGACTGCATTGCAAGCATGATAAAAAGAAAATACCCCAAAGCCGCCGCGCAGATGCGCCTTAGGGCACAGCGTTACAACGAGTGCGTTGACCTCGCAAAGGAATACGAGGCAAGGGGCAAGGTCTTGATAATCTCCCCCGACGACACATGCGGCGTGGACACGCTTAAAAGGGACAAGCAGTGCATGGACCGCCTCTACCTTAAAGGCTACGACGACGCGCAGGAGATATTTAAGTTTTTGTAAACTCGCGGGTTTGCCTGCCTCATTGAAATATAACGCGAAATATGCTTATAATAATATAGAAATCACTTTGAAAGGGCGTGCACAATATGTCATTCATCAATAAGAGCTTTATGCTCCAAAACGACACCGCCAAGCACCTGTACAGGGAATACGCAAAGGATCAGCCGATTATCGACTACCACTGCCACATAGATCCCCGTGAAATATACGAGGACAAGCGGTTTGAAAACATAACCGAGCTGTGGCTCGGCGCAGACCACTACAAATGGAGGCTTGTGCGTTCAAACGGAGTTCCGGAGCAGGAGATAACCGGAAACGCCGACCCGAAAACCAAGTTCATGCGGTTTGCCGAGGCGCTGTCAAAGTCAATAGGAAATCCGATGTACCATTGGACGCACCTTGAGCTCAAGCGCTACTTTGACTATGACGGCATACTTTCTCCCGAAACGGCGGATCAGGTATACGAGCTTTGCAACGAAAAGCTCAAAGACCCGTCAATGAGCGCAAGGGGTCTTATCGAGCGCTCAAACGTAAAGATGATAGGCACGACGGACGACCCGTCGGACAGCCTTGAGTGGCACAAAAAAATTGCGGAGGACAAGAGCTTTAAAACGCTTGTTTTGCCCTCATTCCGGCCGGACAAGTACATCGCAATCGACAAGGCAGGATTTAAGGACGCCGTATCAAAGCTTGCGGCCGCCGCCGACGCCGAGATAAACTCCGCCGCAGACCTGATGGACGCGCTTGACAAGCGGCTCGACTTCTTCTGTGAAAACGGCTGTGCAGCCACCGACCACGGTCTTGACTACATGGTATACTCCCCCGCCGACGAATCGGAGGTAAACAGGGTGTTCCTAAAAGCCATGAGCGGCGAAAAGGTATCACGCGAAGAGGCAAGCGAGTACAAGACTGCGGTTATGCTACACCTCGGCAGGCAGTATGCAAAGCGCGACATAGTCATGCAGATACACTTTAACGTGCAGAGAAACCCCAACTCGCGCATGATGAGCGCCATCGGAGCGGACACCGGCTTTGACTGCATGAGGACGGAGGACGGAGCCGTTAAGCTCACCGAATTTTTAAACGCGCTCGACCAAACAAACGAGCTTCCTAAGACTATTCTCTACTCCTTAAATCCCCACGACAACGAGGCCATCGACACCATCATAGGCAGCTTCCAGGGCGCTCTTGCGGACGGAACGTACATCCCCGGCAAGATTCAGCACGGTGCGGCATGGTGGTTCTCCGACACCAAATCGGGCATGGAGGCGCACATAAAGTCGCTTGCGAACCTGTCCATACTCGGCAACTTCATAGGCATGCTCACCGACTCAAGGAGCTTTTTGTCCTATACCCGCCACGAATACTTCCGCCGCATACTTTGCAACATCATAGGCGAGTGGGTGGAAAACGGCGAGTATCCCGACGATGAGAACGCGCTTGGAAAAATCATTTCCGATATATGCTATGGCAACGCCGCAAGGCACTTTAAAATTCCCTGATATATACGCATCAAACGTGACCTCTTCGGCGCAAACAGCCGTTGAGGTCTCTTATTTGACAGTAAGGCGCAACATAGTTGCAAAAAATTTAGCTAAAATTTCTGAAAAGCGGTTTACAACGTAAAACAAATGGATTATAATATAACCAACATAACAATTGAATGAACCACTTGAAGTATGCTGCATGAAAATACAGCACATTGGCTCATATTTCAACCTGTTATGAGTCCGGAGGACATTATGAACAGCACAAATAATACAAATAATGATGTAAAAAGAGCAAACGGCAAAAAGGGCGGAACAGCTTTTGCGGTGATCTTGATTTTAGTGGTGATTGTCGTAGCAGCAGCCGTCGCCGTGAGCATGCTTGACAATAAAACGGCAGATGACGGCAGTTTGGACACGCCCGACACGGAAAGCGTCACAACTGCGGCGGAAGAGCCTGCCGACACCACTTCAAGCCCGACAACAGAGCCGGACGTCGATGATACGGCAAGCGATGAAACATCCGCTGCAACCGCCTCGGAGTCTAAGGACTCGGAGCCTGCGGGTGACGGCGAGCTAAACGAGCAGGGCTATTACACCGTCAGCGGAATTATAAAAGACGCCGCCATGCATACGGTTCTTGTAGAGGCGGAGGACGGCACAGAGTATCCGTTCCACACCGACGGAGCGCAGATAATAACCGGCCTTACGGGATATATTTTAGGCAATCCCGTGACGGTATACTACACCGGTGAGCTTGACTTCGGCGGCTCCCCCATTGCGTCAAAGATAATCGTATACGACCTGCCGGAGAACAACCCCGATGCGCAGATATACCGCCGTGCGCTTGACATGGTGGCAACCATGAGCGTAGAGCAGAGGGTGGGACAGATGTTTATCGCCCGCTGTCCGGATGAGGACGCAGCCCGAAAAGCATCGCAGTACATGCTCGGCGGATACATCCTGTACGGCGAGGATTTTGAAAACAAGTCCCGTGAAGAAGTAAAGAGCATGATAGACGAGTACCAAAGCGCATCCGATATTCCGATGTTCATAGGCGTTGATGAGGAGGGCGGAACGGTAAACCGCATAAGCGTCAACGAAAATCTGCGGGACGAACCGTTTAAGTCCCCGCAGGAGCTGTATGAGGAGGGCGGATTTGAGCTTATAGCAAGCGACACGCGCGAAAAGTGCAAACTGCTTAAAGACCTCGGAATAAACCTCAACTTTGCGCCGGTGTGCGACGTGTCAACCGACCCGAACGACTTTATCTATCCGAGGAGCTTCGGAGCCGACGCGCATAGCACGTCCGAGTATGTAAAAACCGTCGTTGAGGTTATGAAAGAAGAGGGCGTAGGCAGCGTGCTGAAGCACTTCCCGGGATGCGGCGGCAACGGCGACACGCATACTTCGGTTGTGTATGACGAAAGACCCATAGAGACGTTTGAGGAGTCGGACTTCCTGCCGTTTGAGGCGGGAATAGCTGCCGGCGCAGATATGATCTTAGTCTCGCACAACGTGGTGGAGTGCATCGATCCGGAAAGCCCCGCATCGCTGTCGTGGGATATCCATTACGACATACTCAGGAACGAGCTTGGATTTGAGGGCGTGATCATAACAGACGAGCTGTCAATGGAGGGCGTGAGCGAGTTTGCCTCGGACGAGGATATAGCGGTGGAGGCGGTGAGAGTCGGCAACGACATGCTTTGCTGCACCGACTTTGAAACTCAGATCCCCGCCGTCATAGATGCGATAAACGAGCACGAGCTGTCCCTTGACACGATAAACGACGCGGTAGTGCGAATACTCGTGCTGAAAATTAAACTGGGCATACTGTAAACCGCGCAAGCCGGTATGCCTTTAAGGGGAGAAGTGAATATGAACAGGCGTTTTAAAACAAAGCTTGCTTTAATGAGCATACCGGCCGCTGCGGGATTTATTATATTTTACGTGGTGCCGTTCTTTCGGAGCGTGGGATACTCCTTCGTGGGGAGAATGGTGGACAAAAAGTTTGTCGGCTTTCAAAACTACATAGAGCTGTTTCAGAATGAATACTTCCGCATGGCGCTTACAAACACCGTCATATTCTCCGTCGTTGGCGTCACGCTGATACTCATAATATCGCTTGCGCTGTCTGCGGGGCTTGTCAAGCTTTCAAGCACGTTTTCATTCATAAAAAGCTTTTTCGTCATGCCGTATGTCTTGCCGTCGGCGAGCATAATTTTCTTCTGGCAGCTGTTTTTCGACACGGAGCGATACGTAGCCCTTGAAAAGATAGACGGACTGGGCGGATTCTTTGAAGTGCTGCCCCTTTACGTGATATTCCTTTGGAAAAACATCGGAATAAACATCATCCTGATAACATCCGCAATGGTAAAGGTTCAGCAGGAGGTGTACGAGGCTGCGGTTCTCGACGGAGCGCACGGCGTAAAGCTCTTCACAAAAATCACCATGCCCCTCATATCCCCAACGCTCTACTTTGTGGGTGTGCTGTCCTTTGTAAACTCGCTCAAGATATTTAAGGAGAGCTACCTTTTCTACAATTCAAGCTACCCGCCAAACACCGCATACATGATACAAAATTTCATGAACAACCACTTCCAAAAGCTGAACTATCAGACGCTCTCTACGGCTGTGGTGATATTCACTCTGGTCATGGCGGTGATAATCTTCCTGCTTTACAAGCTTGAAAATAAGATGTCGGAGGGAACGTACTGATGGCAAACGATAAAACCGCCGTAAAGGCCCGTAAGTCAGATACCCTTCGCTCAGCCGCCCATAAAACCGCGGGAGCGGCAAGGACAAAAAGAAAGATATTCGGAATAGTGCGGCTTGTCGTGCTGTCGCTCTTTGCGGTGTTCTTTGCAATACCAGTGATCACAACCGCCATACGTTCCTTCAGCTTTGAGGGCAGAATAGGCCTTAAACAGTATTGGGAGCTGTTTGTGACAAACTTCACATACCTCGATTACTTTTGGAACTCCGTCATATATGCGGTGTCCACAACCGTTGTGTGCATACTGATATCCATACCGATAGGGTTCTTGTTTGCAAAGGTAAGATTTCGAGGAAGAGACGGCCTGTTCTTTGTGTTCATACTCGTGATGATGCTGCCGTTTCAGGCGACACTTCTGCCGAACTACATACAGCTGCGCGACTTCAACATGCTAAACACCCCGTTTGCGCTGTCAGTGCCGATGATGTTTTCTCCCTTTGCGGTATTTTTGCTGCGGCAGTTTATGAAAACCATCCCCGACAGCCTTATAGATGCGACGCTTATAGACACATCGTCGGTCATAAAAACCTTCCGCTACGCCATTTTGCCAAATATCAAGCCTGCGATAGTATCCCTGTCGATACTCATCTTCTGCGAGAGCTGGAACATGGTAGACCAGGCGCTCATATTCTCCATGGACAATGACATGATCATGCCGCTGTCGGTTGTTCTCTCAGAGATACCGGAAAACGTCAAGTATGCGGGAAGCACCGTTTACATGTTCCCGGTCATAATGCTGTTTGTCATGTTCAGAGAGGCGCTTGAGCAATCAATGGAAAGCTACAAGCTGTAAGGAGGACGCCATGCACAAGATAGTAACAGTGACGCTCACCGCCATAAGCATTGCGTTTTGCGCCGTGATACTCTTCTTCACATTTTTCGGAGAACGCCTTTACTACGACACAAAGCCAAAGGTGGAGTATGTCTCGCTTTCAATGAGCGTCAACGGAAACAGGATAGTCCCCGCCTCGGCGGTGTACGAAGAGGGCGGAAAGAGCTATGTTTACGCCATAGTCCCCACAACCGGCTTTTCGGCGCAGATATACACCCTTTCAAAGATTGAAATAACGGTGAACGAGACAGTGGAGGACTACATATACCCGGGCGAAAACGCGCTGATCACAGTAGTGGACACGCTTCCCTCTCCCGGGCTGAACGTGGTGTCAAAGTGCAACGAAGAGATATCGGACGGCATAAGAGTGCTGCCGGTTGAGAGCCTTGAATAAAAAACAAAAAGGAGAACACCCATGCTAAGACGACTACTTGCGATTTTTTGCTGCATAGCCGTGGCGGGAACGGCGCTTTCGGGATGCGCAGGCATGTTTAAAGCAAACTACTCAGACGATGAGCCGAACGTCACATACTCAACCGGCACGACATCTGCGTCAGAAAGCGGAGAAAGCTATGAAAACTGCGACATTGTTGTGGGGTATTACAGCTATGATGCGGTGCGCATAGAAGCTCTTATTTCGGCATTTGAGGCGAGTGCCGGCGTGAGCGTGGGAAGGCATGCTGTGTCCGTTACGGACGCCACCATGATCAGCGACCTGCTTCTTGACGACGACAACCAAATAGACGTATTCTTCACATCTACCGTTGACATCTACAAGTTTATAAGGGACAAGGAGTATGCGGAGCTGAACGGGTTTGAAAGCCTTAAAGAAAAGCTCGACTCCATGGAGTATACAAAGACCGCCGCCGCGTATGAGGGAAGCTATTTCGGCGTCCCGTGCGGAGGCTCCTTAACCGATTCGTCTAAGATAACATCCTACGCCGACACACTGCAAAAGTACATTTGCAAAAACATCGACCTGATAAACGGCGTAAACCGTGATTCGAGCGGGGACGAGCTGACGGCGGTTGTAAAGCATCTTTTGAGCAACCCCGAGGACACGGCTGACGCGCCGTTTTACACCGATTTCAACTACAAAATGTATCTGTGCGATTACTTTATGATAAGCCCCGACTGCGATAATACCGCGCTTGCGGCGGAGTTTTTGGAGATGGTTTTCGACTACTATAACGGCGAGCTGGCGCTTGAGGATGAGAGCGGAAACGAGCTTTTGCCCGAGACGACATACCCTGAGGATGCAGATATGAGCGAAGCACTCCCCGGATGGAACTCGACGTATTCCGGCGCTGTTTATCCGATATCGTCGATAATGTTCTCACAGCCGTACTATGGTGAAACGGATGAGGAGATAGCGGCGCTTGTTGCGGATGCTATAGCTCAGGTTGCCGCGAGCATGGAATGAATATGGATGAATGCGGAGCGAATATAGAATGATGCATTGTTGATGCGTGATGCGCATGCCGTGTCGGATTTTGTGAGCCGATGCGGCATGCATATCTGTGAGCCGATGCGGCATGTACGCTGCAAATAAAAATAAACCGGCGGAGCACGGCAATGATTGTGCTGCGCATGCATAAGAATACGACATGTGCACATATGCGTTCGTATGCGCTCATATGTGCACGTATGAATTAAACTTATTTAATTCAAAAAAGGCTTGACAATTTACCATAATGCTATTATAATCAATATGTTGCACGCTGAAAGGACGGACGCATTAAGGCAGACGAAGGGGCGTGCGGATGAGGATAAAATGTTACAGATTCATCACGGAGAAATACCCAAGTGGTGAAGGGGCTCCCCTGCTAAGGGAGTAGGTCGGGATTTCCGGCGCGAGGGTTCAAATCCCTCTTTCTCCGCCACGTCGTCGCAAGCTTTATATCGCTTGCGACGGTTTTTTTATAAAAAACCGTCGGTGCGCTCATGCCGCTGCTCCTCCTCTCCGCAAAAAGTCTCGCTCGGTTCGCCTGCTCAGTTGTAAACGCCTTCGCAACGGCTCACTGTCGCTACCAACTTTTTGCGGTTATCTTTCAGCAGTAGGAATAATTCTGCAATAAGAAAGACAGGCGCATGCCTGTCTTTTTTACTTTATGAATAAAAAGCGTTCCTTGACTTTCACCGACCTGCGAAGCACCGCACATTGCACATCTCGCAAATTAAATGTATTGCGTTTGTAAGTACAATCGTGTATAATAAGAGTAAAAAAGAATGTGTTAATTTCGAAAGGAGCTTTGAATATGCCAAAATCAGCAAACCTATATGCGCGCATCGAACCCGAGGTCAAAGAGCAGGCGGAAGCCATCCTCAGTGCCTTGGGCATTCCGGCATCCAATGCCATCACTATGTTTTACAAACAAATTATTCTACAGCACGGACTGCCCTTTGAAGTAAAACTGCCGGATCACCCACTGGACATCAGCCGCATGAGTGCGACACAGCTTGATTCCGAGCTTGAAAAAGGCTATGAACAAATGAAGTCCGGTCAAGCCGTCTCTGCAAAGCAAGCGTTTGACGAGTTGCAAGAGGATGCAAACTTATGAGCTATGAGGTGATGCTGACACCGAATGCTAAGCGCGACCTGCAAGAAATCTACCGCTACATCGCGGTAGAGATGCAAGCAGAGCAAAGCGCCAACACTCAGTTGACTCGCTTAAAGGAAAGTATACTCAAGCTGGACGAAATGCCGGAGCGGTTTAGAGTCTACGACAGGGAACCGTGGCGCAGCCGCAACCTTCACATCATGCCGGTGGACAATTACCTTGTGTTTTATATCCCGAATAACGTGAATAAAACTGTTGTTGTGCTCCGCATTATGTACGGCAGGCAAGATGTTGACGCCCAACTCCACGGCAGCATGTGATAAAGGCGTTTATTATTGACTAAGCCGCCAAAGGCAAAAAACTTACACTCGCAGCTGTATTACACTTGCAGCTGTATTACCCGCCACGCTACGCAAACCTATGAAAATCACAGGCTTTGGCTGATGCCAAAGCCTGTTTATACTTTCTTCTTCTGCGATTTTAGCTGACGTATCTGCTCCTTGCCATGCTGCACCTGAGCGTACACTTCCATTATGCTTTCCACTCTTTCGTCGCTCCGCAGCTGCGACATGTCCTCGCCGCACATCTCCATCAGCGCGACAAAATGCCCAACGGAATTTTGCCCCTTTAACATCGCCTCCAGAGGAGTCAGCTGCCCACGCTCGGCATCTATTTTCCTGTCAATCTCCTCGTTACCGCACTCTATACCGATTTTCTTGATCTGTATGCGCAGCTTTTTAATCGCCCGCACAAATAAATACAAAACTAACAGCCCGAGCACCGGAGACAGCACGGTGAGTACTCCTGTAGCTTTATCGTCAAATACTATTTCTGCATCTTCCGCATCGCCGACTGCATAGCAAAACAGCACCGTGAAAGCCGCTGTCGCAACCACCGAGGGCATCATCCGAATCTTTTTTATACCGTCTACTTCAACCTTCATCAAAAGCATCGTCACAACGCAGACAGCCACCCAGATCAAAAACGCCACGGTTGCATACCACGGCAAATGCTCCAAGAAAAGATACAGCACCGTCGGGAAGCCCACAAAAGCAACTGCCACTAAAACGAGTAAACTCCAAATCATCTTTGTGCCCCCTATCAGCTCTCGATGCTCTGCTGCCACGCCACAAGCTCATCTTTTTTGCCGACAACCGTCAGCCACGCCTCGAACTGTGGGCACATCACGCCGTCATCGTCAATCAACGCCTTGCAAAATTCCTCAAACTCATCGTACGATGAACCGCACAGCGCCTCTGCATACTCCGCAAGTTCTGATGTGAGCTCAAAGACCTTGCCCCACATCATCAGCTGCCTGTTGCCGGAAAGCAGATAGGCCACTTTGTAATAGTTTGTAAGCGTTTCATGCGTGCTGCGCCTTTTTTCATGGACATTCTCAAACTCCGAAACGGCGGCAATCAAATCGCTGTCCTCCGGCTTTTTCTTTGAAAGATAGTCGCTTAACAGCCTGTTTCTGAGTATGCTCGCCCAGTATGGATAACTTGAAACATCATCGCACCTGAGCTTGTCAAGCATGTCAAACCCCAACTCGGACAGTGACGCGTAGTTTCGCCCTCTCCAGTGAAATCCCTCTAATTCCGGATACGCTTTATAAATAAAATTCCAAAAAGACCTGTCCTCATTTCCGGTATGCTGCTTTTCCACCTCACATATTGTGGCGTTTGCGCCGATTGCAAGGCAGGAATTTTCAAAGGCATCTGCGAGCACGCTGTTGTAAAGATGCATTTTTCCGTACTCCCAATTGACTGCAAGCGCAGTCACAAGCGAAGGAAGGTGTGTATACGTCCTTCCGATAAACTTGTATGGGTGAATACGGTATTCCTTATTTTCAAGGGCATTGACCATGCGCGAAAACTCTTCGTCCGGCACATCAGAAATGCTGCCTCGGCTGCATGATCTGTTGATCTCCGCATAAACAATTCTCAATGTTTCCTTGTTTTGCGGCGCAACATAAACCTCGTCCGGCGCGCATCCGCAGTCATGCGATGCCGCGCTTACGCTTGGGTCGGCGCCCGCATTGTCACACATAAATCATTCCCCCCGTCAGCGGCGGTTTTTTCGGCGCCGCATCATATTCCGCCGGCACATGCCATGCCGCGATTTTACCCCTTTATATACTTGCTGCTGAAGTCGTCCGCCGGCATTGGTTTGTCGTAAAGAAATCCCTGCCCGCAGTCACAGCCAATGCTCAAAACCAGCTTTTCGTCCTCTTTTGTCTCTATGCCCTCGGCAACCGTTGAAATACCAAGCTCGCGGGCAAAATTCGTGATTTGCTCGAGTATGATTCTGCGGCGGTCCTCTCCGTCCGCCGAAATCTTTCTCAAAAATCCTTTGTCGAGCTTCATCTCGTCGATCTTGAGCAGGTACAGCATGTTCAGGGACGAATAACCCGTTCCGAAGTCGTCCAAGGATATCTTAAAGCCCTTTTTATGCAAAACCTCTATTTGGTGATTGAGATATTCAAGGTTGTCCGACGCGACGCTCTCCAAAATCTCAAGCGTTATCAAAGACGTCGGAACCTCATACTTGTTTATTATCTTCATCAGCTTGTCCGGATAGTTTCTGTCCATAAACAAAAGTTTAGACTGATTTACCGAGATCGGCAGAGGCTTTGCGCCCTCGTCGATCCACTTTTTTATCTGCGCGCACACCAGCTCAAACATGTACATGTCGAGCTTAAAGCAAAAACCGTTTGCCTCAAACAAAGGTATGAACTCCGCCGGACTGCGATATGACCCGTCTGGGTTTATCCACCTGACAAGAGCCTCCGCCCCTGACGGCTTTAGCGTTTTCATGTCAAGCTTCGGCTGCAAAAAGAGCTTGAACTCACAGTTTTTCAGGGCGGATTCCATCTGCCCCTCTATGCTGTTCTTTCTTCGCACCGCCTCATGCATATCGCTGTTGTAAAACGCAATTTCCCGAGTATGCATGTTGTGAATGCTCTGCATGGCAAGCAGCGCCTTTTCCCTGTCTCCGTTTACCGCAACGCCTATATACAGCGAAATATCATAGCCGTAGTTGTCATAGACATTTGACATTTTGCGGACAAGGTCAATTATGCTTTGCAGCCTCTTTGTTATGCGCTCCGTGTCCGTCTCAAGCATGAGAATGAAAAACAGGTCTGCGGTGTCGCGGCAGAAAAACTCGCCGCGCTCAAGGCTGTGTTCAATCACCTTTGCGATGTAAATCAAAACCGTATCCGCGCGCTGCCTTCCGAAAAGGTCGTTTATGCCGTTAAAATTGTGGACATTCAGCGCAACAGTGCTCATGGGCTTATGTTCCCTGATAACCTGCTGCATGTTTCTTTCAAACTTTGCGCTGTTGGCCGAGCCGGTCACGGGGTCGGTATACGCCACGCGAATCAGCTCGTTTGTATGCTTTTTAAACAGATGCCTGCTTCCGAAAAGCAGCACGTTTACAAGCGCCACAAGCAAAACAATTATTATTCCGAACGCAGTGAGCATGCCTCCCGCAAAGGAGTTTGTGCCCCAAACCACATCGACGCAGAACAAATACCAGTTGTTTATATTGAGCGGCTGCATGAAAAAGTGATAATGGCTGCCGCCGTATGAATACTCGCCCTCGGCATCCCGCCCGTTTTGCAAAGCAAACGACACCAGCTGCCTTGTGTTCTCGGAGAATATGCCGCCGTCGTATATATTTTTTACGTCCCTTGAAACGGGCGAATTTTCGGAGCGAACCAAAAACTCACCGTCGGCGTTTATCAAATGTATGTATCCCGAACCGCCCATTACGGCTCTGCCGTTTGCCACATCCTCAAAGATTTCAAGGTTGTCGCTTGCAGCGAGCGCGCCGACAACCTCTTCTCCGTTGTAAACCGGCACGGCGTATGCAAACAGTTTTTCGTTATATATCTCGCTGTCAAACAGCTTTGAAATTGCGTTTTCACCTTCAAGCGCCGTCTGTATTGCGCTTGCGACATACTCCGGACACTCGTCTAAGGATATGTCGTCCCACAAAGTGCGCCCGACGATGTTGATAACGCCCGTACCGTCGGTGCGGATGTATGCCACGGTCAAAAAGTCGTTGACTTCGTTTGCAGCGCTCAGGGTGTCTTGCAGCACCGACATGTCGTCCTCGAGCATGCCTATCTCATACACCTTAGAAAGCGTCGTAAGCACCTGCAGGTTCTTGTCAAGCTGTTTTAAAAGGCGCTCGCCGTACTCGTTTGTCTCAACGCGCATCTGCTCCTGTTCGGATGAATAAGCTCTTGCCTCGACATATTGCCATGCGACAATTCCGGCGACCGTCAGGACAATGCTGACAATCACCGTGATTACCGACATGCGCGTCATTTTTGCTTTAAGCTTCTCTTCATCCATAAATATTCTCCAAGTCCTACGCCGTTGGCACAACCTGCTTTTCGGTTATCTTCTTTTGAGCTTCCCACCACGGCATAGGGTGATAGAAGCGGTACCCCTGTATTACATCGCAGCCGAGCTGACGGAGTGCGTCAACCTGTTCCTGCGACTCTACGCCCTCGGCAAGTATGGTCATGTTCAGCTCGTGCCCCACCTGAATCATGGCCTTTAAAATAGATCTGCCGCTCGGCGTGGTGATATAATCTATAAGACCCTTGTCGAGCTTTATGCCGTCTACAGGGTACCTATGCAAATCATAAAACGATGTAAATCCCTCTCCGAAGTCGTCAAGCGCCACTCTTACGCCAAACTTTTTAAGAGCTGAAATGTTATGCTGAAGCTGCGACACGTTGCGCGCGGTAGCGCTCTCGGTTATCTCAAAAATGAGCAGCTCCTTAGGAAAGGCATACTTTTTGATTATCTGCCGGACGTTGTCGATAAAGTCCGCAGATGAAAACGTCTCGCGGGAAAAGTTACAGGACACAAAGAACGCATCCACGCCCTCCTTTTCGAGCATGTCCAAAAACTCGCACACCTTGCCAAGGCAGTAGTAGTCGAGGCGGCTTATCATCTTTTCACGCTCCATAAGCGGGATGAACTCATCCGGCTGCAAGACGCCCCTTTGAGGGTGGTTCCAGCGGGACAGCGCCTCTCCTCCGAGAATTTTTAATGAGTTTGAATCTACGTAAAATTGCAGATAAAGCTGAAACTCGTTTCGCTCAAACGCCCTGTCTATGCTCGCTTGCAGCTGCTTTTCCCGAATGAACTTTTGCTTCATCTCGTTTGTGCAGACTATGTAGCCGGCGTCGGTTTTCATCGCCTCGTATGCGCTTTGCGTCGCCTGAAAAATCGGCTCGCTTAGGTCTTGGTCCTCGGCTTGCATGGGATATATTCCCGCAAACATCTTGGTTTCAAACGGCTTATTGTGAAGCTGCGAATACATGCCGACGCGCTCAAGCAGCGTCTCAAGCCAGGCATGCTCCCCCGCAGCGTCGGAAGAAAGCTTCAGCATCACAAAGCCGCGGTCGGACACTCTCGCCAAAATATCGCTGTCGCCGGCGTACTCCGAAAGCAAAACCGCGCAGTACCTCACAAATTCGTCCGTCTCATCGGATGTTGTCAGCCTTTGCAGACGCTCGGTATCGACAAAGAAATAAATCGTCTGATACAGTATTCTGTTTTTGTCGTTGACGTACTGCTTGTAGTACCGATTGAGGTACTCCGAGTTTCCGAGTCCGGTCAGCTCGTCTGTTTCGCTGTCCTTTTCGGCACGCCTCAGTTTCTTTTTGTATTTTGCAAGCATTGCCGCCGCAACACACAATAAAGCAATTATAACACACAATACCGCAACAATCAACAGGTTCAAGCCCTTGTAGTCTACAGGCTGCACAGAAGAATCTATCAGCATCCCCGCGACCTGCTGCTCCGATATTTTAGACAAATATTCGCTCAGATCGGACACAAGGGTCTGCGGCGCGGCATCTGTAAAGTAAATGCGGTATGTATAAAGCTCTCCGCCGCGCTCAACCGAAAACAGCGATGCGTAAAGATTGCCCTGCGGCGCCTCGTCGCCCTGCATATATCCCGACAAAATATCGACCTGGTTGTTTTTGTCATACTCGCTGCGGCGATCCTCGCCGTCGGCGTTATAGTACAGGATTTCATATCCGCTGTTTTCGGAAAAACTGCGCAGCATCTGCGGGATTATGCCCTCGTAGGTTCCGGTGTCGTCGTCGTAATATTCCAAAGGGTACGCATCCGGATTTCCTGCGACATATATTAAAACCTTTTCTGCCATCTGACACCTCACAGCTGCTGTTCGGTTCCGTTTTTCCTCTCAAACAAGCTCATGTTCCTGCCCGGCACTTCCTGCACTGTCGCCTCGATTTTCTGAGACGCCATCTGCGACTGCTGATCAATTCTGCGGAGCAGATCGCTGACGGTTTCCCTCACGCTCTTGATATACGCGCGGTACTTTTGCAGCTGGGCATGCGCCTTTTCGCGCTCCTTTTCCCACTCTTCCCTGTCCTTTTTAGCCTGTTCCTGCGCCTGTGCGCGCAGGTTTTCCGCAAAGCGCGTCGCCTCGATCATAGTTGCGGCGATAGCCGTCTGCTCGCGCTTTTGATCCTCAAGCTTTTGCGTCAGATCCTTCAGCTGCTCTTCAAGTTCGCTTATGCGTGCCCTGTAAAGCTCCGCATCCTTTTTCTGCTGTTGATCCTTTTCCGTCAGCTTTTCGGAGTAATCCTTCTCGATTTCGCTGATGTACTCGTAAACTCCTGATTTTTTGTAGCCGAAAAAGCCCTTTTTAAGTTGATCCAAATTCATAACAAACCCTCCGTATTTATTTAAGTTTTATCTTTTTGCGTTCTATTCTGCCCCAGCTGCTCTTTTTCTTTTTATAGCCTATAAGCGCTGTCGCCCTCACCCACGCAAGTATCAGCCGCAAAAACGACACCTCCACTACGCACAGTATGATTGCCTTCAAAACATCGGTAAAGGACAGCTTCAAATCGACGGTGTGTACTCGCGCGAAAAACGCAGTCAGGGACATGACGGACGAATACACCACGTATATCGCGAAGAACAAAATCATAAACGGCACGTTCAGCAGGTCAAGAAAATAAGCCATGATCACAGTCGCTATGCCGAACACCTCGATATACGGCGACAAGAGCTCGTAAATCAAAAAGTACAGGTAGGATATAAACCCGACGACGCCGTATTTTGGGTTAAACATTATCTTTTTGTGGCGTGTCATGCTTTGAAACAGCCCTATGTGCCACCGCCGCCGCTGCTTGCACAAATCCCTGAGCCGCTCCGGAGCCTGCGTCCAGCATATCGCATTTGAGGCGTAGCGGATTCTGTACGGGATGTCGTTTTCGCGGCAGTAAGCATGCAGCTTTACGACAAGCTCCATATCCTCACCCATTGTGGTCGGGTCGTACCCTCCGGCGTCTATGACTGCACTTTTCTTAAAAAGCCCGAACGCTCCCGAGATGATCACGCTTCCGTTGAACTTGTCGAAAAGTATCCTCGCAGCCAAAAAGGAGCGGTCGTACTCCAAAACCTGCATGCACGGGATCAGCTTATTCGGCATTTTGTAAGAGGACACCCTGCCGTTCTCGATTTCCGTGCCGTTGCTCGGTCTAACCGCGCCGCCCACTGCGATCACGCTTGCATCTTCAAGCACCGGCGCGACAATCTTCTCAAGCGAATCGTATTGCAGCGCCGAATCCGCATCCATGCAGATGAAGTAGGGATACTTTGAGGCGTTTATGCCCATGTTCAAGGCGTCCGCCTTTCCGCCGTTCTTCTTTCTGATAAGGGTTATCGGCACCTTCCACCCGTGCGACTCATAAACAACCTCTTCCGGCTGGCATGCTATCTTTTTTTGAATCGGGCGGTTTATCTTGTGCATGTTAAACGCCTTGCAGACCTCTTCGCTTGTGTTGTCGCTTGAGCCGTCGTCAACGACGATTATCTCATAAAGGCGGTACTCCAAAGAAAGCAATGATCGCACGCTTTCGACGATTGTAACCTCTTCGTTGTGCGCAGGAACCACTATCGACACCGGAACATAGTATCCGCCCGGCAGCTCGCTTTTGAGCTTGTTTCTTTTCTTTGTCTTGTAAAGCTCCGAAGAACCCACGGCAACCGACAAAAACAAAAAGCTCGCGTAGCCTATCATGTACAGGACAAAGAAAACGCTCACCCATTCAAAAAACAGTTTATACGCGTCCGACACCATATGAATTACACCTCTGCTTCCTCAAGCTTGCGCAGCTCAAGCCTGTACATCATCATTTCTCTTGCGTATCTGTCGTTGCCCGCAACAATGTCTATAACGTCGGAGTAATCGACGCCAAGCTCCGACAGGCTCTGCGATGCGGAAAAGCGTACATACCAGTTGCTGCTGTGCAAAGCCTCTTTGAGCGCCGACTCGGTATCGGCTCCGGGATACTTTGCAAGCGACGATGCGGCAACCGTCGCATACTCCCATTTATCCGCGCTCTTATCTCTGACAAAGCTCAAAAGGCACTGCCTTGCCTGCTCGTATCTGTATTTGCCGAAATACCTGACTGACGAAATCCTCAGCTCTTTGTCCTGCGACTCGTCAGAGAGTATTTTAAACATTTGCTCCTTATAGTTTCCCGAGCAAAAGCGTATGTAGTTTAAAATCGCAAGCTGCGTGTGGCTTGAAAACGAGCCAAACTGCTCTAAAAGCGCCCCGATCAGCTTGTCGTGGTCGCCGTAATAAGTGAGCAGGCCCTCCGTTAAAAGCTTTTCGTGAAAGAACACCTCGCCGTCGTCCTGAATTTTAACCGCTTTTACTATGTACTCCGGCGCGGCAAAGCGGTACATGGCGTTCATGGCGTTAAAGCGGCAATAAAGATTCGGCTTTTTTACGTAGTCGAGCAAAATGTCCTGCAAGGTGTCTATAGACGCCTCCCTGTCGGAGGTGCAGCAGGAGAGAAAATACGTAAAATAGCTCGCCTGCATGACCTCTTTGTCCTCATACTTCACAGCCAAGTACATGATTGCGGGGCGTATCTGCCTCATATATTCTAAGTAGGTCTGCACGTCCTGCGCGCTGTCGGTTTGATAAACCCTGTGAAACGCCATGAGGTTTTTTACCTTGCTCAAAGTGCGGCGCAGATATTTTAAATGCTTCTCGCTCACCTTTCCCTCCGGCGACTTTATGTTTTCTATCTCCGAATCGATTTTCTTTTTTATCCTGCGGCAGCGCTTTTCCATCCTCGGCTCGCTGCGCTTCATCAGCAGGTTGTATACGATGTTGAACACAATCATGCTGACGCAGACTGCGCCGTAGATGTATATCATAACCTCCGCTCTCATCTTGCTCGCTCCTTTTCGCAGCCGTCACGCTAAAGGCTGTTCCAGTAATCCTTGACTATGTAATAAGACTCCTTGAGTCTTTCGTGATATGTCACGTCCTTGCCCCAGCCCTCAAGCTCAAGCGCGGGCATGCGTATGCGGGAGGGCGAATCGTCAGCCGCCGCGCCGACATACATTCTGTCTATTTCGATAAACTCCACGCCGTAATTTTCATAGTAATCGTCGTGAATCATCATCTCGGACGGGTTCCCGAAGTTTAAAAGCTGCCACGGTATCCGTATCTCTATGCAGTCGCCGCTGAAGATAAAGTCGGCAAGCGAATTAAACTCGTCCGACTCGGGGTTGGCGTTTCCGTAAGTCAAAAGCCCCGTCTCGTATATTTCCGCTGTTTCCTCCCAGTTTCCCGAAAGCAGCGGCGTTGCTGTCTGAAGCATGAGGTAAATCCTCTTGAACACAGGGGTGTCGGCGTCCACTTCGCTTAGGTACGCATCAAAGTTGTTTACCTCGTGCGAATACATCGCCCTGAGCGTTTCGTAGCGCTCCTGAACTAAGATTCTGCTTTCGCTCTTGCCGTCTATCACGATAAGAAAGTCGCACGCCCGCTCAAAGGATATGCCGTAATTTTCGCAGTAGGTGCTGCCCGTTTTCTGCGTGGTGTCTATCGGGATGTATATCACGTCGGAGTCCCACTCAAAGCCGTCCTTGTCAACCATAAAGTAGACAAACTTTTCGTCGTACTTCATTGAAACGGATATTCCGTCCCCTTCAAAGACCACGTCCTCGTCCTGCCACTCGGACAAATCCCCATCGACGTAGCAAATGCTTTCTTCCTCACCCGGGTCAAAGGTCAGAAGTCCGAAATACTGTTCGTTTGTCTGGTAGTCGCTCCAATACGGAGTGTTGTCGAGGTCAACGGCATGCATGGTATTCCATGTTCTTTTGAACCACTCGTCCTGCCACGTAAACACGCAGCTTCCCGCGCAGCCCGCCTCCATTATGTCGTTATAGCAGTCTATTATCGCATAGCCCTGCTCCTGTTCGCTCATGTTTCCCTGATTTCTGCCGGTGTTGTAGTCACGCTGAGCCATGCCTCTGCCGGTGGACACTCCGTACTCCGAAATCACAACCGGCATCGTGTGATAGTTTGTCAGCGCCTTGAGATAGGTATAATAGGTGTTTGTCTCGCCGTTATAATCTGAGAAGTCCGCGTTTTCCCCTCCGGGCAGGTAGTCCTCTATCGGGACGCCCATGTCAACGTTATCCCACTCGGATTGGTCGTTTATCCAGTACATCAGGCTTTCCTCAGAAGAGGAGTTGAGTATGTAATTGAGGTAATCGGGGTAGTACGGATAAACGTGATAGGAGGCGAAGCGCCCCGATATGAACGCATCGGTGGTTTGAATGTGCTCGACGTCAACCTTTGCGCACTTCATGAAAAATCGGGTTATGTCCTGCGGGTACGCAAAGGGGTCTGTAGTAGGCCAGTTTGAAAAGGCTATGAGTCTTTGCTGCTTATATCGCTCCGACTCGTACTCTATGACCTTGTCTCCCACCTGACAAAGCATCGCCTCAAACGGCGAGGCATCCTCCGTCGTATACATGTACTTGCCCTGATAGGAATTTCGTTCGGGGTACTTTTGGTCGGTATACGCCACCGTCACATCCTCCCACTCTACGCCGAGGATGTACGCTATGACCCACTTTGACACGTCCTTGCGGTATACGCCGGAGCCGAGACCGTAGCCGAGCGACAGCGTCTTTTTGCCGTGAAGGATGTCTATGACGGTGCGGCAGTCGTCCAAAAACGTCTGCAAAAACTCATCGTCATACGCATCAAGGCGGGAGTTTTGCGTATAGTCGTTCACCCACACGCCGTGTATGAGCCACAGCGGCTCCATGCCCTCTTTTTCACGCTGAGTGTTATACTCGTAAAAGGCGTTATAGAAGTCGTCGTGAAGAATGGTGTAAACTCGCAGGGTGTTTGCGCCCATCTGCTGAATAAGCTCAAACCAGCGCATATATGTTTCCTTATCTATCGAGTAGTCGGTAGCCCATTCTCCCGGCAAGCCCACGCCCATATTCACGCCCCGAATTTCAAACGGCACGTACTCCCCGTCCCGCTCCATGTAAATGGTGTCCGAGTCGGTTGTCATGAAGGCAGTCACCGGCGCGTTCGGGTGAAAGTCGATGTATATGCCCAGCCGGTAATATGCCGTGTTCCATGCAAAAAGGAGCAGCACGACAACGCATGCGATGATGATAAATTTTTTCACGTTGCGCTCTCCTTCCGTCAGTGGTTAAACTTCTTGTTCCTTGAATTGTGGCTGTACTGCAAAAGGATGTCTATGTTTTCATCCATCCACGCGCCGCGCTCGCGTATGAAGTCCTTCAGCTGCTCAACCGCCTGCTCGTAATTGTCGGGGTTTCTTGAGTCGGGGTTTAGGGTTCTGAAGGATTCAAAGGTGTATCCCCACACTTCAAAGTTTCTTTCAATCGCGGAGCCTAAGTACTCTATGGTGTCGTCGATATACTGCATGAGATAGTCCTCGTTGAGATAGGTTTCACGCAGGTCGCAGTAGCGGTCGATGATGTACTCGACAAACTCGTCGTCTTTAAACATCATGACAAACCACGGCAGGTACTGTATTTCAAAATGCGTTGTGCCGACGTCCTGACGCATGTTGCCGCAGCACGTGTTTAAATCCCACATGCACATGTGAAACTTGCCCTGAACGTCGCGGTACATGTACGTAGACCTTGCGCCGACTTCATAGTTGCATATAAATTCATTCAGTATGCAGTATTCCGCAAACGACTTCATGTCCGCATAGTTCCACCACGCATAAGAGCCGGTGTCTCGGTCATACGAGTAAAGCGTTTTTTCAAAGCTGCTCAGGTCGTCATGGATGTACTGTATCCGCTCCTCGGTGAGGTTTGACGGCCCGGGGTACACTATGTCGATGGCGTTGCGGGTTCTGTAGGTGTACATGATAAAGGAGTTTATGTTTTTGACTGTGTTTTCGCTTCCCCTGTCAAGGCGCACCACATAGCTCACCCTTGAAACGCCGTCCTGCGGCTCGCTCATCCTAAGGCGGCTTGTCTCGGAGTTATTTATTGTCTCGGTCATGACGTAAAGCCCCAAGTACTCGCCGTTGATGATAAGCTCGCAGAATCTGACGTTCGGCGCATACTCCATGATTTCTCCCGAAATGTTATACCACATGTAGTTGCGTATCAGGGTTTTGTCCATTATCGGACCGTGAAGCGCCCACTCGTGGTGAGCGTCCATCCCCATCATCCCGACGTCTTTATTTTTTATATAGTCGTCCTCCGTTATCGTCAAAAGGTAGCCGACTTTATCAAAATTTCTCGAGGTGTTGCCTCTTATCCTGATCCTTGCTGCTGTTTCGAGGTCGGGCGTGTCTGACGGGTGATGATTTGACTCCTGAGTGTCCATGACCTTGACCGTGCATTCAAGTGTCGGCTCGCCGTCGGCGGTTGTCGTGAACTCTGTATACTCGCCCGTCTCGGGTATGACGCTTTCTTCTATCGGCTCTCCCGGTATTTCCTCGCCGCCGGTATCTATGATTATCAGGGGCAGATGCGTGCACAGCTCACTTTTGTCGCAGTCGCATCCCTCGTCGGGCTGTCGGAAAACAAGGTGCTGATGCACGCGGTTGTTGGGATTGTCCCAATCGACGGCGTTGATGAGCACCACCGTCAAAAGCATTGCAAACGTCGCCGCAATCCCTATAATGCGAAACTTCATTTTACCACCTCAAAGCGCCGTCAGCCGCTTATCTCGTCGTTTTGCGCCACTATGTTGCAGTATTCTATATTGCCGATCTCGTAAAGCGCATCCGTTATGCTCTTTTTCTGCTTTTTTGACTTTGACCCTCCGCCGGCGCTGTCCAAGACGCTTTTGCCCACCTCGTATATAAACTCCACGCTGTTTTCGGTGGTGTTCTTTACACGCAGGTTGGCTTTTCTTGCAAAGTACTGGAACACAAGAGCCTCGACGCGTTCCTCGTTCACTCTTGCGGTGCGTATTATGAGCAGCATTCTGTTGTCGTTTTTAATGCGTCCGAATATCAACAGCACCAAAAACGCCGCCGCACTTCCTATGGCAGCGGTCAAAAAGTCTCCCGCGCCGCAGCATATGCCCGCCACGATCGTCCAGAAAATATACACCGTATCCCTTGAGTCCTTTATGGCTGTTCTGAAACGCACGATAGACAGTGCGCCGACCATACCCAAAGACAGCGCAATGTTGTTTCCTATGACTATCATAACCGCAGTTGTGATTACCGTCAGCGCGACAAGCGAGACGTTGAACTTTTTGCTGTATATGCTTCCCTCGTGGGACAGCATGTACGACAGATAAATAAACGCGGCTATTACAATCGACACAGCCATTCTGAGGGCGATTGCGCCGGTGTCAAGCTGACCTGTGCTTTCAAAAATCTCTAACAATAATTCTTTCATATTCAGCTCTCCTATAATGCGAACTTCATGCCTGCGCTTCTTGCCAGGCAGTACTTACTTACAGACAGCTCGGAGCGGTTTGCGCCGTTCACGAGCTTCTTTATGTAACTGAGCAAAAATCCGTTGTACTTCACCTCAAGCACCCCGTTATACGGGTCAAGCACCGGATACATATTTAAGCTCGGGTCAAACAGCGACATGTCGGCTTCGGTTGCCCTTATGCCGCTGTCAAAGGTGATTCTTATCTTGTTTTCCTTTGCGATGAACGCCTTTCTTTTGTACTCTACGATCGTCTTTGGCCGGTAGCAATACATGTTCATCACGCCAAAGCACTCCGCCGCAAACGCATCTTCATACCTCAAAAGGCAGTCAAGCCTTCCGCTTATCATGGCTTCTGCGTCATTGCGGCTGACTTTAAGGGAGCGTTTCTTTTGGTACCCGCCCTCCTTTTGCTTCATTTCGAGCATCGCATAATCTGCGCTCGGGTCGTATATGCGAAGGCGGATCTTGCGGCGCAGCTCTATGCCGTCGATTTTAGCCTCGTAATCGCCCTCGAAGGGCGTATCGAAGTACAAGGAGCGTATTATGTATCCCTCCGAGCCGTTGTGCTCGTCTTTTAGCATGACCTGCTCAAGCTTCCCCGAAAGGCGGTAAATTTCAGACATGGTCATGAAGTATTTTTTCTCGCAGCGATATACCTCGTTCAATCTCTCACCCCTTTTTACGAAAACAAAAAAGCTGCAAAAACGGGCACTTTCGTGTCTATTTTTGCAGCTTGACAATCTTAGCGGTTTACTTAGTTCCGCCGTAGACTCATAGCTTTGCGTCATCGCCTTTCAGCGATTTTGCCGACTATGAAATTCAATATTCAAGTTGTACAGCGTGCGCTGTGAGGTCGCTGTACATCTGGTTTTTCCCTCTGCGTTTCGCCTCATATAATGCGGCGTCCGTCATCTCGTACAGCTTAGCATAACTCTGCTTTGGGTCTGATACCCAGGCTATGCCTACGCTGCAGCTGACCGGAATCTCACTTCCGTTCCATTTGATTTCCGAGACTTTTTTGACAAGCTTTTTAGCATAAGAATCAAAAGCTTTAAGATCATCGGTCACCAAAAGGACGTTGAATTCATCTCCGCCGATGCGTCCTATTCTCGCGCCCGGAGGAGCATCTTTGCGCATAATTTCCGCGACTTGTTTTAAAACATAGTCGCCCGCCGGATGCCCGAAGCGGTCATTTATTTCCTTAAAATCATCCATATCCAGGATAAGAGAAGCCAACTTCTCTCCACCCCGCAACTCTGTTATCTTCCTCTCACCATACTTTTCAATGGACGTCTTGTTGAGAAGTCCCGTGAAAACATCCATTCTTATCTCTGCTTTAAGCTGCCTGATTTGCTCTTTGCTCGCGGTTATGTCTACAAGCATTCCGATGCCGTAAACAGGCGTTGAATTTTCGTCCTTTTGCGTTATGACGCGCAGCTCAAACCACTTGATCTCGCCGGTCTTAGTCGGAAGAATCAGCTCGTACTTTTGGTACTCCGTGCCGCTGCGTATGTTGTCCATGCACTCGCACAGCATGTCCTTTTGCCGCTGCGTCAGTCTGTCCATGTCGATTATAAACCGGTGGAAGTCAGATATGCTCCCCGGAATGTCGAAATAGTTACGCCACTCCTTAGAAAACCTTATCCAATCCTCCTTGATGTCCCATTCAAAAGTGACAAAATTCTCTTGCTTGCTGATCAGCTCATACTGCTCAATCGTCAAGCGAAAATCATTTTGCGCTTTTGTCAGCTCCTGCTGAACCTCTCTGATGCGCTTGCCGTAACTGACCTCGATACACGTGTGCTTATACCGTATCAGGTACATCAGCAAACACAAGATGACTGTTATCGTGAAGTTTATTACCTCGCCTGAGCTGAAGAAAAGCTTTAAATAAAGAACAAACACAAAATAGATTGTCGCTGTTCCGATGATTGTGAAAACCGGTTTGAATATCAGGAAGCCTGAAAGCAGGAAAATCGACGTGATAACCGTGAAATATCCGACTGCGCCCGCACGATGTACGTCGTAAATGTTAAACAGCAGATGCCAGGAAAGCGACACGCCCGCCGCAACCATGTACAATTTATACCTCGCTGCCACTGTGAGATCTCCAAAGAAATCAATCACCAAAAAAGCAGCGCATGCTATAAAGTAAACCAGGTAAAGGCTGAAGTAAATCAGGTTGTTCAGTGTGCTCAGCTTGTGGTCTGTGAGGATCAGCACTCGAAAAATATTTACAAATTCCATCAGCACGCCGAACGCCGCGCCTATTCGCAAAATTATCCGGTTGCTCCTTACAGACCGCTCCACAAAATCGTCATAACATGTTTTTGTTTCAGGTATCCCATTCAAAGCCTTATCACCTCCCGTTCATAGTATAATTTGCACCAAAAATACTAAATTACGATCGTGATAGACCTTATTCTGTCGTGAACCCTTCCTTCCCCACCAAAACGTGTTACAAAAAGTTATCATGCGAATGAGATTTCTGCTTTGACGAGTAACAATGTACCCCGTTAAAGCATGAAAAAGGTGATAAATAAATTTTATCACATTGCCTTGTTAAGGTCAAGTCTTTTTTGATTAGTTTTCATCTATTTCTATTGATATTGCACATTTTTGACAGATCAAAAATGTATGCCTTAACTCACACATTTGATAAGAAACTCCTTTCAGCACAAGCATCATCGCCCAATATATATATATATATATGGAGAGCATAAATTTGTAAATATTTTAGCCTCGTGCTCATCGCCAAGCCCTGTAACCACTTGTGAGGATGGCAAGCGTGCGGTGATAGGTTCTGCCGGACAATTCGCTTCAAATACCGGCAAAGCTTTTGCCGTGCTGAGTACATACGCGCACGGCGCAAAAAAATCGCAGACACTATATAGTATCTGCGACACCGTGGTGCAGGTAACAGGACTTGAACCTGCATGAAATTGCTCTCACATGGACCTGAACCATGCGCGTCTGCCAATTCCGCCATACCTGCATACTTATAAAAACTGACGCTGCAGCGTTTGCAAAGCCGCTGCAACGTCAGTTATTGTATCACAAAATTTTTCTTTTGTAAAGAGGTTAGCCCACAATTTCTCTGTACAGACCAAGGTACAGCTCGGCGGAGCGTCTCCAGCTGAAGTCCTCTCTGAGTGCGTGGCTGACAAGCTTGCCCCACATCATGCGCTTATCGTAGTACGCTCTTGCTCTGACAGTTGCGTCGAGCATGTCGTGAGCGTTATACGTCTTAAACGTAAATCCGTTTCCGCCCGGTCCGCCGCAGTCGGTTATGCTGTCCTTCAGGCCGCCCGTCTCTCTTACTATCGGGATGGTGCCGTATCTGAGTGCAACCATCTGCGAAAGTCCGCAAGGCTCGCTCTGGGACGGCATCAAGAACATATCTGCGCCGGCGTAAATTCTGTGCGCCAGGTCGGGAATAAAGCCTATCTTTGCGGCGACTCTGTCAGGATATCTGTATGCCATCTCCCTGAAGAAGTCCTCATACTGCTTATCTCCCGAGCCGAGTATCACAAACTTGTAGCCCAGGCGAACCATGTCCTCAAACACGCACTTGATGAGGTCTATGCCCTTATGCGCAACAAGTCTTGTTATGATAGCCATTATGGGTTCCTTGCCCACCGGCAGACCCATCTCCTCGAGCAGGCACTTTTTGCACTCTGCCTTGCCCGCTTTGTCCTCCGCAGAGAAGTGCGCGGGAAGCGCGGGGTCGGTCATGGGGTTGTACACGTCCTGATCTATGCCGTTGAGGAAGCCGCAGAGTTTATACTGCTTGCTCCAGAGCACGGGGTCAAGTCCGTGAGAGAAGTAGGGGTTGAGTATCTCCTGTGCATAGGTGGGAGACACGGTTGTGATCTTGTCGGCGGTTTCAAACGCGCCCTTCATGAAGTTGCAGCAGTTCTCATACTCCACTATATGCCATGCATCCTTTGGAAGGCCTATTATCTCTGTGCAAAGCTCCATTCCGTACTTGCCCTGATACTGTATGTTGTGAATGGTGAACACCGTCTTGATGTTGCCGAATCCCGGCTGGCTCCTGTAAAAGAGGCTGTAGTACACGGGCACAAGCGCGGTCTGCCAATCGTTTGCGTTTATGACGTCCGGCATGAAGTCGATGTGCTTGAGCATTTCAAGGATAGCCCTTGAGAAGAACGTGAATCTCTCCGCGTCGTCATAGTGACCGTATATTCCGTTTCTCTTGAAGTAGTACTCGTTATCCAAAAGGTAGTAGGTCACGCCGTTTTCGACGCCCTTGAACACGCCGCAGTACTGATTTCTCCACGAAACCGGAACATAAAAGTTGGTCATGTACTCAAGCTTGTCCCTCAGATCCTGTCTTATTCCCGCATAAAGGGGCAGAACAACTCTGCAATCATGTCCCGCCTCGTTGAGCGCTCTCGGCAAAGATCCCGCAACGTCTGCAAGTCCGCCCGAAGCAATATACGGGAGCGCCTCGCTTGCTGCATATAAAATTTTCATTTGAAATCATCCTTTCATAAATGATAAATGCGCCGATGCGATTGTTATTTTACAGAATTCGCCTCTTTGCGATATACAACGGGCTGCCTTCCGCCGAAGATATGCAAAGCATGTCGCCTATCTTTACTTCCTTGTCGGTGATGATGTTTGAAACCTCGGTGGACTCGCCCACTATGGTGTCCTGCATGAGTATGCAGTTTCTCACAACGGCGCCCTTTTCAACTCTCACGCCTCTGAAGAGTATCGAGTTTTCAACAACGCCCTCAATAATGCATCCGTCCGCAACCAAAGAGTTTGTGACGGAGCTGTTGAGTCCGTACTTTGAAGGAGCGTCGTCTCTTACCTTTGTGTAGATAGGTCTCTTCATCAATATGAGTCTTTCAAGGTTGGACTTGTCCAAAAGCGCCATGTTGGCGTCGTAATAGCTCTCGAGGTCGCTTATCTTGCTGTAATAGCCCTCGTAATCGTACACTCTTATATCAAGCTCGTCAGCCATGTCCTGGAGTATGTCGCGGGCAAAGTTGAGCTTGCCCTTCGGAATCAGGTCTGTGACGAGGTCTATAAGGAGCTGCTTCTTGAGAAGGAACACATTTAAACTCATCTTATAGTTGCCCGCTCTTGCGCAGTTGATGATGGTTTCCTTTACTCTGCCGTTGCCGCCTGCGTTGAAGATAATCGAGTCTGCGGTCTCGGATGCGGTGAACTCTGCGTTTACGGCTGCGCAGGTTATGTCTGCGCCGGACTCTATATGGGCTTCGGTGAGCTTTAAAAAGTCGGCGTTATACACCATGTTGCAGTCTGTTATTGCAACATACTCGCAGGGGGATTTGGTTATGTATCCGAGCGCGCCGCGAATTGCTTCGAGCTTGCCTGTGTAAAGACCGGAATCGGTTCTTCCGTAGGGAGGGAGTATGGTAAGTCCTCCGTCGGTACGGGCTAAATCCCACTGTCTTGCGGAGCCGATATGGTCGATGAGCGACTGATAGTTGGACTTTGTTATCACGCCAACCCTCGTCATCCCGGAGTTGACCATGTTGGACAGGTGGAAATCAATAAGGCGGAATCTTCCCCCGAAAGGTATAGACGCCATTGTTCTGTTAGCTGAAAGCTCAGGTATACATTCCTCATGCGAATTTGCAAAGATTATACCCAAAACATTTGTCATGTTATAACTCATAGCTCTTCCTCCTTATATATCCGCGGAAATGATCTGCTTGGGCGCGACAACAGTGCCCTGGCTTACGGTTATATCATGACCTACAACTGCAATGCCCCACTCCGACTTGTTCTCTATTGTCTCGGGTCTTGCGCCTATATGCGCTCCCGCTTCGATAACGCTTGACTCGCCGACTATCGCGTACTCAACCACCGCGCCCTTCTTTACGGTCGCGCCGGGCATGAGTATTGAATCGGTGACTGTCGCTCCCTCTTCTATCGTAACTCCGCCTGAAATCATCGAGAAATCAACAGTTCCCTCTATGATGCAGCCGGTGGTTATCATCGAGTTTTGCACCTTGGCGTTTCTGCCTATGAGGTGAGGTGCGCGGGAGTCGTTATTTGAATATATCTTCCAGATCTGATCGTACAGGTCAAGAGGCACCACAGGGTTCAAAAGATCCATGTTTGCCTCCCACAGGCTGTCTATCGTTCCGACGTCCTTCCAATATCCGCTGAAGCGGTACGCATAGAGCTTTTCCTTGTTTTCAAGCATGGCGGGGATTACATTCTTTCCGAAGTCCTTTGTCGCGGTCTCGTCAAGCTCGTTTTCGGTGAGGTACTTTTTAAGCGTAGGATACGAGAATATGTATATGCCCATCGAAGCCAAGGTGCTCTCCGGCTCCTTTGGCTTTTCAACGAACTTTGTTATGGCGTCGTTTTCGTCCGTTGACATGATTCCGAAGCGCGACGCCTCCGCAAGCTCAACTTCTATGACGGCGATTGTGCAAACCGCGCCCTTTTCCTTGTGGAACTTGAGCATCTTGGAGTAGTCCATTTTGTATATATGGTCGCCCGAAAGTATGACGACATATTCCGGGTCGTACCTCTCTATGAACGAAAGGTTCTGATAAATTGCATTTGCGGTTCCTTCATACCACTGCGCGCCCGAATTGGACTGATAGGGCGGGAGTATATGAACGCCTCCGTGGATTCTGTCAAGGTTCCACGCCTGACCGTTGCCGATATAATCGTTTAGGACGAGCGGCTGGTACTGCGTCAGAACGCCGACGGTGTCTATGCCGGAGTTTACGCAGTTAGACAGCGGAAAATCAATGATTCTGTACTTGCCTCCGTAGGGAACGGCGGGCTTGGCGACGTTCTTTGTGAGAGCATAAAGCCTTGAGCCCTGTCCCCCTGCCAAAAGCATCGCAACACATTCTTTCTTGTTATACATTTCTCTCTTCCTTTCGTTTTAGCTTTTAGGTTCTTTATTTTCCGTCGCGGGTTTTGCCTTCTTAGGTGCGGGATTCTTTCTCACCTTGAAGTACATAACCGACATGGCGGGTATATCTATCGCTATAGACTGGTCAAAGCCGTGCATGGGCTCGTTTTCAGACTTCACGGGCTGGTTTGCATACGGGGAGCCGTCCTTTGAAGAGGAGTTGAACACCTCGGTATACGTGCCCTTATAAGGCACTCCGAAGCGGTATCCCTTTCTCTCAACCGGCACAAAGTTGCAAACTGCTATTACCTCCTTGCCGGAGTCGTCAATTCTTCTGAAAACAATTATGCTCTGCTTGTAGTCGTCGGCGGAAATCCACTTGAATCCGTCCCACGAGTAGTCCTCAGTCCACATGGGCGGGTTGTCAAGATAGAACTTGTTCAGGTTCTTAACAAATGTCTGGAAGTTGCGGTGGTTTTCAAATTCGTCAACCATGAACCACTCCAGCCCCGACTTGTAGTCCCACTCCTTAAACTGGGCAAACTCGCATCCCATAAAGAGCATTTTCTTTCCCGGATGCGCCATCATGTAGCTCAAAAACGCCTTGTCGCCCAAGAACTTCATATCTATGTCGCCCGGCATCTTGTCTATAAGCGACTTCTTGCCGTGGACAACCTCATCATGCGATATGGGGAGTATGAAGTTCTCCGAAAAAGCATAGAAGAATGAGAAGGTGAGCTGATTGTGATTATAGCTCCTGAAATAGGGATCCATGGACATGTACTTCATCATGTCGTTCATCCAGCCCATGTTCCACTTGAAGTTGAAGCCCAGTCCGCCGACATCGACGGGCTTTGTGACGTTCGGCCACGCAGTGGACTCCTCCGCTATCATTATGGCGTTGGGGCAGCGCGCAAACACCGCGGTATTCAGCTGCTGCAAAAACTCCACAGCCTCAAGGTTTTCGTTTCCGCCGTATTTGTTTGGACGCCACTCTCCGCCCTGTCTGTCGTAGTCGAGGTAGAGCATGGACGCCACGGCATCCACCCTCAAGCCGTCTACGTGATACTTTTCAAGCCAGAAAATCGCGTTTGATATCAAAAACGACCTTACCTCCGGCCTTCCGAAGTCGAACACCCTCGTTCCCCACGCCTTGTGCTCCATCTTCAGCGGGTCGGAATACTCATAGCACGGCGAGCCGTCAAATTCGTAAAGTCCCGCCTCATCCTTAGGAAAGTGCGCAGGCACCCAGTCGAGTATTACGCCTATTCCCGCCTGATGGAATTTGTCTATCATCTTCATGAAATCGTCCGGAGTTCCGAATCTCGACGTCGGAGCAAAATATCCTATGACCTGATAGCCCCACGAACCGTCATACGGGTACTCCGCAAGCGGCATAAACTCAACGTGGGTGTAGTTCATGCTCTTCACGTAGGGAATAAGCTCCTCGGCAGCCTTCTCGTAATTAAAGAAGTTTCCGTCGGGGTACTGCTTCCACGAGCCGAGATTGACCTCGTATATGTTCATTGGCGCATTATAAGGCGATTTTGTCTTTCTGCGTCGCATCCACGCCCCGTCCTTCCAGGCATAGGTGGATATATCATATATCTTTGTGCCTGTCGCGGGGTTTGTCTCCATGTGCACTCCGTACGGGTCGGCCTTCATCCTCACGACACCGTCCGCACCCACTACGCAGTACTTGTAAACGGAATACTTGCCAAGGCCGGCAGCCTTGCCTTCCCATATTCCGCTTTTATGCCTCTTGCAGGGATTTTTCTCACTGTCCCATCCGTTGAAGTCTCCTACTATGGAAACCTTCTTTGCGTTGGGCGCCCAAACTCTGAATACGTATTCGCCCTCCGCTATCTTATGAGCTCCCAAAAAGTCCGCCGCATCACGGCACTTGCCGGAAAGAAAACTCTTTGCAAACTCCTTAATTGTCTCCACTTAAATCACTCCCCTTTGAATCAATTACAATCACGCCGTCGACGCGCAGATATAACTATGTAAAATTCCCTCGTTAAGAGGAATATCAGGTTTATTTCTGTCTCGGTGCGCACTCGCATATTATTATGATTTTATTATAATAAAGTTATATCATTTTTGCAAGTTTTTTTATCACATTTTTCATATTTCCACATGAACACGAGCTACTTTTTATGCACTATTACTATAAACTTTTCATACACAGCACCGTTTTAAGCCTCGACTTAACATAACTTTTACATATATATTTTAAATTGTTACGCATTGTAATCTGATTTTCTTTTTATTCTGACTATAGCCGCAGTGACGTCGTCGGGGGATGTTTGCTTGTTTTTTGAAAATGCTCGGTGTGCGATCGCCGCCGCAGCTTCTTCGCAGCTAAGCTCGCTGCTTTCGATGACAAGAGCGGCAATCTCGGCAGCCCCCGGGCTGCCCGCTCCGTCCGTGAGCATGGCTATGCATACGCCGCCCTCCTCGCCGTCAATCTTTGCATACGTTGCGCTTAGCTCGTCTATTATTCCCAAGGGGTAACCGCCGCCTGAGATAAGGCGCATTTTATCTCCCACCGCCACGCTTGCCGACGCGCCGAACTTAAATATCTCTGCGCCGCCGGACGCAAGGTTTACCCTGAGCAGATCAAGAGTTGCAAAGCTTTCGTCGCCGCGAATGCACTTTAGCCTTTCGGAGCACAAAGCAGCCGCCTCCCTTTCGCCTATTCCGGAGCAGATGAGAGTTTTAAGGGTTTTAAGAAGTGTCTCGGCGCTTTTTGCAGCCTCCCTGCCCGTGCCCATACCGTCGGACAGGGCGGCATAGCTGTATTTCCCGTATTCAAAAAAAGCAACCGCATCAGCCGGCGGGACGCCTGCCTGCTTTGGTATGCGGTACGCTCCCGCCTCTATTTCAAAGCGTTCCCGAGGGAGCAGGGTGTACTTTACATATCCGCCCGCGCCGCTTTGGCTGACAACCGAAAGCTTTCTTTTGAGCGCCCTTTCCGCGGCGGAGAGGAGTTTTCTTTGACTTACCCTCTTTTCTGCCGAAAAATACACGTCCGCACATCCGTCAAGGTCAACCGCGCACGAAAAGCACGGCATGCCGTATGCTTTCAGCTCCGACGCAAGCGCCTTACCCGCATCCTCGTCGGCATCTTTGCTTTGGCTGTCGGTGGCTGCTATTACAGCGTCAAGCGCGCTTTCAACGCCTGACAGCCTTTCCTCGTCGGCGGCTCTTTGAAGGCTCATGTATCCAAGCCTTTTCTTTGCCTTTGCGGCGGCGGCGGATATTTCAGACGACTGAGAGCAAAAAGGCGCAAACACCCGAAAGTCTCCGCCGGAGACCGCGCCGTCGAGGCTTGAGAGCATCCTTTGAGCCTTTTGGCGGGCGTCGCCGGAGTAGCATCCTTCATGCTGAGGGCATCCGGCGCACACGCTTGCATAGACCATGTCCGACACGCTCAGCAGCTCCCCCATATTTTCCGACTTGCAGTCGTCTGAGAGCTTTTGCAGGCCGTCGCGGACGAAATCGAGCTTGGCAAGACCCTCGGGAACGCATGCCTGCGCATCGGCTGCGGATGAATACAGCTTCCCGACGGCATTTAAGCGCTTGTCCGGCATGAGCGCAAACAGCACCGCAGCCGCCGCCGATGAAAGCGCAGCCGCAAGGTCGTATGAATCGCCGTAAAACGCGCACATGATAAGCATCGCCCCGAAAAAGCATGCGGCGCAGGGTATCTTTCTTTTTGCGATAAACGGCGGGCAAAGCAGCGCAAAAAGCGCAAAGCACAGCCCCGACAGCTCAAGACTTCCGCTGTACAGCGAAACGCCGAGGGACAAAATCGCGCCCAAAGCCCCGCTGTGCGCCCTTCCATGAGGGATTTGGGTGTAAAACACGCACAGCGGGATTAAAAGGCTCAGCGTCTGACCCAAAAAGACGGGGCAAAGCATGCACACCGCGGCGACGGTCATGGCATAAAGCCGCGGCTTGTCGGCGGCGGCGACATCGTCCGGCGAAGGAGTCTTAAACACCGATGCGAAAAGGTATGCGCCCGCCGTGCAAAGGCAGGAGCGTGCGATTTCGACAAGGTATGCGTAGGCAGGGGCGTCCGATGCGGCAAGTGCGGTAATCCGTCCGCCAAGAAACGTCAGTCCCGCCACCGCGGCGCATGCCACGGAGTATGCCTTTGAGTATGCATTCCCGAACCAAAGCCTGACCAGCCACACGCAGACCGCCGCCGCAAGCACAGAGGCGGAAAAGGTATTTATGCCGGCTGCAAAGCTCCAAATTGCACCCGCGGCAATTGCCGCAGCCCCGTACCCCGCGGGGAGGGCGCAAACAAGCGCAGCCATGGGAACAAATCCGAGTCCGTCGCCCATCTGCTCCGTTGCGGCGAGGTATCCTCCCGCCAAAAACGCGCATAAAGCCTTTATCAGCCTTGTTTTGTCATCAAGCACATGCCCTAAGCGGTCTGCCGTCTTTCTTGCGGCGGCTGCCAGGGCGTCAATCAACCTGCGAAAAATCATTTTTAACAGTCCTTTTCATAAAGTTCATTCAGGACAATTGTATATACGCTCCGCCGTGCAAACTGTCGAAAAATAAACAGCCCGACAGATAAGGCTGCCGAGCCGTTTGATATGCTCATATTTTAACTTTTCACTTGTCAAAACTGGGGTTAAAGGCGTAGAAGTTCTTGGAATCGAGTTGGTCTGTGACAAGCCTCATCGCCTCGCCGAATCTTTGGAAGTGAACTATTTCCCTTTGCCTTAGAAACTTTATGACGTCTCGAACGTCGGGGTCGTCTACAAGTCTTAGAATGTTGTCGTATGAAAGCCTTGCTTTCTGCTCTGCCGCCAGGTCCTCGGTGAGATCCGCTATGGCGTCGCCGGTTGACTGAATGGTCGATGCGGAAAAAGGCGTTCCGGACGCAGCCATCGGGTACAAGCCGGTGGTGTGATCTACAAAGTAAGTGTCAAAGCCGGACTCCTTTATCTGCTTGGGGGTGAGATTTTTTGTGAGCTGATAAACGATTGCGCCTATCATCTCTATATGTCCCAGCTCCTCCGTACCGATGTCGTTGAGTATTGCCTTTACCTCCGAGCAGGGCGCAGTATATCGCTGCGAAAGGTATCTTGTAGCCGCTCCAAGCTCTCCGTCAGGTCCGCCGAACTGCGTGATGATTATCTTTGCAGTGGTGGGGTTGGGGGTCTTTATCTTCACCGGATACTGTAGTTTCTTCTCATACTGCCACATGCTCACACCTCCTCATTTGCCGCAAGCTCCCACGGCCACGGTCCGTTTGCCCACTGCCATGCCTTTTCGTTTGCGTCGGAGCTTATGCTGAGCGGGCCGTATTTTGACTCATACTGCGTCTTTGCCTCGTCGCAGAGTTTTTTGTACTTGTTATAATAGGCAAGCGCCTCGGAGCAGTCAGGATGCGTATCCAAAAACAGCGCCGCCTCCGTAACGGCAAAGCTGTAGCGCTGAACGTTCTTTAAGCATTTCTCACGGTCACTCATCACGGTCTCTCCCCTATAAACGGCTTGTCAAGCTCTTCAAATATCGTTCCCCTGTCAAGCCCGACCGAAGGCTCGTAAACCTTTGTCCAGGACTGATAGGGCACGTACGCCATCGCTACAGGCATGTCGGCAGGCAGCGCTGTTGCGGGCTGCTGACAGCAGAGCGACGGCTTGTCGGAGTATGACACTTTATCTGAAAATATATCTGTTATATTCATAGCTTAACTCCTTTAAGATTGCGTACATGCATGTATGCATTCATACATGTGCAGCTCATGTCTGCATTAGCATTGTATGCATGCGCCGCCGCGCGTGTCACAAGCCCCGCAGGCTTTCCGAAAATGGCTTCGGGTATTTAAAAACTGTGGAAATTCCGTGCGATATCTGATACAATATAAACGCAGAGAGGAGAGATCCATATGAAACGTCTTGTATTATTTGCGGCAGTTGTTTTAAGCGCGGCGGCGCTGATGGGATGCTCGTTAAACGACAGACCCGAACAAAGCGTCACCACGACGGCGGATTCCGTTGAAAATCCGGCTGAAAGTGCAGCGCAAACATCATCGGGCGATGAAACATCCCCGTCCGAGACTGTGCCGCAAGAAACGCCTACGTCCGATATCGCGCCGGAAGAAACGTCTCCGTCCGAAACTGCGCAAAGCGCGGAGCTGACAAAGGATGATGCCCTTAACATTGCGCTTGAAAACGCAGGCGTCGGGGCTGACGAGATATACAACCTCAAGAACGAGCGGGACGAAGAGGGCGGAATACCGATTTTCGACATCGAGTTTGAGACGGACTACGGCGACTACAACTTTGAAATAGCGATCTCGAGCGCAAAGATAATCGGCGCAGACTACGAAGTCGATGAAGAGTGGCTGATGACCCTTGACAAAAACGAAATCTCGGCGGAGGATGCAAAAAACATCGTCTGCGAAAAAGTCCCGGGAGCGTCGGCGGAGGATGTATACGTGCGTGAAGAGGGACAAAGGTATGAGGGCGAGCTTTACTTCGACGGCATAAAGTACGAGTTTGAAATAGACCCAAACACCGGCAGAATATTCGACTGGAATGCAGATTTAAGGGAGTAATGTGACAATGGCAGATACAGAGGTTCAGGGCGGCTTTTTTACGGCGGGGACTGTGCCGAACAGAGAATTTGTTTTGCGGTTTTGCAAGGAAAAATACGGAACAGAGCCGGAATACCTTTGGATGGATGAGCCGACGTTCGCGGTACTGCGGCATTCCGACAACAAAAAGTGGTATGCGCTTTTGATGAGCGTTTCACGCTCAAAGCTTGGCGCAGAGTGCCATACGGACGAGGCGGCGGACATACTAAACGTAAAGTGCGACCCGACTCTTGTGTCGTCGCTGGTTTCGGAACCGGGATACCGAGTGGCTTACCACATGAATAAGACAAAGTGGCTGAGCATCTACCTTGACGGAAGGGTCAGCCCGGAGCAGATTGCATATTTACTGGATTTGAGCTTTAAGCTGACTCAAAACAAGAGCGCACGCAAGTGAAAAACACGTCTCTTATTTCCCCTGTGCTTTGGCACGGGGGATTTTTTGTCCGCTCGAAAATACATGATTGTCATCATGCATACATGTAAGGGCGGTATTTATAAGCTTTGTGACGGCGCTAAATATTGATGAGTTCAATATCAAAAGAAACAGTCTTTTTAATTCATGTAAACATGCACAAATATACTGCCATATCCTTGTATACTATTACATATTTACAGTTGTGAATTTATGTAGTATACTATAGGCAAATAAAAGGGAAATGTGTCGCCGCATGGCGGTGCAGGTGACGCGGCTTGTGATAAATCCGGCATTTTATCATCAAAGCGCGGCAGCCCTTAAAATTAACAAGCGAACGGAGGATGAACTATGAAAAAGATCACCATCCATATTCGACGCCGTATTTCCCGTGTTCTCCGCGCAATCGCGGGGGTTTTTCTTTTTTCAAGCGTTTTGCTCTCCTCGTGTTCTAATCAGGCTCCCGATACCCCCGTTGAAGAGCCAAGTGCTCCATATCCCTCTCTTGAAGAATTTGTTGCAGCTTATCCGGATAAAACGCTGCTCATATGGCTTAGTGAAAATGTAGCTACAGACGCTCAGGTCTTAGCTGATGCCAACAACTACCTCGATTCTTTAGGCAAGGATTACGCTGTTTATTTTAAGGATGTTTCATATGAATATAAAGGTAGAGTAGATTTAGTAGTTAAAAATAATCTTGCAGTCGGTGAACAAATGGATATTATAACAACAGGTTATTATAATCCACTTATTACATCTTTTTCAAATCCATATCATTACTATTCCTATGCCGGTTACTTTGAACCGCTTGATGATTATCTTGCGAACACCGACGTAGGAAAAATTTTTTATGAGCAAATGCCCCAAGGATACTGGGACAGCTTTAGAATAAACGGAAAGATATACGGCATATCTCCCCTGGGCATGCTGACATCTGCTTATGGCTATTATGTAGACGCCGAGCTTGCCGAAGAATACGGATGGGATATAAACAAGCCCATCACAGAGCAAATAGACATTATCAAAGAGGTTGATAGAAAAGAAAAAAACTGCGCCGCATTTTATGTCTGCTCTGACCTGACATCGTATGCCTCCTTCAGAAATACAATATCTAACGTCTATGGCGTTTCTTTTGACTATGAAACTAACACCGTTCGGCGGGTTACGGAAGATGAAGACTATCTTGAGTTTCTAAAAACCATTAACACCCTTGCAAACGAAGGCCTTGCGCGTGGGTATAACGATAACACAAACGCTATTTTTTCCCGGCGTTTCATCTCTGTAACAGGAGGTGCCGCAAGCTCATTTTTCCCGGATTACGGCGAAATTGTAACTAAAATCTACGCGGATGAACCCCGACAAATGATATCGTGCATGCGTGAAGGAAAAAGCATTGCAGCACCCATGGCAAACGGAATATGCTCCGCATCAGAACACAAGGATGAAGCATTTGACCTGCTTGCAACTATCAATACAGACGCTTATCTAAATAATCTCTTAACATATAACGGTGGTGAGCCAAATACAGACACTTACGCATCTTCCGAAGGATATTCCACTAAATTCTCAAACAGAATAATAGGCGACCTGCCGCCGACCGAGGCGGAGGACTACAAGGAAAAATTCGTGGAGTTTCACTCAAGCGACCAGCCTCTTCGCGGCTTTGCCATGGACATAGCGCCGGTTATAGACATTCACAGGGATGTGATACATGCCATAGACGACTTTGATTTCTTCGAGGCAATACCGTTTGACGAGCTTGTGCAAAAGCTTGACACCGCCCTGAGCGACGCAGGCGTGGACACGCTGATAGAAGAAGTGCAGCGCCAATACGACGAATGGGCGGCAGTGTATTCAAATCAAGATGAGGAAGGTGTGGTTTCATGAGAAAGTTATTTATAAAAGCCGCGGCATTCGGACTGGCGGCAGCAATGCTCTTGTCGGGATGCTCGACCAATGAACAGTCAAAGGAAGATTCGCCGGCGGGAACAATTGATGAAAGCAATCCGACAGCGGGAACAATTGATGAAGAAAAAGCGCCGGCGGGCACATACAAGGTGCAGACATCATATGTCAACATATACGGCGACGGGATGTTTTACGAAAGTCAGATGAGGCTCAAATACATAGATTTCACCAACATGAACGATGTCTTTGTCTGCCCCTATCCAAACTGCACCCACACCGACCCGAGCGTGTGTGCGGCATACGGAATAACAATTCACCCCACCGTTGCGGACGGTTCTCTGTACTCGTTCAACTCCGAAATCACTTTTGACCGCAACTCGGAGCCGGTCACGGTTTTAAGCGTGACGAAATCGGGTCTTGACGGCACGAACAGAGAGAACTACGACGAAGTAGAAAACGCATACATGAATTCGCTCAGCACGGTTGTGACAAGCGACAGCGCGGTTTACTTTGCAAACTACAAGCCGCAGTTTGACGAAATGAGCGGCAGCACATCAAACGTTTACGGCTACAGTCTTGCAAGCTACGACCTGCTCACAAAGGAATTTAAAGAGTACGACCTTGAAGTCGAGGGCTACGGAGCAGGCATGAGCATAATGGGCGTGTTCGACGGCGAGATATACGTGCTTGTGTCGGTGAGCGAGGACGAAAATGTCACGGAAAACACATCGCACACGCTGTACAGGTTCAACCCGCTGACCGAGAGCGTGAACGAATCGGACATTGAAATTGACATGAGCCGGACGATTGCCGCCGCATCAGACGACTACCTTGTGTACTCGACGCCGGAGGGAACGTATGTATATACAAAGGACGGCAGCAGCACGCTGTTTGAGGAATTCAGTCCGTCATACGGTCCGATAGTGAACGGCATTTTGTTCCCCTCCCTTCTGCAAAACGGCGCGCAGGCTGTAGACCTGTCAACCATGGAGCTGATACCGGTGCGCCTTGAGAGCAGCCTGATAAATCCCACCATAGTTTACTATATAGACGGCAGCTACGTGATGCAGGGCATAGACACGGAGCAAAACGAAATGGTGTTTACAAAAGTGCCGCAGGACGAGGTTTTAAATAATTAGAGCAGTAAAAGCAAAATAAAAAGGGAGGATCAGTCCTCCCTTTTATTTTTATTTATAAGTCAGTGCTGTTTTAAATCATTACGGAACATCTTCACAAGCACGAATGCAGCCGCAGCCGCAAGTATCACCTCGGCGACGAGCTGAGCATATGCAAGGCCGTACAGCGGGAAAATCGCGTTGAGTATCACCAGAGCGGGTATCTCAAGGACGATTTTTCGCAAGATTGCGAACACAAGCGATTTTCTGCCCATGCCGCACGCCTGAAACACCGCGACGCCGACAAAATCAAAGCACAAAAACGGAAGTGCAAGCGCAAAGCCGGTCAAGAACCTTGAGCCGTATTCTACCACGGCGTCGTTGTCCAAAAACGCACGGACTATGTCGGACGAAAACGCTATCATTGCGGCGACGAGCAAAATTATAATGCTCATGGAAATCTTCACGGTGAAGATGAGTGCTTTTTTCATTCGCTCGATGTTTTTCGAGGCAAAGTTGTAGCTTATCAGCGGAACTATTCCCTGAGACATGCCGTTTGATATGTACATGGGCATCATGCTTATCTTGTTGGCTATGCCCATTGCGGCGATTGCGTCGCCGTCGTTATATGCGGCGGTAAAGTTGTTGAGCACCGTCATTCCGGTCACGTTCAAGAGGTTTTGTATGGATGCGGGAACGCCCACCGAGAATATATCCCGAAATATCCCTTTATTGAAGCTGAACCGTGCGGGATTTAAGCAGACGAAGGTGCGCTTTCTTCTTATCCATATCAGCACAAAGAAGTACAGGCACGCCACGCAGTTTGATATAAACGTCGCAAGTCCCGCTCCCGCAGCGCCCATGTTAAAGCCCCAGGGGAGGATGAATATAGGGTCGAGGACTATGTTGAGTATGCATCCGCTCATGACGCCTATGCTTGCATACAGCGCCGCGCCCTCTGCCCTGACAAGGTAGCTTAAAACAACGTTCATTATGGTCGGAACGGCTCCGCATGTCACCGTCCAGAAGAAATACCCGCTTGTCGCATCATAGGTTGCGGCATCAGCGGGGTTTGCCCCCAGCAAACGCATGAGCGGCGCTTTAAACACCGTGCATCCGAGTGCAAATATGGCGCTGAAAAACAGTGCGCTGTAAAAACCTATTGCGGAGCTTTTGTACACCGTGTCATAGTCACGGCTGCCCATCGAACGGCTCATTCTGCTCGAGGTGCCCACGCCGAAAAGGTTGTTTACCGCGTTAAACGCAAGTATCACCGGCGCCGCAAGCGTAACGCCCGCATTTTGTGCCGAGTTGTTGAGCATTCCCACGAAAAATGTATCTGCAAGGTTATAAAGCATCGTGACCAGCGAGGAAAATATCGTCGGCACGCACAGCTTTACAACGGCAGAGGGAATGGATGCAGACTCAAAAAGCTCCGTTCTTGAGTCCACAGCGGTGGTTGAGCTGCTTTTGTCGCTCACATCTACATTGCTTACATTGCTCATATGAAGCTAAATACATCCCTTTATAATAAAATACTTAACAATTGTATCACACGCCGCCCGCAAAAGCAACTGCCGCACATCGGGCGTGCGGCAGTTTCAGCGCTCATCGGTTTATTTTCTTACTTCGCCGCCTTGTTCTTGCGGTTCTTTTTGCGAATATACAGTACGCATGTGACTGCGGCTGCTATCACGAGTGCAGCCCCTGCCGCCGCCAAAACTATGGGCAGCGCATCGGGCTTTTTCTTTTCCGGCACGGAGGTGTAGTCAAGCTCCACCTCTTCAAGCGGCATCGACTCGCCCGTCCACACGGCAAATCCGTCAACTATCATGTACTGTCCGCCGTTCTTGACGACTCTTATCGTATGCTCGCCGTACTCTAAGTTCAGCTCTTTGAATATCACCTGCTGTGACTTTCTGCCCGAATCGGTGTAGCAGTCCGCCTCGCCGACAAGCTCGCCGTCCACATAGACCTCGATCTTGCCCATGTCGCTGTACATCTCGGTCATAAAGCCTATGCCGGTTCCGACAAAGCTGTACTCAACATAGTCGCCGTCATTATAGGTTATGTGCGCATCGGTCATGTAATCCTGCTCGGAGGTTCTGTTGTCGGCATATCTCCAGCCCTCTCCGACGTATGAAATACTCTCGTCGTTGTCGTTTACGGTGACAGACTTTTCGCTCGACGTGCGCCTTACGACAATGCCGTCAACGACCATCTCGTCCCCGCTCTTGTTGACGAGCTTAATCCTGTGTCCCGCATAGTCAAGCTCCGAGTTTGTATACACTATCACCTGCTGCTGCGGGGTTTCGGAGTAACAGTCTATCGTTTGGTCAAACACCCCGTCGATGTATACGTCTATTTCGCCCATGTCGGGTCCTGTGTCCGATATAAGCTCTGCGCCCGTTCCGTAAAACAGGTATTCAAGGGTTGCATCCGCGTCCTTGGTGACGTGTTTGTCCGCGCGGTAATTGCCGGCAACGTATTCCTCGTCCCAGTCGCCCCCATAGTTGATGTTGCTCTCGTCGTCGTTGATGATAAAGTAGCTGACGCTCTTAAGCTCTGTAGTTCTGAGGCTGTCAACATCCGTGCCCTCCTTTACGAGCACTATTCTGTCGCCTTCCTCGGTGTCAAACTCCAGCAGGTCGTTAAGTCCGCCCTTCAAGACCGTTTCCCTGACGCCGTTTCTGTACAAGACCACGTTGTCGTCCCACGGATTTCTTATAAGGCAGGCTTCTCCCGCCTCCGACTCTATCTCAACGTAGTCAACCTCTCCGCGCGTCATGGAGGACGAAACTATAAATCCGTTCTGCGCGGCAAGCTTGTATTTTGCATCCCACGCCTCGGGCCATGCGGGGAACACCCTTATGACCGGCTCTTCTCCGGTAGTGGGTGCAAGGCTTTGGTTTAAAGCCTCCTGAATCGCCGCGGCAAACGTTCCGTGACCCTCTGCGGAATAGTAATCTCCCTCGTTGTGCAGCCAGTTCGGGGAATCGTAAAACGCCTGATACTGCGTGGGGAACATGATTGTGAGATCGTCTGCTCTTCCGAGCTTTGCGGCGTCTATCAAGAATCTGCTTGAGCCGTTTTTGTCCTCAAGCTGGTTCAGGTACTGATTCTGATAGCCGGGCGAGGACAGGTATGTGTTTATGGCGGTCTCCCACTGTCCGTCGTCCATGTTCTGATCCCTTGTCTCCATGTTTAAAACGTCGTACTTTTCGAGCATCTTAAACTTGGGGCTTTCCGTTCCCTCAAGGCCTCTTAAATAGTAGGACGGCTCAAGTCCCTGCGCCCAAAATCTCCGATGCGGCTATGGCCGCAGCAAACGTCCCCCTTGCAAGCGAAAGGTCGTCTATTATGTCCTTTCCGCCGCCTATGTGCTCGTGAAGGTTTGTGCGGTAGAAGTGGTACTTTCCGTCCTCCTCCTTGACAAAGCCGTAGTAGTTTCTGTAAAACTCCGCAGCGCCCTTTATAAACGGGTACGCATGCTCCCTGAGCCACTCCTCGTCCTTGTCGTAGCAATACTTCATCCAAAAGTGCTCGGCGGTCTCCTGCGTGGCAACCATGGTGTGCGACACCCAGCTCACGCTTGTTCCGGAGAAGGAAATCTTGTAGTTCCAGGGCACAAGGTAGCTGTTTTTCTTTGCCGCGAACTCCTCAAGCTCCGCGGTAAGCTCGCCCGTGCCGGCATAGTACTCGCGCAGATCCTCAGCGATGTCGTCGGGAAGCGTCTCCCAGCCCAAAATTCCCGAAGTTTCGCCTATGAATATGCCCTCGCTGCCCCAAAGCTGCTCGGCGGCAACCTCGTACTGCTCATAGCAGCTCTCACGCATCTTAAAGAACGGCTCCATAAGCTCGGCATGGTTCGCCTGATAGAGCGGCAGGTACAAAGAATCCTGATTCCAGTTCCAATACCAGTTGCCCCAGTCTCTGCGGTCGCCCTCGCCTATCCATATTCCGCCGTTATACTTTGAAGGGTAGTTGCCTCTGTTTGAAATGGCAGCTAAATACAAATAGTAGTTTCTTCTCTTTTCAAAGTCCTGCTGCGCGGGGATGTAAACATAGGACTTTGACCAAAAATCGCTCCACCACGCCTTGTTTGACTCATACATCTCGTCATATGCGGGGGCGTTTACGGCGTTCGAGACAGCCTGCGCGGATATGTCTTCTGACTCATCCATTGTGCTGCCGCCGCCTATTATTATGGTGAACTCGCCGCCCTGAGAGTCAAGTGTGAGCTTGACCGACTGTGCACCCGCCTGCGAAAACTCGCCCTGTATATCCTGCGTGCAAAGCGCCACAGCCGTTGCGCAGTAAAAATCGTTTACCTCTATTCCGGAGGCGCAGTCCTCCGAAAAGACCTGCTGCAAAACCGCAACACCGTCGTTTGACAGATCAAAGCTCGATATCGCGCTGAACTCGCCCCGAACGACATTCGGCTGTCTGAGCATCCTAAGCTCAACCGTTATCGGCTGCGGGTTTTCGCGCTTGTCGTTTACGTGTATAGCCACAGCGTCCTTGTCGTTTTGAGCTATGACGCTTATCTCGACGTTCTCGTCGGTTATGCTGAGCTTTCCGTCGTACAGCGACAGATGCTGCTGCGTTTCATAGCTGAACACCGCGCTTCCGAAATCGACGTACACCTGTCCCAGCGCGCCGCCCTCGGTTGTCGATTCCGACGAGGCGTCGTTATACATAAATGTGTCGGTGTGGTTTAACTGCATGCAAAGCGTTGTCTGCGACGGCTGCCACACCGGTCCGCCGAATCTTCCGTTTGCCACGGGTATTCCCTCGTATCCGCCCGCAATCATTCCGGTATAGCTGAGATCCGACCTCGCAATAAGCTGCGCATAATCGGGATTGAATATCGGGTCGGTGGATATCGTTTCGCTTGCGGAAACCGCGGGCGAAACGCTCGCCGCCATCTGCAAGACAAGCACGCCCGCTACAAATCTGCGCAGCGATGCACCCTTTTTTATTTTTCTCTTCGGCATTGTGAGTTCACTCCTTTGTTCCAAGTAAACGTCAAGTAAATGCAGGCTTTTTTCATCGCCTGATATGAAGATTATACACTTGCAAAATCGCGGTGACAATATAACCATATAAAACATCCTTGCCTCAAGCAAAAATCGGTGTAATATTTTTATATTGCTCAGCCTAAATTTATACTGTCTGTGCATTATTTTTCCTTAAACATGATTGATTATTTGTGAAAAGTGCAGACAAACAGAGCTTTAAAATAAGTCATTGTGCCGATTTTTCATTTGATTATTTCTAAGAGCTTGACGATATGTCATTAAGTCATATAATCAAAGTATAGGCATTAATATGTCACGCCATTGAAAGGAACATGTATATGAAGAAAAGGCTTATTATAACACTTGCTGCTGTTTTTGCCGCGGTGCTGGTGATAGGAGCCGTGGTTGCGGCGGTTTTGCTTTTCGGAGGCGACACCATACTGCACTACGACTTTGACAGCGATGCGGGCAAGCTCAGCGAGCGGCTTAAAGGCGGCGCGTCGATAGTAGAAGGCGCGGGAATTGACGGAGCGGGGCTTGTCTTAGACGGCAGCAGCGGGTATTTAGAGCTGCCGAGCGGAATTTTGCGGGACGAGATGAGTCTTGTCGTGTGGCTCAAGCGCGATTCCTGCTCGGGATACGAGAGACTTTTTGACTTCGGAAGCGGCTCGGACAACTACTTCGCATACGCCCCGACGTTCGGCTCGGTTGTGCTGTCGGTAAACGGGGACGACAAATGGACGAGTCTGCCCATAGACAAGACTGTAGACGAGTGGCAGATGTTTGCGATGGTAGCCGACAACAACACCTACACCTTTTACATAGACGGCGAACAGATAGGAGATCCGTTTGTGGCGGATTACACGCTGTCGCAGGTCGGCGACGATGAAAACTACATCGGCTACTCGCGAAGGGGCGACCCGTATCTTTGCGGAACCATCGACGACCTTACCATATATAAAGGCGCCCTTTCGGGCGAGGAGGTGCTTAAAATGTACGAGGATGCGCTTGTTAAACAGCGCTTGATAGAGGATGCAAACGCGCTTGCGGTGCCGCAGTACACATACGGCGACCTGACGCTTGATACCATCGGCGGTGTAAACGGCTTTGAAATAAGCTGGCGTTCGTCCGACAAAGGCGTTCTTTCCGAGCAGGGAAAGGTCAGCCCGAAAAACAGCGACAAGTCGGTGACGCTGACGGCGGTCATATCCGACCCCGACACCGGCATAAGCTATGAGCGCGATTTTACGGTGACGGTTGTTGCATCGGGAGCGTCGGGCAGGCTTAACTTTGTTAAGAACATGCTCGATGTCGGCATAGAGTACATAACAAGCGACATAAGCCTTGCAAGCGAGATAGACGGCGTGCAGATAAGCTGGGACGGCGGCGGATACCTGTCCGCAGACGGCAGGATCATGCGTCCCGAATCCGACACGCAGTTTACTTTGACGGCTACGCTCAGCTATGAAGGCGAAACCGCGCAGAAGGAATTTGAGCTTGTTGCAGTGGCAAAGACCTATGCATATCTTGCAACCTACATCTCGGTTTACGAATACAACACCGGCGTAGAGTTTGCGGAGTATCCGTCCCACGACTACACCGGCAACGCAAGAACCGACGTGATGTTCTACGCGGTGTCCACCGACGGCGAAAACTTTGAGGGCATAAACAACGACAGAGCGGTGCTTTACCCGCGCAGCGACAACTGCGTCATGGGCGTGCCGTTTGAGTACAAGTTCGGCTCACCCATGCTTTTCAGAAAGCCGGACGGATCTTACGGTCTTGTTGCGGCAAACGACAACACCACATCGCAGGTGCTTATATACGACACCGCCGACCTTATAAACTTTGAAAACCAGCGGGAAATAGACCTCGGCAGGCTCGTATGCGACCCGTGGATAAGCTACGACAACGAAAGCGGGCTTTACACCCTCAGCTTTGAAAGCGACGACGGCTCATATGCATGCACGTCGGGCGATCTCATCACCTTCTCGGAGCCGTATGCATGCGAGTACGAAAAACCTGCATTTGAAGGAAACCTGCCGGTGTATGCAAGCTCAGCCGACGCAGCGCTGTTTGAGCTGACATATGACGAATACGACAGGCTTATGAAAAAGTACGGCGGGCTTTACAGCGTCAGCGTTGACTACACCGACGAGATGACCGCATCCGTCGGGAAGAGCATCACCCTTCCCGAAACCGCAACGGTAAACTACAACGACGGCTCGACAAAGGACATGGGCATAATTTGGGACGCCGAGGCGGCAGGGCTTGACCTTGATAATCCTGAGGCGGGAACATACACCGTCACGGGAAAGATCAACCGCCCCGTTTACGTAAGCCCGCTCGCGGAGTGCAGAGCCGACCCGTATGTGGTGTACAACGAAGAGGACGGAATGTATTACTTCACATCGTCGTACATGCAAGCCGACCTTCAGAACGCATATGCGTATGTGATAATCAGACGCGCACCCACCATCAACGAACTTAAAGACGCCGAGGAGGTCATTATCTGGGATTCCTCACGCGGTCAGGCGGATGCATGGTACTGGGCGCCGGAGCTTCACTACATGGGCGGACAGTGGCGAATAATCCTGCTGTCAACATGGGAGGACTCCGGCTGGGAGGCAACGCTTCTGAGCTGCAAGGAGGGCGGCGACCTGCTCGACCCGAACAACTGGGAGGCCACCGGCAAGATAGGCGCAGACAAAAACGGAATGAAACCCGGCGCGTTTGACACGACATACTTTGAGTACGACGGAAAGTGCTACTACGTAACTCCGAGCGGAAACAACATATGGATAGCTCAAATCGACCCCGACAACCTTCTCGACCTGTCGCAGACCGAGTTTATAAAGATAGGCGGCGCGTCATATGCGTGGGAGTACAACAACGGATATCCCGGAACAGCGTGCGACCACCAGTTTGTAAACGAAGGCTCGTCTGTCATGATCCACGACGGCAAAATCTATATCACATACGCCGGCTCGACAATCGACATGCACTACTGCATAGGACTTTTGTACGCCGATTTGGAGGACGACCTGCTCGATCCGGACAGCTGGCACAAGTATCCCCTGCCTCTGCTCGTGACGGCAGACCTGACAACCACCATCAAAGAACCCGTGCTCGATGAAAACGGCGACACAGCCGAAGAGGGCGAGTACGAAGGCTCGTTCGGCCCGGGACACAACTCCGTGACGGTAGACGAAAACGGCAACCCCGTGGTTATATATCACGCGAGAGTTTGGGGCGAAAACTACGTTTCAAGCGGTGAGAAGTACGGCTTGGGAGACCCCGGACGCCATGCGTTCGCGCACAGCATAAACTTTGACGCGGACGGCATACCCGTGATGAACATGACTGCCGAGCAGGAGCTGTCAAGCGAGCTTGAGACCGTGACCATCACCGTAACGGTTGAATAACACAAAGCACATATAAAAAGCGGCTCGGAACCGA
>OHQE01000062.1_pt1 | contig 71540 bp, 57 predicted proteins | sample 1577931 | NCBI WGS metagenome assembly OHQE01 (sample SAMEA3879552, study PRJEB24766) | human gut metagenome | biome: human-associated habitat; feature: feces | place: USA | collected 1985/1987 | reverse complement strand
AATCATATGAGACCGCTGAAAAAGGGGATGAATAAGGCGTGAAAATTAAAAAATCTGCGGCGTTATGCATTTTGACGCTTGCCGGCGTGCTGCTTTGCTCCTGCTCCGGCGATGCGTCAAACAGCCCTGCCGTCACCGAAGAAGTGCAGACGTCAGGTAACGGCGGTGAGTTTTCAGAGGTCGTCAACGACGAAAGCGAAAACAGACTTGTGGGCTATGAACCCACGCCGCAAAACGGCTACATAAGCGGGACGAGCTTCATGACATCCGACGGCGAGAATTACTATGTAAGCGTGAGAAGCTCCGGCGAAGGCGGAGAAAATCGGTACTTTATCTGCAAGGTCGATAGAAAAACCGCTCAGGCGCAAAAGCTCTGCTGTGACCCCGACTGTGACCATGAGAGCAATGCGTGCCAGGCTGCGGTAGAAAATATGCCTTATTCGCTTGCCGTTTGGGACGGCGTGCTCTATTGGGCTGAGACGTCAGGTGGAAACGGCAGCTACGAGACGTCGATTGTCTGCGAGGACGTCGGCGGTTCGCAGCACAGGTTAGTTGCGTCGCTCGGAACGTCAAACTCGAGCACGACTGATGTTGTTTTCTGTGACGGCAAGGCATACGTCGCCAATCCGTCGTTTTGCGATGATTGTCTGCTCGCGTCAATAGACTTAAACGGCGGAGAGACAGTGCACTGCATAGAAAAGCCCGAGGGCGGATACCTTGAGGAGCTGAGCTATTTTGACGGGCATTTTTATGCGGTTGTGTCCCGCTCTGAAGACTCAAAAACCCTGAAAAGCGTGTACATGCTCGACCCCAAAACGTCTGAGAGCAGTTTGATTATCGACGCTGAGGACATAAATATCCATGTCGTTTCATCCGATAAGGCGTATTATAACGACGGGTTTATCGGCGGCGAGTATCAGCCGGGCGAAGGATTTAAGGCCATGGCTGTGCGGGATTTCGGACAGCTCCGTCAAATAAGCCTGATTGACGGCACAGTTGAGGACGTATGCTGTTTGGGAACAGTCGTCGAAGGAGACGGACTTTACAGGCATACCGCCGCAGTAACAGATGATTATTATGCGGTATTGTATTATGACGACGAATATAACTACAGCGTTGCGGTTAAAAACCTTGCAGATGAAAGCGTGTCTGTTTATGAATTGGGAGCCCTTGAACAGGTGGCTTTTGAAGGGCAGTCGGGCTTAAATATCGGCATAACCTCCTGCGGCTGCGATGGTGAAAACCTGTATATCGTCGCTGAAAAGGTTGAATCTGACGGCGGCGAGACTGCGGTTTCAGACCTTCCGGTAAAATATACGGTCATATATTCTGTTTCACTGTCCGGCGAGGGTGTGAGCGTCATATATGATGACAGATAGGGGCTGACAGTATGAAAAAAGGAACAGCAAAAACAGCCGCTTTGCTCTTGTGTGCAGCAGCTTTATTTACGTCATGCGGAGCGGGGGACAGCGGCAAGACAAAAGACTATAACCAGATGTTCAATCAGCGTTGGTATAACCAAAGCTGCGCAAGCGAGGATGCGATCTATTTTGTCTCTGACTATAAACTCATGTTTTATGACATAGCCTCAGGAATCACTGCTCCGCTTTGCGCTAAACCGGAATGCTCGCATGACACATCCGACTGCAATGCGTACTATAACGGAAGCGGCTTGTCAATGTACGACGGAAAGCTGTATTGGGTGCAGCAAACCTCCGCCGGATGCGATATCGTTTGCGAAAACCCTGACGGCACGGGCAGAATGACCGTCAGGAGCGTAGAAAACGGAGTTGCCGGCGAAGAGCTGTTCGGAGCGGGAGGCATGAACCCCGAAACGGCTTTTCACAGGGGAAATGTGTTTTACGCATTGACCGTAGGAGACATCTCTCAGGGCGAGCAAACTACCTTTGCGGCCGTAACTCAAACCAAATTAACCGGTTCCGACGGCGCCGCGGTAATATACCGAAACGACGATATGTCACAGATATCAATAAAGCCGCACGGCGACAGCGTGTACATGTTCGCTTTGGGAAAGGACAACAGCACGCTTGAGATATACCGCCATGACATCCAAAGCGGCGAGGGGGAGGTCTTGTACAGCGGAGCTTGCCCGATAGCCGAGCAGTCCGGAAACTTCCGCGCAGTGGTGTTTGACGACATGATAATGCTTGTTTCAAATGCCGGAGTGTATCAATATGAATTTGCAAATTCGTCGTTAAATGAGCTTTATAAGCTTGATACGGAGGCGGATTCGTATTACCCCTGCGGCATTGCCGACGGATATGTGATATGCGGGCGCAGCAACGGCAGCAGCTACAGCGTTCGCACGATAGATTTTGACGGCGGCGTCATAAGCGATACGACCATTTCGCATCCTGACATTGATGAAAACCTTATTTATTTTCCCATAGGCATTCAGGGAGATACAATATATATCGTAGCGTCAATGTGGTCTAATGCCACGCCATATGTAGTTTTGTTTGATGTCGATGCACGAAGCGGGGAGTACAGCGTTTTGTGGTCAAACAAAGACGATGTGGACACGGCAAACTGACTTGCCGTTAAAAAATAAACGGAAGTGATGAGATGAAGCTTAGCATATCAAACCTCACCAAAAAATACGGAAACGTTACCGCGCTTGACGGTTTCGCCTTTGAATTTTCTGAGGGTATATACGGCATACTCGGCGCGAACGGCGCGGGAAAGTCCACTCTTATGAACCTGATAACAGATAACGTCCGCAGAGACGGCGGAAGTATCCTGTATGACGGCAAGGATATACTTGAGCTTGGCGCTGAATTTCGCGGCGTTTTGGGATACATGCCGCAGCAGCAGGGAATATACGAACACATGACTGCGGAAAGCTTTGTCAGCTATATGGCAAGGCTCAAAGGGCTGAAGGGCGCACGGCTGAAAGCAGAGGTAGAGCGGGTGCTGAACCTTGCAAACCTCAGCGGCGTAAAGCATAAAAAGACGGGGCAGTTTTCCGGCGGAATGAAGCAAAGGGTGCTGCTTGCTCAGGCTCTGCTAAATGACCCCAAGGTGTTGATACTTGACGAGCCTACAGCGGGACTTGACCCTAAGGAGAGGGTCAGAATAAGAAATTTTATCGAGGAGCTTTCAAAGGACAGGATAGTTTTGCTTGCAACGCATATTGTCTCGGACATAGAGTCCATAGCCGATGAAGTTTTGCTGATGAAACGCGGATGCCTGCTTAACGTCAGCTCGCCCGCGGAGCTTATAAAATCCCTGCCGCCCGATATCAAGCCGGTTGCCTACTATCCCAGTCTTGAGGATGTGTATTTGTACTACTTGGGGGACTGAGATATGGACGAGTATAAGCGAATTTTTCTTGAACCCCGCCGCGCAGCTCTTATATTGGTGATATGCGCAGCATGCCTTGCCGCATTTGTGATAAATTATCTCGGAGGCGTAACCCCGAACGCCGTCAAAAACGCATCCGAGGCTGTGGACTTTTATCTTCAGGTCGTCGATGAGTGCGAAAAGCTGCCCGCCGCCTCGGCAGCCGAAAAGATTGATTTGACTTTGGATGAGCTAAACGACATAAGCTCGTACATAAATAAAAGCATCGCAGTCAGCTACTCAAGCGAAGAAGAGTTTTTGTCTGCGCTCAAAAAATACCCTTACCTTGAGTCTTTGTACCTCGATGAGTCAAAAAGCGTAAACGACTTCAACAGGGCAAAAAACGCCCTTACCGACAGGCTTAAAATGCTGTATGATGACGCAGAAAACATAGCGGGGTATGAGGACTATCTGAAAAGCGTTCAGGAGCAGGCGAGTGTTCTTTCAAACGTCGGCATATTCAACAGCAGCGGATTTTCAAAAAAGAATCTTGAAAAAACCGCCTCAGATTTCGCGGCGCTTGACGGTGTCGAACCAAGCCTCGGAAACAGCTGCGCAGTCGAGTGTTGGGCAGATTTTAAAATATCAGATTACGCTTTCTTGATCTGCATGGCTGTGATTGCCCTGTCGTTTGTCGATGAACGCAAAAAAGGCCTTCACAGCATCGTAAGAAGCTGCCCGGGCGGAAGACTCAAACTCGGTGTGACAAGAATATCTGCGCTCTTTGTCGGATCGATTTTCCTGACGCTTTTGCTGTACGCTTTGCCGCTTGTTGTTTCGGCTGTGCTCTCCGGCGGATTCGGCGAACTTGACAGGCCTGTTCAGTCTATGGCGATGTTCTCAAAATGCACGCTTAGGCTCAGCATCTCGCAGTGGATATGCGTCCATCTGATCGAGCGCGTGATTTGCGGAGCATTGATAGGACTTGCGGTGTGGTGCATCGCAGGCGTTATAACCGGCGCACAGTTTGCGTTGGGAATTGCCGTGGCAGTGTTTGCAATAGAATATCTTCTTTACACACTGATCCCCGTCCAAAGCGCATTCAATATTTTAAAGTACTTAAACATCTTTTCCTATGTACATTCTCTTGAGCTGTATACGTATTATCTCAATATAAACATCTTCGGAGCAGCGGTCGGCATAGGTCAGCTTGCCGCTGTTGGGCTTGTCACTTTGACGGTTGCACTTTCTGCGGCGGATATTTTAATACAGTGCAAAAAGTACCCGAGCGGAAATAAGAATTTGCTTTTGAGCATTTCGGACGTGCTCAACCGCGCACTTGACGCTGTTCGCAGAAGGCTCACAATATTCGGCTGGGAAGCATACAAAGCATTTGTGCTCGAGTACGGCGCGCTGCTGATAGTTGCGGCGGTTGTCATTTGCGGGTCGCTCACATACTACATGCCGACGGGCGACATGGACATATGGTATCAAAATTATTTAGACGATGCCGCAGGACAGGTGTATTTATCGCCGGACGGGAACTCCTTGGATGAATATATAGAGAAGGCGCGCGCTGATGCAAAGGGACAGACTAATTACAGCGAGCTTTCCGGAGCCTTGGATATGCTCAAAATCAAGTCGGACGACATCGTAAAAAGAGCCGAGGACGGCGGATACGAACCGTGGCTTGTAGACGAGCAGATGTATTCTGCGTTTTATGGCGAGAGCAGCGTAGACGCTCAACGCACAAACGCCGCCGCAGCCGTTATTTTTGCGGCTATATGCTGTGCGGGTATAGTTTCTTATGAACGTCTGGCGGGAACTGCTGCGGTTGTCAGAAGTACGCGCAGTGGAAGAGCGAGCACTTTTGCCGCCAAGGCCGGCGTAGCTGTACTGATGGGCGCTCTGATTTGGGCGGCGGTATACATAAGGGAGCTTTTGACGTTTCTTTCTCTGCACGGCGCTGAAGATTTTGCCGCGCCGGTGCAAAACATATCTGCACTGTCCGAATTTCCTTTTGCAATTTCCATCGGCGGATATCTCGCAATTTTGTACCTTGCAAGGCTTGTGATGCTTGCCGCTGTTTCTCTTGTCGTCATGTGCGTCGGAGGGCTGTTTAACGGAATGCTTTCGTCCTGCGCCGCATGCGTGGGCATTTTCGGGCTTCCGGCTTTTTTGACGCTGTCGGGTGTGCCCGCAGCAAAGTACGTTTCACCGATAACAGCGGTTTCGTCCGCGGAAATACTTTGGAATATGGGCAGCTCCGCGCACCTGACCGCATACTGGGCTGTGCTGATTGCAGCTGCCGTCATCGGGCTTTTTCTCTTTGCTCGGTATCGCGTCAAATCATAATCCGCAAATAATAACCCCTCCGCTTGCGCATGCACGGCGGAGGGGATTTTGCTTTTATACTGTCTTTTTCGTTTTGAGGCGGCGTCAGCCCCGCCTTGACAGTCGGGTTTTTGTGGTCGGTGATTTTTTTAGTGCTGTTCTTTATTACGCCGCTTGGCCGGCTGAGCTTTCAATCAGCTCGTTTGCCTCTTCGAGCATGTCCTCTATCAGTATGCCGTAGCCCCTTGTCGGGTCGCTGACAAACACGTGCGTCACTGCTCCCACAAGCTTTCCGTCCTGAATTATCGGGCTGCCGGACATGCCTTGAACTATGCCGCCCGTCTGTTCGAGCAGCTCCTCGTCCGTCACGCGAATTACGATGTTTTTAGTCTTTGCCGCCGGACTGAGACTCAGCTTTTCAATCTCGACATCGTACTCCTTCGGACTGTTTCCCTCTATGGTGGCAAGCATCTTTGCAGCGCCTGTCTTTACCTCCGATTTGAATGCTATCGGTATAGCATCCTTCTTTGAGGCGTATGTCATCTTTCCGAATACGCCTTGGTCGCAATTTTTAATTATGCTTCCCGAGGCAAGCCCCGATACAAACTTTCCGTACAGCTCTCCGGGACATCCGCGCGTGCCGCTTTCATATCCGGTGATGGTCACATCGGCAATTTCGCCGGAACCCAGTGGCAGCATTTTGTAGGTGTCACAGTCTGATATCGGATGGCCGAGCGCACCGTATATGCCGGTATACGGGTCTATAAACGTAAGCGTGCCCACTCCCGCCGAGCTGTCGCGTATCCACATGCCGCCCTTGTATGTGCCGTCGCTCTCGGAAAATACGGGGTTGATTGCAGTTTGTATGGTCTGCCCGTCCCTGGTGAGGGTGATCTGCACCGTGTTTCCTTTTGATGCGGAGATTATTTCCGACAGCTGTGATGAGGAGCTTATCTTCACGCCGTCCGCCTCTATAATGTTGTCGCCCGCGCATATTCCGGCGTCAACAGCCGGACACACGCCCTTTTCAACGTCCTGAACCTTTACAACCATTACGCCGTCAGTGAGCAGCTTTATGCCTATGGGCGTGCCGCCCGGTATCAGCATCGGCGGGTCTGATTTTGTAACTTTTGCATCCTTAATCGGTATGATTCCGAACAGCTTCAGCTCTGCGTCCGCCTCAACGCAGTTGTCCGTGCTTGCCGAAAGCGCGTCCTCTTTAGCCGTCAGTGTCACGTCAAAAAAACAGGTCAGCGATGAAACACCGCTTCCCGAAACATAATAATATTCGGGCAGCGTCGCATCGTAGTACCCGACTATGCCCATTATCGCAGTAAGCGCCGCTAAAAGCACTGCGGAAAAGCTTTTGATTAGACTTTTCATTTTGATAACAAGTTCCTTTCTTCTCGTTTTCAAAAAGTATTTTTTACAGATAGCCGCAAAATAACCGCGGGCTTTTTCAAGCATTATTTTACTTGCCATATTGCGCGGCATGTTTTAATAAATTTTTTTCATCTTCAAAGCCATGATCGCATCGCGCTGCTGAGTATTTTTGCATAAAAAACGGCAGAATAAATCTGCCGAAAAAACATTGTTTTGTTTTTGTTTTAGCCGCTTTAGTATCAGTCAAGCTCTTTTTTGCCCGTGTAAAGCTCGTAATACCTTCCGTTTTGCTTGAGCAGATCGTCATGGTCTCCTCGCTCGATGATTTCACCGTTTTCAAGAACCATGATCGCATTTGCATTTCTTACGGTTGACAGCCTGTGAGCGATTACAAACGTCGTGCGATCCTTCATAAGCCTCGTCATGCCGTGCTCTATGTGCCGCTCTGTTCTTGTGTCTACCGACGATGTGGCCTCATCCATGACAAGTATCGGCGCTTTTGAAAGGGCCGCCCTTGCTATGTTGAGCAGCTGCCTTTGTCCTTGAGACAAATTCGCTCCGTCGCCCTCGAGGATGGTGTCGTATCCGTGCTCAAGCCTCATGATAAACGAGTGAGCGCTTGCTGTCTTTGCGGCCTCGACAACCTCGTCGTCGGTGGCGTCAAGCCTGCCGTAGCGTATGTTTTCACGCACTGTTCCGGTGAACAGGTGAGTGTCCTGCAATACCATTGCGATGTTTTCACGCAGGTATTCGCGCTTGTATTTCTTGACGTCTATGCCGTCTATAAGTATTTCGCCTTCCGAAATGTCGTAGAACCTGTTTAAAAGGTTCGTGACGGTAGTCTTTCCTGCACCGGTAGAGCCGACAAACGCTATCTTCTGTCCCGGCTTTGCGTAAAGGCTGATGTGCTTTAAAACTATCTTGTCGGGGCGGTATCCGAATGTGACATCCTTCATGACGACGTAGCCCTTTATAGGCGTTGTAACGGCGTCGGGAGCATCCGCAGCTTCCGGAGCGGTGTCCATAACCTCAAACACTCTTTCAGCTCCGGCAAGCGCTGCAAATATGGTTGCCATCTGCTGGGAGATGTTGTTTATAGGCATTGAGAACTGCTTTGAATAGTTTGCAAATACGGTCAGCGCACCGGTTGAAAGCTTGCCGAACACCATGAGTATTCCGCCTATGCCTATCGTTACGCCGTATGAAATCTGAGATGTGTTGCCCATTATCGGGCCCATGACAGAGCCCCAAAACTGCGCTTTAAACTGCTTTTTGCGCATGTCCTGGTTTAAAAGCTTGAATTCCTGCACGCATGTGTTCTCGTGGTTAAACACCTTTACAACCTTTTGTCCTGTCACGGTCTCTTCGGTGTAGCCGTTTATCGCGCCCAAAGCAGCCTGCTGTCCGCTGTAGTATTTAGAGGACAGCTTTGCTATCGCGCCGCCGCCGAATGTAAATATCGGTATGAAAACTACCGTTATCAGCGTGAGCAGCCAGTTGGTTGTTATCATGAACACAAACGTTCCTATGAGCGTTACAATTCCCGATATAATAGATGTCAGGGAGTTGTTTATCATCATGTCTATGTTGTCGATATCATTTGTGAACCTTGACATTATTTCACCGGTGTGGTTAGAGTCAAAGTAGCGGACAGGGAGCTTTTGAAGCTTTGTAAACAGGTCGTTTCTGATTGACTCTATAGTTCCCTGAGATATTACCAACATGAACTTTGATTGAAGATATGATGTGAGCACTCCTACCCCGTAAACCGCGGCAAATATGAGTATAACCGTAAAGATGTAGCTGAGCATTTCACTTCTTATGGCTACGTTTATCGTTCCGGTAAAGCTTGTTATTATGTTGTCCGCAAGCTTTTCAATTCCGCTCAGCGGCTGCTCCTTTCCGGTCACGGCAAGCGTCAGCTTGTTGATTATAGGAGCAAGCATATACGACGCGCAAAGCGATGATACCGCGTTTAAAAGCATGCAAAGAAGTACAACTAAAAGCCTCAGCTTGTGACACGTGAGATATCCTATTATTCGCCTTATCGTGTGTTTGGAGTTTTTGAGAGACTTTGCGCTTACAGAGCCTCTTGTGCCTCTCCCGCCCGGGCCTCCGGGTCTTGGACCTCCGCCGGGTCCGCCTCGCCGCTCGGTTGCAGAGCTGTTATACTGCTTTTGAAGTGATGCTAAATCTCTTGCCATACAGTCTCAAGCTCCTTTCTTCTCGGCGTCATGCTGAGAGTAGTAGATTTCCTGGTACGCCTCGTTCGACTGCATAAGCTCGTCGTGAGTTCCTATACCTGTGATCTTGCCTTCGTTCATAACTATAATCATGTCCGCATCCTTTACGGAGGAAATTCTTTGGGCTATGATTATCTTCGTCGAGCCGGCAAGCTCGTTTCGGAATGAATTTCTTATCTGAGCCTCGGTTGCAGTGTCAACGGCGCTTGTGGAGTCGTCTAGGATGATAACCTTGGGGTTTTTAAGAAGTGTTCTTGCAATGCACAAGCGCTGCTTCTGTCCGCCCGATACGTTCGTACCGCCCTGGTCAATCTCGGTCTTGTATCCGTCCTTGAACGACGACACAAACTTATCCGCCTGTGCGCTCTTTGCAGCTTCTACTATCTGCTCTTCGGTGGCGTTTTCATTTCCCCAACGCAGGTTTTCTTCTATCGTTCCGGAGAACAGCGTGTTGTTCTGCAAAACCATGCCTATTCCCTCACGCAGGTTGTAAAGCGAATAGTCCTTTACGTTTATGCCGTCGATGAGAACCTCGCCGCTGTCCGGATCGTAAAGCCTTGGTATCATGGAAACAAGTGTTGTCTTTCCGCAGCCGGTAGAGCCGATGATTCCCACAATGGATTTCGCCGGTATTTTCAAATTTATGTTGTCTAACACGCACTCCGAAGAGTTTTTGTAGTACCTGAATGTGACGTTCTTAAACTCAATGTCGCCCTTTTGTATCTCAAGCTGCGGGAACTTTGCGTTCTCGTCGGATATGTCGGGCTGCTCCTCGAGCACTTCCTTTATACGCTTTGCGGATGCAAGCGCCCTTGAGGACATCATAAAGAGCATGGAAACCATCATCAGTGAGAAGAGTATCTGAGTTGTGTATGTTACAAACGTCGAAAGAGCGCCGACTTCCATCTGAGTGTCGTAAACCATCTGGCTTCCGAAGTATATGATGAACAAAACCGTTACGTTCATGATAAGCGTCGTGACAGGAGAGAGGAAGATCATGATGTTCATTGCGCTCATTCCGGCTTTTTTGAGGTCTTTGTTCGCGCCGGCAAATTTCTTTACCTCGTGATCCTCACGCACAAAGCTCTTTACAACCCTGACGTTTGTCACGTTCTCTTGTACTATTGAATTGAGTCGGTCGAGTTTTTTCTGAACCACTTCAAACCTTGAGAAGCCGGTGAGAATGATAGCTCCTACCGCAATCAAAAGAAGCGGTATAGCAACCGCAAATGTGACGGTGAGCGAAGGCTGAAGCGAAATCGCCATGAACAGCGCCGCAATCAGCATTCCGGGCGCCCTGAAGGCCATTCTCAGGAGCATGTTTACAAAGTTTTGCATCTGGGTGACGTCGTTTGTCATTCTCGTGACCAGTGAACCGGTCGAAAACTTGTCGATGTTTGCAAACGAATAGGTCTGAACCTTTTCAAATATGTCCTGGCGCAAATCGGTTGCAAAGTTTACCGAAGCTTTTGCTCCGAAATATGAGCCGCCTATTCCGCCCGCCATCATGGCAAGCGCACATAAAATGATAGCAAGCATCACTAAAAGGCTTTCGCTTACAGTCAATGTGCCGTTCTTCTGGCTGTCTATAACCATTCCTAAAAGCCTCGGCATTATAACCTCGCCCGCAACCTCCATGAGCATGCAAAGCGGAGTTATGATAAAGTAAAAAAGATAGGGTTTGATATACTTAAACCAATGCATATTTTTAGCTATCAATCCTTTCTAAATGGTTTATTTGCTTTTTGATTCTTCACAAACACCTTGAAGATTTTCGGAAATCTGCTTTAAGTACCGGTGCAGATTGTCAAGGTCGTCGTCAGAGAAGCCTTTGAACGTCTGCTTGTCAAGCTCATCAAAGATTTCAGACGTTTTGTCAATTACATGACGTCCTTTATCCGTTATGGCAATGTTGTTGACCCTTGAATCCTTTACGGATGAGGCGCGCGCAATATATCCCTGCGTCTCAAGCTTTTTAAGCGTCACCGTAACGGCGGCAGGGGATATCTCAAGCTTTTTCGCCAGCTCCTTTTGCGAAATGTTGTTGTAAAAGCTTACTATCAGCAGCAGGGAGCGCTGACTTCTGTGAAGTCCGAGAGAGCTTACCCTGCATTCCGCAAGCGTGTGGTGAAGCCTGTTGCACTTGAAAAAAAGATTCATGGTCTTTTTATATTTGTCCTTGTCGTCCTTGTCAGCCAAAAATAAGACCCTCCTTCAAATTAAATTTATTAGTTAATGATTAACGAGTTAATTTTATTACTGAGTTTTTAAAATGTCAATATGGCATTTTGATAAAAACTTATTTATTTTTGAGGCTTGGATTTATGTATAAGGCGTGTGTGGGGCAAGATGAGCGAAAATCGGGGCGTATGTAAAGTTAATTTAAATTAAATGGTTGACACATGGGAATGAATATTGTAAAATAAATAAGCTTGCGAGTAAGCCGTGCGGCAGCGGACGCCGCTTGCGCGGCGGATGAGGAAAGTCCGAGCATCACAGAGCAGGGTAGCTGATAACGTCAGCCGAGGGCGACCTTAGGGAAAGTGCAACAGAAATAAACCGCCGCAGCTGCGGCAAGGATGGAAAGGCGAGGTAAGAGCTCACCGAAGTGCAGGAGACTGTACTGTCATGTAAACCCTACCCGATGCAACACCGTTTGGTTCGGCATATCAACGTCTGCTCGGCGGATATGCTGTTATAGGTGGCTTGACCCCTGCGGCGACGCAGGGGCTAGATAGATTGCCGTACTCGACAGAACTCGGCTTACAGGCTTAGTCGCACAGCTTTTGATAAACTGCCGCTGCAGTGTCTGCGCGGTTGATATATTTTCCGGCGCGCTGCCGGTGACTTACATGAAACGGAGATGCATATGTCAAAAATGACTCACATCACAAACAGCAAAACCATAATATCAAAGAGAATTGTTTGCGCAATGTTGGCGGCTGTTATGCTCATATGTGCCTTTGCGCTTACCGGCTGTCAGGAGGAGATTTCCGACGGCACAGACGACACCGTAAGCAGCGACGGGGCATCCGATTCCGGCATAGTAGGACTTGACGGATACTACCTCAGAACCGCAAGCGAGGTCCAAGACGGCGACGTAACCGTTGAGCGAAACTATATCATCTGCCTTGATGAAGAACTCACTCAGGCTGTCGGAACCATGTATGCCCAGTATTCCGAGACCGGCGAGCTTAAACACTATGAGGCGGTAGTGGGAATAGTTGCAATAGAAAAGCTTTTGACTTACAGCACGGGAAATAACGGCAGCTACTTTACATGCGTAAACTATAATAATGACAATGTCGTTGAAAGCTCCGAGTGGATAAACACCGTCACCGACCCCGATACCGGCGTGACGACAGTGTATGAGGGCACGCTTACTTACTATGAGTCCGGAGTTGATCACGAGTTCCATGAAGAGCAGTATGTTGTCGAAGGCGATGACAGGTACCTTTCATGCGTGACCGAAAGAGAATATGACGAAAACGGCGCTCTTGCATCGGAAAACATCACAAACTACGACGAGGACGGCAACGAGATATAATCCGACATGCCAAAACCTTGCGGCAAATTTAAAAATATAAAAAGAAAAACGCATCGGACTGTCCGGTGCGTTTTTGTTTCGGTAAGATGTGCACTGATGTGCGTAATCCTTATATTTTAGCTCCGCCTGAGCCTTTTGCGCCCTTCGTGCCGCCGAGCTTTACCCCTGAAAGCACGTTTGTATCAAAGGCGTATGTTATGCTGCTGCGTTCGCGCTCACGCTTTAGCGCAAGCTTTATCATCCTGTCAAGCAGCTCTTTGTACTTTACGCCCTTAGGCTCCCAAAGGTAGAACGAAAGAGAGCCGGGGATGGTGTTTATCTCGTTAAGGTAGATTTTGTTTGCGTCGTTGTCGATCATGAAGTCTATTCTTGCAACTCCGCAGCAGCCCAAAGCCTTAAACGCTTTCACTGCAAGCTCCTGAATGTAATGCGTGTTTTCCGCGGAAATGTCGGCGGGAATCACCCTGCGCGTGCTCGCCATGCCCTTAGACGATTTTGAGCCGCCGAGATATTTGTCGCTGTAGCTGAGTATCTCGTCGCTGTTCACCGGCCTTTCGCAAACAGACGCCTCCGCACTTCTGTCGTCGCCCAGCACAGAGCAGTTTACCTCCGTGAGGTTTGTTATCGCGCGCTCTACCAACACCTTTTTAGAGTACTTGAATGCCTCGGAAAGTGCATCGTCAAGCTTGGCTTTTGAGTCCGCTTTTGATATTCCCACGCTTGAGCCTAAGTTTACCGGCTTGACGATCACGGGAAAACCGAAGTTCTTTTCTATGTCCAAAAATACAAGCCCCGGATTTTCATCGTACTCGTCTGAATAGTAAACCTTGCTGTCCAAAACGGGTATTCCGCAGTCCTTAAATATCGCCTTCATCGCGTATTTGTCCATTCCCAACGCGCTTGAAAGCACATCGCATCCTACATACGGCACGCCGAGCATGTTCAGGTATCCCGCAACGGTGCCGTCCTCTGCGTTTGTTCCGTGAACTATCGGGAAGGCGACGTCTATGTAGTTTACAAAAGCCTTCTTGAAAAGACCTGCGTCAAGCCTTATGATTTCAACCCTTTCGCCGTGTCTTGCAAGCGCAACCGGCCAGCTCTTTTCAAGAAGCCGCTTTATGTCCTTGTACTCCTCAATGTTTCCGAGCGAGTCTCCGCAGTACATTTGCCCGTCCTTGGCGATGTATATGTATATCACGTTGTATTTTTCCGTGTCCAGACTTTGGGCAGCCTGAAGCGCGGAAATTATTGAAATTTCATGCTCTACGCTCTTGCCTCCGAACATCAGTGCAAGATTTATTTTCATAAATATTCTCCCTTTCAAAGCCCTCAGTAGTTGTCGGGCAGGTCGTTTTCAAGAAGTATTATCTTACGTTTGCCCCCGCTTGTCAAGGAGTACACCGCCGACATGGCGTCCCCGAGATCCTTTGCCACATATATTTTTTCGCGGTCGTATCCGGCCGACAGAAGCCCGTCGAGAATAGGCTTTGTCTGCTTTTCGCCGACAAGCGCCACGTAATCGCACACCTTTGACGCATCGTAGCCGAATTGCCTGTTAAGCTCGTATTCCATGCCTCCAAGCTCTATCATGCCCGGAGTGACAAGTATTTTCATGCCGTCCGCCATTGACAGTGCCTCAAGCGCAGCCTTTGTTCCGGATGGATTTGAGTTGTATGCGTCGTCGATTATGCTGTAATCTCCGCGGTTTATGAGCTGCAGCCTGTGCGGCACGCTCTCAAGCCTCCTGACGGCGGGTCTAAGCTCCTCAAGCGAGATTCCCAGGCTGTTTGCAACCGCTATCGCCCCGCATATGTTTATTATGTTGTGCCTGCCTATGAGCGATGTTCTGTATGAGCAGCTCTGCGCCGAAGGGGAGTGAATCGTAAACTCCGAACCGCGCTCGCTTATTCTTATGTCGTCGGCATAGTATCCTCTTTTGTCGTCTATGCCGTATGCAGTGAACTTTCTGCCCGATGAGCTGATAACAGAGCGTATGTTTTCATCGTCGCAGTTTAAAAACAACATTCCGTCGTCCGGCAGCGCATCCGCAAGCTCAAATTTTGTCTTTTTGACGTTTTCTATCGTCTTAAAGCTCTCAAGGTGCATCGGACCGACAGACGTGATTATTCCGTGGCGAGGATGCACTATGTCGCATATTTCCTTTATGTCTCCGACGTTCTTTGCACCCATTTCGCACAGGAAAATTTCATGCGTAGCCCGCAGAGAGCCGCGCACCGTCTTTACTACGCCGAGCGGGGTGTTGAAGTTTCCGGGCGTTTTTAAAACGCTGTATTTCACACTCAAAAGTGCGTCGAGAAAGTATTTGACACTCGTCTTTCCGAAACTTCCCGTTATTCCTATGACGGTGAGGGACGGACAATTTTTGAGTATCTTCTTGGCATCGTTGATGTAGTACCTGTTTATCAAAAGCTCTAACGGCCTGTTTATCATGTTTGCAAGCAAAACCATCCACGGAGCCGAGAATACCCACAAAAAGCATGCGCAAATTGTGACAGCGCTCCGCACTCTGGCGTCCCACGCCGATATGAACATGGCCACAGCCGGTATAAGATATATTATCGCCAAAGTGAGTATAAGCCTTGCCGCTCTTTTTGTGTACTTGAGGGGAGTTTTGTAGCTCTTTTTGGGAAGCATAAACAGCGCAGAAGCCGCAAAACACAGTGCGCTGCATACGGTAACCGCTATGAATGCAGCCGCGCTTTCATACGCCGCCGCCACTGCCGAAAACACCGCAAATACTATCAGCAAGGCAGCCGTAACGCCAATAAACCGCCTTGAGTTCTTTATAACCCACTTCGCCTGCACGCGCGGCTTGTAGGAGTTGAGCTGAAACATGTGTATGAAGTGCCGCAGGCAAAACCATGCCGCAAAAATATACGCCGCAAAGGCAATCCATGTGATGATAATGTAAAGCATAGGTCGTCTCCGATCATGTGATAATTGTTATTTTGTCAATACGGTATGCCGAGAAATGACGATATGGCGCGCCGGCACAGATCCGGAGCCTGTAAAAACGAATAGTGCCCCGCACCCTCTACTTTCACAAGCCCCGCATCGGGGATGAGCCTCTCAAACGTCATGGCGTCCGAAAGGGGAGTGGCAGTGTCGAGCGTGCCCCAAATTAAAAGTGAAGGCGCGCTTATCTTGGGAAGAAGATTCGTGAGGTCTTCGTTCACAACCTTAACAAGCGTCTGGCGCATAACCGGCGTCGCGCTCTTGTAGTCGGCGGAGCCTCGCTTTGAGCGGAGCTTTTCAAGCGCCTCTGGAAACAGCTTTTTGACCGGCGGCATGCTCAATATCCGCTTTCCCGCCTTGTACATGCCAAGGCTCAGCTTTTGGCGCAGAGTCTTTTTAGGCTTTATGCCCGCCGCGTCTATGAATACGGCTTTTTCCACGCTGCCGTTTTCGCCGTCCGAAAGCATCTTTATCATCAGCCTTCCGCCGAAGCTGTGGCCTATGAGAACCTGAGGCTCAAGCCCAAGCTCTTTTGTAAACTTTCTCACAAACGCAACGTAGTCGTCTACGCTCCACGCACTTTCAGGCTCGGCGCTTTCTCCGAATCCCGGGAGGTCTAAGCGCAAAGCAGTGTATTTTTTTGCAACCGTGTCGGCAAGATAGTCAAAGAGCTTTAAGTTTGTGCCCCATCCGTGCAAAAACAGCACGCATTTTCCCTCGCCGCACAGCTCGTAGTTAATTTTTATTCCGTCAATGTAACATGTCATGTGTCACGTTTTCTCCTTGGGTTTACACCTTTGCGATTTTGATTCGTCAAGGTTAATCTTTAATATTATATCACCGCCGCAAAATAATTTCCACTGTTTTATAATATAAACCGCGACTTTTTAATATTCCGCGCTTTTTTTACCGCGGCAATGTAAAAACCGAATGCATTTCAGCATTAAAAATGACCATTTTTTCGGTTAATGAAACACGTGTTTTTGTCATATTGTAGATTTGATTCGCGATAAAGGTTCAGTCCTTGAAAAAATCGTGAACGTATGTTATCATGATTTTAATTTGGTTCATATGAAAGGAGGAACGCAAATGCCACTTTTAGCTTCTGAACCGTCTATTGGATTGGTAGCCGGTCTCGGTATGGGAATGGTTTTTGTCGGACTCGTCTGTATTATAATCATATGCTACCTGCTCGGTGCAGTCATCAGGCTTTTAAAGAAAAATTCCAATGAGGATGAAAAGCCTGAGTCAAGACCTGTAGTATCGGCGCCCGCTCCTGCCGTGAGCAGCCAGGCGCAGATAAGCAATAAGCAGGAGTTTGTTGCGGCTGTTTCCGCTGCTATCGCGGAGGAGCTTGGTACAGATGTATCCGCAATAAGAATTAAATCTATTAAAAAGCTTTAATTCTTCGTCTCAAATCAATCAAAAAGCTTATAAGCGCAACTGAGCTTAAATGAAAAATGAAAAAGGAAGGTAATATTATGAGACACTATCGTGTAAATGTAAACGGTACTTCATACGAAATAGCTATCGAAGAGATTTCAGCCGATGAAGCTAAGAAGGCTGCGTCTGCGCCTGCACCCGCTCCTGCTCCGGCTGCCGCACCTGCCGCTGCCGCACCTGCCGCTGCCGCATCTGTTCCCGCAAATGCAACGACAATCTCTGCTCCTATGCCCGGCAACATCCTCGCTGTAAACGTAAGCGTCGGAAGCGATGTAAAGAGGGGCGATATACTCATGATCCTTGAGGCTATGAAGATGGAAAACGAGATCATGGCTCCTAAGGACGGCAAGGTAACCGCAGTTAATGTTCAGAAGGGCGCTACCGTAAACACCGGCGATCTTCTTTGCGTTATAGGATAATCTGTGCGTCGCCGACATATCCGATGTTTCAACGTAATAATAAGCAAGAGGAATTGATATGGACGCAATAATAGAATTTCTTAAAACAACGGGCTTTGCGCTTATCTCAAGCGATTGGCGCGTGCTCGTAATGATGATAATTTCCTGCGTACTGATGTATCTTGCGATAGTAAAGAAGTTTGAACCCATGCTTCTTTTGCCGATCGCATTCGGTATGCTTTTAACCAACCTCCCCGGAGCAGGAATGTTCCACGAGGTGCTCTTTGCAGGAGAACATGTAAACTGGGAACTGTTTGGCGGTGGAGCCGTAACCCAGGAGCTTATAGATGACCTGCAGATAAATTACCCTGCAATTGCGCAGACGCTCACAGTCGGCGAGACTATTTCTCCCGGACTTTTAGACGTTTTGTACTTAGGCGTTAAGCTCGGCGTTTACCCCTGCCTCATCTTCATGGGCGTAGGAGCAATGACCGACTTCGGCCCGCTGATAGCCAACCCCAAGAGCCTTCTCATGGGCGGCGGCGCTCAGCTCGGTATATTCATGACCTATGCCGGAGCCATACTTTTGGGCTTCACACCCGCACAGTCCGGCTCAATAGGAATAATAGGCGGCGCGGACGGACCTACGGCCATATATACCACATCGATTTTGGCGCCTAGACTTTTAGGCCCGATAGCTGTTGCGGCGTATTCATATATGGCGCTCGTTCCCGTAATTCAGCCTCCTATAATGAAACTTCTGACTACAAAGAAAGAACGCCAGATAGTCATGAAGGAGTTAAGACCTGTTTCCAAGACGGAAAAGATAATCTTCCCGATAGTCGTAACAATATTCGTTGCGCTTTTGGTTCCTTCCGCAGCACCGCTTGTAGGCGCCATAATGCTCGGCAACCTCTTTAAAGAGACAGGCGTTGTTGAAAGACTCAGCAAGACTGCTCAGAATGAGCTTATGAACATTGTCACCATATTCTTGGGCATATCCGTCGGTGCAACAGCCACCGCATCTACGTTCCTTGACTGGCAGACAATCAAGATCATCGTACTGGGCGTTATCGCATTCAGCTTCGGCACTGCCGGCGGTGTAATAATTGCAAAGATAATGAACCTGTTCGTAAAGAACAAGATCAACCCGCTTATCGGTTCTGCCGGTGTTTCCGCCGTTCCTATGGCTGCACGTGTATCTCAGGTTGTCGGTCAGAAGGAAAACCCCGCAAACTTCCTGCTCATGCATGCTATGGGCCCGAACGTTGCCGGAGTTATAGGCTCTGCCATCGCGGCGGGCGTGCTCATTTCAGTCCTCGGCTAACGGCTTTGGCTGATTGAGCGATAAAATTTAACGGAAAGGAAAGGTTACCGATATGTCTAATCCTTTAAAGATAACAGACACGATTCTGCGTGATGCCCATCAGTCTCAGGCTGCCACGAGAATGAGGCTTGAAGATATGCTTCCTGCTTGTGCGGAGCTTGACAAGATAGGTTATTGGTCTTTGGAGTGCTGGGGCGGCGCTACATTTGACACATGCATGAGATTTTTAAACGAAGACCCGTGGGAAAGACTTCGCGCCCTTAAGAAGGCTCTTCCCAACACAAAGCTTCAGATGCTTTTCAGAGGTCAGAATATTCTGGGCTATAAGCACTACGCCGACGACGTTGTCGATGCGTTTGTTAAAAAGTCCATCGAAAACGGCATAGACGTCATAAGAATATTCGACGCTCTCAACGATACAAGAAACCTCAAAGCCGCTATAGACGCGACAAAGAAGTACGGCGGAATATGCGAAGCTGCAATAAGCTACACAATTAGCCCCGTGCACAATGAGGAGTACTTTGTAAACCTCGCAAAAGAGCTTGAGAAGATGGGCGCTGACACCATCTGCATCAAGGACATGGCGAACCTGCTGCTTCCTTATGAAGCGGAGAGCCTTGTCAAGAAGCTGAAGAAGAACGTAAAAGTTCCGATACACCTTCACACGCATAACACCACCGGTACCGGCGACATGGTTTACCTCAAGGCTGCGGAGGCGGGAGTCGATATAGTTGATACCGCGCTTTCTCCCTTGGCAAACGGAACGTCTCAGCCGGCAACCGAGGCTTTGGTTGCAACGCTGAAGGGCACAGACCGTGACACCGGAATGAACATTTCAGACTTCACCGATGCCGCAGCTTACTTCAGAAACGTAGCTGCAAAGCTCAAAGCTGAGGGATACCTCGATCCTAAGGTGCTCAACGTCGATGTAAAGACGCTCATCTATCAGGTACCCGGAGGAATGCTTTCAAACCTCATCTCCCAGCTCAAGCAGGCGGGAGCGGAGAACAGACTCTATGAGGTTTTGGCTGAGGTTCCTAACGTAAGAAAGGACTTCGGATATCCTCCGCTCGTAACTCCTACTTCTCAGATAGTAGGCTCACAGGCAGTGCTCAATGTCCTCATGGGCAGATACGCAACCTTCCCCAAGGAGTCAAAGGCTCTTCTGCGCGGAGAGTACGGCAGACTTCCCGGAGAGGTAAATGAGGAAGTGAGAAAGAAGGCCTTGGGCGACGCAGAAATCATCACCTGCCGTCCCGCAGACCTCATCGAGCCGGAGCTTGACAAGTACCGCGAGGAAGTTAAGTCCGTTCCCGGATTTAACGGCAGCGAAGAGGATGTTTTGAGCTATGCTCTCTTCCCGCAGGTTGCAACAAAGTTCTTTGCATCAAGACTTGCTCCTGAGAAGTCGGAGGCAAAGGCAGACGAGAACGCCGTAAGAGAATTTTACGTAGACGATTGCTCTGTTTTGTAATACTGAAAAAACCGTCTGATATTTTAAGATATCAGACGGTTCTTACGGTCAAAAAACAGACTGCGAGGCTTTAAATGCGGTACTCCATAAACACCTGCGAATCAGATTCGAGGTTTATCCACTTAAAGCATCCGTTTTCGTATATGACGTAGCTGTGAGGGCTGTTTTCTTTCGGTATGGATACCGAGCCGGTGTTCAGGTATACATAGCCGTCGTGCTCTGCGGCTTTCGGCACATGCGTGTGCCCGCAAAGGAGTATTTGCGAGCTGCTCGGCGGAAACTTCGGCGGGTTGTCCTCGGTAAAAATGTGCCCGTGGGTGATGTATATCGGCACTTCATCTGCGTATATGAGCGCATAGTCGGCGAGAATGGGGAAGTTTAAGACCATCGCGTCTACTTCGCTGTCGCAGTTGCCCCTTACGCATAAAATGCGGTCGGATATGTCGCACAGCATGCCTGCGACTGCTTTTGGCAGATATCCTTTTGGCAGGTCGTTTCTCGGGCCGTGATACAGTATGTCGCCGAGCAAAATGAGCCTGTCAGGATTTTCGCGCTTAAAGCTTTGTATCATCATACGGCAGTAGTATTCCGAGCCGTGTATGTCTGATGCAAACATTAGTTTCATTGTACCACTCCTAAAATCATTATACAAAGAGAATAATATTATTTTTCAGCCGTGTCAATATTGGCGCCTCTTAAATCGTCGGCGGCAGCTTAAAACACGGCGCGCAGTTGCGCAAATCGGTGATAATTTATGAATAGAGATCTTATAACCGGCAACCCCGGAAGGGCGCTGATGGGGTTTTGCCTGCCGCTGTTCGGAAGTATAATATTCCAGCAGCTTTATAACATAGCCGACAGCTTTGTGGCGGGAAAATTTATAAGCGATAAGGCGCTTGCCGCTGTCGGAAACAGCTATGAGATAACGCTTATATTCATAGCTTTTGCGTTTGGATGCAATATAGGATGCTCCGTAATAGCAGCTCAGCTTTTCGGCGCAAGACGTTACAGCGAGCTTAAAACGGCGGTGTATTCTTCGCTTATAGCTACCGCGGTGCTGTGCGCCGTGCTCATGGCTGTAGGAATGATATTCTGCTCGGACATATTGGATCTTATGAAAACCGACCCGAGCGTAAAAGCCGACTCGGAGCTGTATTTGGACATATACATACTCGGGCTTCCGTTTGTGTTCTTTTATAACGTCGCCACGGGAATCTTCTCGGCTTTGGGCGACTCAAAAACGCCTTTTATCTTTCTTGCCATATCCTCAACCGCAAACATATTCATGGACATATGGTTTGTAGTCGGATTCGGAATGAAGGTTGACGGCGTTGCATGGGCTACTTTTATATGCCAGGGCATAAGCTGCATACTTGCGATGATAGTTGTGTTTAAACGCTTTGCCGCGATACCGCATACCGGAAAGGTTAAAATCTTTTCGTGGCGGCTTTTGGGCAAGGTTTCAAAAGTGGCAGTGCCGAGCATACTTCAGCAAAGCTTTATATCGGTAGGAAACATAGCGATACAGAGCATTATAAACAGCTTCGGCACGGACGCAATGGCAGGCTATTCTGCGGCTATAAAGCTAAACAACATGGTTATATCCGCGTTTACAACGCTCGGCAACGGAATATCAAACTTCACGGCTCAGAACCTCGGCGCAGGACTTGTTGACAGAGTAAAGCAAGGCTTTAAAGCTGGAGTTAAGCTTGTGTGGGCACTTTGCGTGCCGATAGTTTTGATATATCTCACCTTAACCGGCTCCCTTATAGATATCTTTTTAAAAGAGGATTACGACAACATCAGGCAGATAGGCTGTATGTTCTTGTGGATAGTTGCTCCGTTTTACTTTGTGGTGTCACTTAAACTCACGGCGGACGGCATTCTAAGGGGCGCAGGACTGATGAAGCAGTTTATGGTCGCCACGTTTACGGACCTTGTGCTAAGAGTAGTGCTTGCGGCGGTGTTTGCGAATACCTCTCTCGGCACAACCGGCATATGGTGCGCATGGCCGATAGGATGGGTGGTTGCAACAATCATGTCGCTGCTGTTCTATCGCTCAGCCATAAAAAATTCAAACAAGCTCATTTCCTCCGTCGAACAGCGCCAGCCGGATTCAAATTAAGAAAAAACAAACACGCAAAAAAGAACCGATTCGCAATGAACCGGTTCTTTTTTTGTATGTGATTATGAATATCGTGCTAAGCAGTGCCGGCAATTAAGCGTTCTTGCGGCGCTTGATTCTGCGCGATGAAACCACGATTATTATGACCGCAGCCGCGACAACAACCGTCGCAGCAACTGCAATTATTATCACAGCCACAGAGCTTATTCCGCCCTTGCCGTCAAAGGTTATGGTATACGTCTCGCCCTCTTCTGCATCAAAGGTTATTGAGTCGGAAGAACGCGAAACCTTGACCTTGTTGCCCTCGGAATCGGTGATGGTTGCTCTGCCTATGTTCACGCCCTTGACCTCAAGATCCTCAAGGGCTGAGAAGGTCTGCAGCGTCGCTGTGGTTATCAGCTCGTCCTGCCAATTTATATCGACTTCGATGTTTCCTCTTGCTCTAAGACCTGTCACACTTCCGTCAGCCCACATTGAAGGGAGCGCCGGCAGCAGCTCAACAGCTCCGCCCTGGCTTTGAAGAAGCATCTCTGTCATTCCTGCGGTAGCTCCGAAGTTTCCGTCAATCTGGAACGGAGGATGAGCATCAAACAGGTTGTCGTATGTGGATTCCTTGAGTATCTGGTTTACCATTACTCCGGCGTGGTCGCCGTCACGAAGCCTTGCCCAGAAGTTTATCTTCCATGCCTTGCTCCATCCCGTTCCGCCGTCACCCCTCGTCTCAAGGGTTACGCGCATTGCGTCAGCATACGCATCGTCCTCTTCACTTCTTCCCACAACAACCTGACGTCCCGGGTGAAGTGCAAAGAGGTGGTTTGCATGGCGGTGACCGTAGTCGCCGGTGATATCCATGGTTATTTCGTCCTTCCACTCCTGGAACTGTCCCGCCTTGCCTATCTTAGGGCCGGAGAGGTTGTCAAACGCCGCCTGAATCTCGTCTATTTCGGAGCTTTCAATTCCCAAAATGTCCGCCGCCTCAAGCGTGTTGTTAAACAGATCCCATATAATAGCCTGATCGCTGAACGCACCCAAAGAGTACGGGCCGTGCTCGGGAGACCACGAAGGGCTTGAAACAAGCGTGCCGTCCCTTTCGTCCGTCACAAGGTTGTCAACCCAGAACAGCGCCGCTCCCAAAAGCGTGTCGAAGTTGTCTTCAAGGAACTGCTCGTCAAGGGTAAACGCATAGTATTCCCAAATGTCCTGACACATCCATGCAGCTCCGGCAGGGTAGTAAAACGCCTCGGAAACAGCGGGGCCGGTGTTTCCCCAAATGTTGTTCTCGTGGTAAGTCGTCCAGCCTCTTACGTCCTCGCCGTCCTCGGTGCAGTGGTACATGTACGCGGTAATTTCTCCGCGCGGCACAAGGCTGTTGATGTACTCAATCATGGGCGTGTGGCACTCGGTGAGGTTTGTCGATTCCGCCAACCAGTAGTTCATCTGAATGTTGACGTTAGCATGGTAGTCGGAGTTCCACGGCGGATAAAGTCCGTCGGCCCATATTCCCTGAAGGCTTGCGGGGAGGGATCCTTCCCTCGACGATGAAATCAAAAGGTATCTTCCAAACTGGTAGTAAAGTATCTCAAGATATCTGCTGTCGCTCACGCTGGTGATATCGTTTCTGTATCCAGAAAGCAAGAACTTTGTTGATCTGTCAGACTGCGTCGCTCCGCAAAGAGACAGCGTCACCCTTGCGTACAGCTCGCGGTAGTCGTCTATATGCGCCTGCTTGAGATCGTCGTAGTCCTTGGCGGATACGGTTTGTATGCGCTCCGAAACGGTGTCAAGCGGAACCTCGTCGCTGAAGTAATCAAAGCTGTCATCCATGCACTGCTGATAGTTTGTTCCCGCACTCATGTATATTATTATTTCGTTTGCGTTTGAAACTCTGACTATGTTGTTGTTCACCGCTTCAAGCTCTCCGTCCGATATTACCTTGAGCTGCAAGGCAAACTCAAGATGATCTATGTCTGCACGGTGATCCTGCGGGCGTCCTGTCATAGTGATAGTGTCGCCTTCAACGCTTATTCTTCCGAGCGGCTGGGGCGTGGTGAAGCGTATGTCCTTGTTCAAAGCCCCTTCGGTGTCCGCGGTCAGGCGGATAGCCATAAAGTTGTCGGGATTTGAAACAAAGTATTCTCTTGTGTACTCGACGCCGTCAAGCATGTAGGTCAGTGTGGTTATGGCGTTGTCGATGTCAAGCACCCTGCGGTAGTTTTCCGCTTCCGATGTGCTTCCCGAACGGTCGTCTATGTATATGTCTCCGATTGACTGATAGTTTCCGTAAAGGCTCTTGTCTCCCTTCAGCGCCTCTATGGCATCTGTCACGCTTTGCGGCAGGGAAGGATAGTCATACGAAACCACGTTCCCGTCATCGTCTACATACGAAGAATTGTTTTCGGTAAATTCGTTCATGAGCTTTTGCAGCTCTGATCTGACGTACATCAGGTTTTCTTTGTTTTCTTCAGCGGTGGCGTCGCTCATGCCGCCGTTGTAATCGGGATCCGCGCCCGGTCCTCCCGACCACAAGGTATGCTCGTTGAGCTGTATTCTGTCGTTTTCAACGCCGCCGAAAATCATTGCACCCAAAAAGCCGTTTCCCATAGGCGTAGCTTCCGATTCCCAATCTTCGGCCGGCTCTGTGTACACCGCCTGCAAGGGCGGCTGAGTCTGCTGAGGCTGCTCCGAAACCTCGGCAGCGGTAGAGGCAGCTGTTGAAACCGCAACTAAAAATGCAGTAATAACAGGCAAAACCTTTTTCATTGCTTTTCTCATTCCTTTCTTTGCTTTTTTAAGCGCTCGTGCACGGCTTTTTCCCTTTAAACCGAACACTTGACTACACTAATTATACATTAAATTTAATGCATTTTCAATGATAAATACAAACATCGGGCGGCTTGTTTTGTGATGCTTTTGATAAGCCGAGTGCGCCGTATTTTGTAATATGTTTTGATAAAAAAGTACAGCTCGACTATTGATTCTTGTGCAAAGATGATATAAAATTAACGGTAGCGATTGATGCTATCTATTGATTTATTTATCACTTGATAAGTATAAAACGAGGAGTGAGAGCATGATAGTAAAAGGAACATACTTCCAAAATGACGCCGAAAAACCGCTCGTTTACGGCGATGTAGAAATAACAAACGTAAAGCGCAGAAGACTGCGCGGCGAGCCTGAAAAGGAAGGCGTTTTGTGCGAGCCGGTTATAGTCGGCTTCTGCGGAACCGATAAGGAGCTTATGCATATGGGCTCGCAGGGACTTTTGACCCCGAAATTTCCGGAGGGCAAGACAAGGCTTATAAACGGACACGAAGGAGTTGTCTGGGTTCCGTCCGAAAACAGGTTTGCAATAGTTTTGATAAGAGGCGGAGACAGCTACGACCCCACAAGATATACCGAGGACGAGAGTTATTTTGAGTACGGCTGCGACAAGGCAGACGGTTTGTTCTGCGACAAGCAGTATTTTAACCCCGATATGCTTTTGAAGATACCGGACGGTTATGTCCACGACGGAAAGCTTGATTTGGAGTTTGCAAAGAAGATGGTCTTTCCCGACCCCTACGGCTGCATGCTTTTCCAGCTCGAGAGAATGGAGGACTTAGGCAGCGCTCATATCTTCAGGGTTGAGATGGCTCGCCGCGGCTGTGATGAGCAGACCGCAAGAGACCTTGCAAAGGACGACGTGTTTGAGAGGACGGTAATATTCGGACTCGGAACAACGGGAATGTTTATGGGCGATTTGATCGCCAAAAACCACCCGAACGCAAAAATACTCTTTGTCGCAAGGAGCAGCGAAGACTCCGATAAGGTCAGGTTTGCTTTAAGGGAGACCGGAGCGTCGTATCTTAGAAACACATATGACAGCGAAAGCGAGCTTGCCGCCGCAATAATCGATAAGCTCGGCGGAAGGGCTACCATGTTCATAGGCGTGTCCGGCGCGAATGTTGAGCACAGAATCGCTTTTGAGCATAAGGTGCTTGGCTGCAACGGCGTGTATAACAGCTTTTCTTTAGGCCCGAAGATAGAGTTTGATACTATGCCGTTCGGATTTGAAAACCACCTCATTTTCGGCTCGATAAACTTCAGACAATGCCACATGGAAAAGGCGATAGAGCTTTTGGCAAAGAGCCGCTACAACGAGATAGTGGAGCTTATCGACAAGGACGAGTTTATAAGCGACCCGATAGGCGCATACAACAACAAGATTTACTCAAAGGGCGCGCCGATGAAAACGGCAGTAATCTGGAACAAAAAATATATCAATTTCTAAATATAATTTATGTATCGGAAAGGTGATTTATCATGAAGACAGTACTTATCAACAAACCGTTTGAGATTGCGGTGACAGACACCCCTAAGCCTGAGGTCAAAGAGGGCGAGGCTTTGCTTAAAATCCTCTACTGCGGAATATGCGGCGCAGACGTTGCCAGCTATACCGGCAATCAGCCCTTTACCACATATCCGAGAATACCCGGACATGAGTTCTCGGCTGAGATAGTGTCCATTCCCGAAAACGACAAGGGACTTAAAGCGGGAGACATCGTAACCGCAAATCCTTACTTCAACTGCGGTGAGTGCTACTCGTGCAGAAGGGGCTTTGTAAACTGCTGCACGGACAATAAAACCATGGGCGTTCAAAGGGACGGAAGCTTTTGCGAGTATGTCGCAATGCCCGTAGAAAGAATATATCAGGGCAAAGGCCTTAGCGCAAAGGAGCTTGCACTTGTTGAGCCGTTCACAATCGGCTACCATGCCGTAAACCGCGCTCCCGTCAAGTCCACAGATAAGGTCTTGGTTGTCGGCGCAGGCCCGATAGGACTGTTTGCACTCATTTCCGCTATAAATAAGGGCGCAGAGGTGTATGTCGCCGATATACTTGACGGCAGACTTCAAAAAGCGCTTGAGTTCGGCGCAAAGGGCGTCATAAACTCCGCAAAAACCGATATAAAGGAAGAGGCTATGAAGATAACCGGCGGCGACGGCTTTGATTGCTGCATAGAGGCTTGCGGACAGTCGGTGACATTCCTCAACTGCATTGACTGCTGCGCATTTGCCGGAAACATCATCCTCATCGGCAACGGCAAGAAGGAGACAACCTTCCTTCACTCCATACTCTTAAAGAAAGAATTAAACGTATACGGCTCAAGAAACTCCTATCCCACTGACTTTAAGGACGTAATAGACCTTATTTCGTCCGGCAAGGTAGACGTTTTGAAGATGGTGAGCGATATTTACCCCATGGATAGGGCTGACGAGGCGTTTAAGGCGCTTGCAAACAACAAGGGCGACCTTTGCAAGGTGCTCGTAAAGATTGCCGACTGAGCGTGATAAGGAGATAGTTTCGATGAGAGAAAGAATAATTCAGTTCGGCGAAGGCGGATTTTTAAGAAGCTTTGTCGATATGTTTGTACATATCATGAACGAAAAGGGCGTGTTTGACGGCAAGGTTGTCGTCGTTCAGCCCATAGAGAAAGGCTTGATAAGCGTACTGAACGACCAGCACGGCGTTTATCATCAGTATTTGAGAGGAATTGAAAACGGCGAAGTCATAAACTCCTGCACCGAGGTCAAGTCCATCTCAAGAGGCGTAAATCCCTATACCGACTATGCCGAGTATCTCAAGCTCGCTCACAATCCCGACATGCGCTTTATCATCTCAAACACCACCGAGGCGGGAATAGAGTATCTCGGAACGGAGAGCCTTGACGACGCTCCGCCGAAGTCCTTCCCTGCAAAGCTCACCGCGCTCCTGTACGAAAGATACAAGGCGGGACTTGACGGATTTATACTGTTTTGCTGTGAGCTTATCGACCATAACGCCGACTTTTTGAAGGAGTATGTCATAAAGTACGCTAAGCTTTGGAACCTTCCCGATGAGTTTGTGAATTGGATAGAGACAAAAAATCACTTCTGCAACACGCTTGTGGACAGAATATGCACCGGATATCCAAAGGACGAGGCGCCAGAGCTTTGCCGTGAGCTCGGCTGCGAGGATAAGCTCTTAAATACCGCGGAGATATTCCACCTGTGGGTTATAGAGGGCAACTATGAGGACGAGTTCCCGCTCAAAAAAGCCGGCATAAACGTCATCTGGACGGACGACGTGACGCCTTATAAGAAGAGAAAGGTCAGAATCTTAAACGGCGCCCACACTTCAATGGTTTTGGCTGCGAGAATGTACGGCTTGTCCACGGTGGGAGAGTGCCTTAAAGACGAAAAGGTGAACGCAATGCTCAAAAAGACGCTCTTTGAAGAGATCGTCCCCACCTTAGGAAACACCGAGGAGGATATAAGCTTTGCCAACGCCGTTTTTGAGAGATTTGCAAACCCGTTTGTAAAGCATCAGCTTTTGAGCATAGCGCTCAATTCCGTGAGCAAGTTTAAGGCAAGAGTTCTGCCGACCATACTTGAATATAAAGAGAAGTTCGGCAAGCTGCCCAAATGCCTTACCATGTCTTTGGCCGCACTCATAGCGTTTTATCGCACCGATGAGGCAAACGACGGCGAGGATGTGATGAAGTTCATGAAGACCGCATCAGTCTCGGAAATCCTCAAAAAGCAGGAGTACTGGGGCGAGGATCTGAGCTTTATGGAGGATGAGATAAATAAGACCATTTCTCTTATAGACAAGGGCATGGATGAGTACTATAAGGAGGCTCTTTCATGAGCCTTATCAGGATAAATCCCGCAGACAACGTCGCTGTTGACACGCAAACCGGTCATAAGCAGGCTCTTTGCGACATACGTGCCGGCGAAAGCGTAATCAAGTACGGTTTTTGCATAGGCACCGCCACATGCGATATAAAAAAAGGCGAAAGGGTTCATACAAATAACCTGAAAACCGCGCTCCATCAGCGCGAGCAGTACAGCTATAACCCCACACCGGCAGCAAATGTTGAGCATGCAGCGCCAAAGATGATAAACGCATACGTGCGCAGCGACGGCAGCGTCGGAATACGAAACGAAGTTTGGATAATTCCAACCGTCGGATGCGTAAACGGCATAGCCGGAAGACTTGCACAGCTCACCGGAGCATTTGCGTTTTCCCATCCTTACGGCTGCTCGCAGCTCGGCGGAGACCACGCCACCACCCAAAAGATTCTCAGAGGGCTTGTCATGCACCCAAACGCCGCCGGCGTGCTTGTTTTGGGACTCGGCTGTGAAAACAACAATATCAATGAGTTCAAAAAGGTCTTAGGCGATACCGACCCGCAAAGGGTAAAGTTTTTAAACGCTCAGGACTTTGAGGACGACATAGCAGAGGGCATAAGACTTGTGGGCGAGCTGAGAGGCTACGCAGACACGTTTAAAAGAGAGCCTGTGCCGATATCAAAGCTCAAAATAGGCCTTAAGTGCGGCGGTTCTGACGGACTTTCCGGAATCACCGCCAACCCCTTGATAGGAAGGCTTTCCGACAAGGTTATATCAATGGGCGGCACATGCGTTCTGACTGAGGTTCCCGAGATGTTCGGCGCGGAGACGATCCTTATGAACAGATGTGCCGACCGCAGCGTGTTCGACGCTACGGTAAAGCTTATCAACAACTTCAAGGACTACTTTGTCAACCACGGTCAGCAGATTTATGAAAACCCGTCGCCGGGAAACAAGGCCGGAGGAATATCTACCCTCGAGGAAAAATCGCTCGGATGCACACAAAAGGGCGGCACGTCTGCGGTGACAGATGTTCTCGATTACGGAGAGTTCGCAAGCAAGAGCGGGCTAAACCTTCTGAACGGCCCCGGAAACGACATTGTTGCGGTCACAAACCTTGCGGCGTGCGGATGTCAGATGATTTTGTTCTCTACGGGACGCGGAACGCCTCTCGGCGCACCCGTTCCCACTGTCAAAGTCTCGACAAATTCGTCTTTGTACGCGCGCAAAAGACCTTGGATTGATTTTAACGCCGGCGAGATAATCAACGGCGAAAATCTCGACGACAGCTTCTTTGATTATGTTGTCGGGGTTGCAAACGGCGAGGAAACCGCAAACGAAAGAAACGGCTATAGAGAAATAGCCATATTTAAGGACGGCGTCACCCTTTGACCCGCCATTAAGGAAGTGATTGGCTTTGATTATAGACGCACATGTTCACCTGTGGGAAAAGCAGAACGGCATGGTAAATAGCCTGCCTGTTTACGACATAGGCGGCGGAAAGAGCATGTTTATGGGCGAGGTTCGGCAGATGATGCCGGCGTATATGGACGACGGAAAAAATACCGCCGAAAGGCTCATAGCAAATATGGACTATGCCTGCGTAAACGCATGCGTGTGCACACAGGAATATATGGACGGAAATCAGGATGAGTATCTTCTTTCCGTCAAGAAAAAGTACCCTAAGAGGTTTAAAATCTGCTCGCTGTATGAAGAAAAGGACGGATGGCGCACCGAGGGCTTTGACGGAATCAAAATTTGCGCTTCAAGGCTTGCCGACAGAGATTTAAAAAAGCTTTTGCCCGTTTTTAAGGACGCCGAGCAAAAGGGAATGTTTATCTCAATAGACATGGCTGACGGCGCGGAGCAGACTCAGGACTTGCAGTACCTTGCAGATAACTGCCCCGATCTTCGTATTGCAATAGGTCACTTCGGCATGGTCACCACCGACGGATGGCAGTCGCAGATAGCGCTTGCAAAGAACAAGAATGTGTATATAGAAAGCGGCGGCCTGACCTGGCTCTTTAATTATGAATACTATCCGTTCCCTTCGGCAATAGAGGCTGTGAGGGAAGCAATATCAATCTGCGGAGCGGATAAGCTCATGTGGGGCAGCGACTACCCGAGAACCATGACTGAGATTACATATAAAATGGCAGTCAGGTTTATACGTGAAACTACCCGCCTCACCGATGAGGAGAAAAAGGCGTTTCTCGGCGAAAACGCCCGCCGGTTCTACGGCTTTGAGTATGCCGAGGAGATTCAGCCCACGGCAAATATGCTGTAGCAAATATGTTGTAGTGTGTATGCATCAATATTGCGAATGCAATCGGGAGGATAAAACATGTTAAAAGGAATAAACCCTATTATACCGCCTGTGCTTTTGAAGGTGCTGTGCGAAATGGGACACGGCGACACCATAGTCATAGCAGACGGAAACTTTCCCTCTGAATCTGTCGGTGCAAATGCACAGGTGATAAGAATGGACGGACACGGAGTGCCCGAAATACTTGACGCCGTGCTGTCTTTAATTCCGCTTGACCAGTACGTTGAAAAGCCCGTCTGCCTTATGGACAGAGTCAAGGGTGATAACGCCGACGTGTCAATTTGGAATAAATACGACGACATTCTCAAAAAGCACGAGGGAAAAGGACTTGAGCAGGTAAATATGCTTGAGAGATTTGAGTTTTACGATGAGGCGAAAAAAGCGTACGCCGTAATAGCGACTTCCGAGAGAAGTCAGTATGCGAACGTCATCCTGAAAAAGGGCTGCGTTCTTTAAAAGTCAATGTGCGCCGAATCTTCGGCACATATAAAAGCAAAACAAAAGGAGGACACTAAAATGATAATCCACGAGATAACAGAGCCGCTTTTCAAGGAGTACGGCAAGGTGATAACAGGCTATGATACGACGGAGCTTGTGAAGGTTTTGGACGAGGTAACTCCTCTTCCGGAGGCAACTGAGTATGTTCCGGAGCAGCCGCAGCTTCAGGCGCTCCCGATAGCAAAGGAGTTTTCGGACAGACTTTACGGCGGAATGCCCGTTCAGCTTGGCTGGTGCAACGGCCACAACACCACATTAAACTGCCTCGAGTACCATCGTGACAGCGAAATCAACATCGGTGTAAATGATTTCATACTTCTTTTGGGTAAGGAGTCGCAGATTGAGGACGACGGAATGTTCGACACAAAGAATATAGTAGCTTTCAGAGTGCCCACCGGAGTTTTGGTTGAGGTCTATGCCACAACACTGCACTATGCGCCCTGCTCCGCAAGCAAGGGCGAGGGCTTTAAGGTTCTGGTCGTGCTTCCTAAGGGAACTAACACCGAAAAGCCTGAGTTCACACCCGCAAACCATGAGGATACCCTCTTGACCGCAAGAAACAAGTGGCTTTTGGCTCATCCCGAGTCGAGCGAGGCTAAAAACGGCGCAGTAATAGGCTTGAAGGGCGTGAATACCGATATAGCGGACTCAATTTGACGCCGAGACAGCACAGTTCGGGAGGAATGAATCAGCTATGAAAAAGCAGGCATATAACCCCTATCTGCCGTCATGGGAATACATACCCGACGGCGAGCCGTATGTTTTTGACGGCAGGGTCTATGTTTACGGCTCTCACGATATGTTTAACGGATACGTCTTTTGCATGGGCGATTACGTTTGCTGGTCGGCGCCTGTAGACGACTTGGGAAACTGGAGATACGAGGGTGTGATATATCCTAAGACCTCCGATCCGCTCAACAAAGACGGCAGCATGTGCCTATACGCTCCGGACGTAACGGTCGGACCGGACGGAAGGTACTACCTTTACTACGTTTTGGACAAGGTATCGGTGGTGTCTGTGGCGGTTTGCGACAAACCGGCGGGCAGATATGAGTTTTTGGGCTACGTCCACTATGCCGACGGCACAAGACTCGGAGACAGAGCGGGCGATGAGTTTCAGTTTGACCCAGGCGTGATAACAGAGGGCGACAAGACATATCTGTATACCGGCTTCTGCGGCAGGGGAGATAAGTCAAGGCACGGCTCAATGTGCACAACTCTCGGCGCAGACATGCTCACTATAGTTGAGGAGCCTGTGTTCGTAGTTCCGGGCTGCGAGTACTCGGAAGGCACCGGATTTGAGGGACATGCGTTCTTTGAGGCGTCGTCAATAAGGAAAATAGGTCAAACGTACTACTTCATCTACTCGTCCGAGGTCATGCATGAGCTTTGCTACGCAACAAGCAGCAGCCCCCGCAAGGGCTTTAAGTACGGCGGCGTTATAGTCAGCAACTGCGATGAGCACATAGACAGCTATAAGCCCGCAGATATGCGTGTTGCACCTGCCGGAAACAACCACGGCAGCATCGTGCAGATAAACGACCAATGGTACATATTCTATCACCGCCAGACAAACGGAACGTGGTTCAGCCGCCAGGGCTGCGCGGAAAAGATATACGTAAATCCTGACGGAAGTATTGATCAGGTTCCGATCACATCCTGCGGCTTAAACGACGGCGCTCTTGAGGGCAAGGGAGAGTACTCGGCGTATATCGCCTGCCATATGTTCAATAAGGACGGCCACGGCCACCCGAGAGTTACCCAGGACGGCAAGGACGGAGACGAAATCGACGGCCATATAGACGGAATACGCGACGGCTCGATAATCGGCTTCAAAGACTTTGACTTTAAGAGCGTGAGCAGTATAAGCATAACCGCAAGGGGTTATGCAAGCGGCACGTTTGAGGTCTGCACGACGTGGGACGGAGAGCCGCTGGCAAAGCTCCATATCGAAAACACCAACATATGGTGGAAGTACACCGCACCGATTTCCATTCCGGACGGCGTACATTCGCTGTATTTCAGGTATACCGGCGGAGGAAATCCGCACTTTAAGGGCTTTGAAATTGAGTGACAGAGCCGCATGCCGTTTTAATCAACAAATTTTTAAAATGTGTTGACACAAACGTTCAGATGTAATAAAATTAGTTGCGGGCGCAATTGTTGCGTTCGCAACTTTTTTATTTTGCGAGGTAACCATGCCGACGATACTTAGACAGATAAACATAATAAGCCGAAGCGCTGCGCAGTTTCGCTCTGCGAACATGAAAAACAGCGAGCTGGGCGCATGCCACCACAGCTATATTTTAGCCATATGCCGCCACCCGGGAATATCGGGCGAGGAGCTTGCAAGGCATATATGCGTAAACAAGAGCAACGTGGCAAGAAACCTTTCCTACCTTGAGGAGAAGGGATATGTCAGGCGGGAACAGTCCGGAAAGGACAAAAGGGTGACATTATGCTACCCAACCGAAAAGATGCTTGAGGCTCTTCCCGAGGTCAAAAGAATAAGCGAAGAATGGAACAGAAAAATAACCGAGGAGCTGTCTGCGGAGGAAGCGGAGCAGTTTGCCGCCATTTTGGACAAGGTGGCTAAAAAGGCAAGGGAGTTTGCAGAGAGGGGCGGTAAGGAATGAAGCTGATGATACGCTATCTGCGCCCTTTCTTTAAGGCAATGCTTTTGGGGTTGTCGATAAAGATAACAGGCACGGTCTTGGAGCTTGTGCTGCCGTACATACTCAGCTACATACTTGAAAACGTCGTTGAAAAGCAAAAAGTCACGCTTGTTTTGGCGTGGGGCGGAATAATGATACTTTGCGCACTGCTGGCATGCGTGTTCAACATAGTTGCCAACAGAATGGCTGCAAGGGTTGCAAGAAACTTTTCCGAAAGGGTCAGAAAAAATCTCTTTGCAAAAACGATACGCCTGTCCGCATCGCAAACGGACAAGTTCGGCATAGCGTCTTTGGAGTCGAGAATAACGACCGACACCTATAACGTCCACAACTTTGTCGGCATGATGCAAAGAATGGGCGTAAGAGCGCCTATACTTCTCATCGGAGGCGTTGCGATAACTTTGATAATGGACACCTACCTTGCGCTCATAATGATAGCCATACTGCCCTTTATTTTTGTGACGGTTTACTTTATATCAAAGCTCGGCGTTCCGCTTTACACAAAAGTTCAGCAGTCGGTTGACAGAATGGTAAGAGTAGTGCGTGAGGATGTTATCGGAGTCAGAGTTATAAAGGCTCTTTCAAAGAGTGAATATGAGCACAAGCGCTACGACAAGGTGAATAAAGCGCTTGTAAAGGATGAAACCCGCGCGTCAGTGACTATGGGAATGGTCAACCCGATAATGACTATGCTGATGAACTTCGGCATAGTGGGAGTAGTTGCGCTTGCGGCATCAAGGGTAAACGACGGAAGATCCGACCCCGAAACCGTAATAGCGTTCATGCAGTACTTCACCCTTATATCCACCGCCATGATGTCGGTCACGAGAATATTTGTCATGTACACAAAGAGCGCCGCATCCGCAAGAAGAATTGAGGAAATCATAGACACCGAGGAGGACCTTAAAGTCCTGCCCGAGTCGGAGCATCCGGACATAAACACAAGCGCACATATAGTTTTTAAGGATGTGTCGTTTTCGTATAACGGCGTCAAGGACAATATATCCGGCTTGAACCTTGAAATAGCCCACGGCGGGTCTTTAGGAATTATAGGAGCGACGGGAAGCGGAAAGTCAACGCTTATCAAGCTTTTAATGCGCTTTTATGATGTCGGAAAAGGCAGTATCTATATCGACGGAAAAGACATATGCACCATCCCGAAGGAAAAGCTTTATAGCATGTTCGGCTGCGCCATGCAAAACGACTTTTTGTACGCGGATACCATTGAGGAAAACATAAGATTCGGCAGGGATATTTCACACGGCGAGATAGTCTCCGCCGCAAAGACGGCTCAGGCGGACGGCTTTATAAGCGCTATACCGGACGGCTACAGCCACATGCTTGCCGTAAAGGGAAGTAACCTTTCAGGCGGGCAAAAGCAAAGGCTGCTGATCTCAAGGGCGGTAGCCGGCAAGCCGGACATATTGATCCTTGACGACAGCTCATCCGCGCTTGACTATAAGACGGATGCAAACCTGCGCCGCGCACTTTCGGCGGATATGAAGGGAACAACAGTCATAACCGTTGCCCAGCGTGTAAGCTCGGTGAAGAGCTGCGATAAAATACTTGTTTTAAATAACGGAATGCCGAGCGGCTACGGCACTCACGATGAGCTGATGCGCACATGTGAGGAATACCGCGAGATAAGCGAGTCACAGATGGGAGGCGATTTTGTTGAGTAGCTCAAAGATTCAAAGAGATATACAAGGCCCTAACGCTCAAAGAGGTCAAAGAGGCGAAAAGCTCGACAGAAAGCGCACAAAAAGCGTAATTCTCAGGCTGTCAAAGTACATACTCAAGCATAAGTTTTTGTTCCTTATAGCCATTGTGCTCACACTTGCGTCAAACCAGCTGGGACTTTTAGGACCGCTTTATTCCGGCTACGCAATAGACGCCATGACAGGCCCATCGGGCGTGGATTTTCAGGCTGTCACGCAAAACGTCATAGTGATGCTTGTCTGCTACATCCTTTCGGGCGTGCTTTCCTATGCACTTGCGGTGCTAATGGTGTTCATAAGCCAGAAGATAGTTTATTCTATGCGCAAGGAGCTGTTTGAAAAGCTCACGACACTGCCGGTAAGCTATTTTGACACCCACCCTGCCGGAGATATAATAAGCAGGATTTCATACGACATAGACACCGTGAACGCATCCCTTTCAAACGACCTCGTTCAGATAATGACGAGCATCTATACCGTAGTCGGTTCGCTCATTTTCATGTGGCAAATATCAAAACCGCTGATTGCCGTTTTTGCAATCACCGTCCCCATATCTATAGTTTTCACAAGATATCGCTCCAAGAAGGTAAGACCTCTTTTCCATATGCGTTCTGCAAAGCTCGGCGAGCTGAACGGATACGCCGAGGAAATGCTTTCGGGCGGAAGGACAATATGCGCATACGGCAGGGAAGAGGAGATATCCTCCCGCTTTAACAAGCGAAACAGCGAAACCATGGATGCGTATTATAACGCCGAATACTACGGCGCAACCTTAGGCCCGTCCGTAAACTTCATAAACAACCTTTCTTTGTCCCTTGTGATGATACTCGGCGGCGTGCTGTACATGTTCTCGATAGGCGGCACGGTTTCCCAGGCGTCCGTGTTCTTTATAACACTCGGCGGCATATCGCAGTTTGTCCAGTACTCGAGAAAGTTTGCAGGCCCCATAAACGAGTTTGCAAACATTATGAACGAGTTTCAGTCGGCATTTTCGGCTGCGGAGAGAGTTTTCAGAATAATAGACGAAAACCCCGAACCCGCCGATGCGCAAAACGCCAAGGAGCTTGAAAACGTAAAGGGAGAAGTAGAGCTAAAGCATGTAAACTTCAGCTACGACCCCGAAAAGCCAATACTCAAGGATGTAAACGTCCATGCCGAGCCCGGCAAGACTATTGCAATAGTCGGGCCTACGGGAGCGGGCAAGACGACAATTATAAATCTTTTGATGCGCTTTTACGATGCGGACTCCGGCGAAATAGATGTTGACGGCACAAACGTTGAGGATATAAAGCGTTCGTCACTTCGCAAGGCGTATACAATGGTTTTGCAGGACACGTGGCTCTTCGGAGGAACTATATTTGACAACATAGCTTACGGCAAAGAAGACGCAACGCTTGACGATGTAAAGAGGGCGGCGGCTGATGCGATGCTTGAAGGATATATAGAGCAGCTTCCCAACGGCTATGACACCATGCTTTCCGATAACGGAGTGAACATCTCCAAGGGTCAGCGGCAGCTCATAACCATAGCCCGCGCAATGCTGATGGATTCGCACATGCTTATCCTTGACGAGGCTACATCAAATGTAGACTCTCGAACAGAGATAAAAATTCAGCAGGCTATGGCAAGGCTGATGAAGGGCAAGACATCGTTTGTAATAGCGCACAGGCTTTCCACCATACAAAACGCCGACACAATTTTGGTCATCCAGAACGGCGAGATAACCGAGCAGGGAAATCATGAAGAGCTGATGAAAAAGGGCGGATTTTACGCCACGCTTTACAATTCTCAGTTTGTATAAAGGAGAAAGATGATGAATTTCAGTGTTGTTGTTTTCGACGTGGGAAGGACGCTGATGGAGTATAAAGACATGCCGAACAGCTGGCTTGATTACTATCCGAAAGCGTTTGAACACGTAAATCAAAAGCTTGGTCTTAACCTTGATGCGGAGCAATTAAACAAATCGCTTGAGATATTCCGCAGTTTCAGCCCGAGCATAAACTACCGCGAGCATGACTGCACACCGGAAGAGATTTTTTCGGAAGTGACCGCAGGATGGAATAAAACGTTCAAGCTGAGCGATGTGATAGATGCGTTCTTTGAGTCTATGAATCTTCAGGCGTACATATATCCCGATACCGTGCCGGTTCTGAAAAAACTGAAGGACGAAGGATTTAAAATTGCCGCACTCACAGACGTAGCTACCGGCATGCCGGACAGCATGCACAAAAGCTACTTTTCCGAGCTGCTTGAGTACTTTGACATGTACGTCTCATCCTCTTCATGCGGGTTCAAAAAGCCTAACATAAAGGGCTTGCAAGACATTTCGGAGGGCTTAAACGCTTCTGCGGCAGACATGATAATGGTCGGCGACGAGCCAAAAGACATAGAGGTTGCAAAGAGATTCGGCTGTAAAAGCGTACATATAGACAGAAATAACAGCGGAGAATTTTACGGCGAAGACTACAAGATAAGCGATTTGTACGGTTTATTAAAAATCCTTGAAATATAAAAAACAGGGCAGAAGGAAAAACTCCTTCTGCCTTTCTTTATCTGTTTTATCCGATGCCGAGCGCGTCGGATATTCTTTTTGAAACCTCGTTTACGTCGCCTGAGGCGTTTATAATTTTGATGTTGTGATCAGGCAAAAGCTCAAACACATCCATGTATTTTTGACGTATGCGAGCTATTTTGTCCGCCTGCTCGTATATTTCTCTGGGGTTGTTGCGGCTTGCTATCCTTTCGTCCGACACTTGCGGCGGAACGTCGAGAAATATGCACACATCCGGCTTTATGATTTTCGGGCAGCAAAGATTTGCATCCATCACCCATTTCAGGTCTGTGTCCATTCCCTGGTATGCAAACGATGAGTAATAGTACCTGTCGCAAATGACCGCAGCGCCGCTTTGGAGCATTGCCTTTATTCCGTCGGACGGATTTTCACAGTGAGCTATCCTGTCCGCAAGAAACAGCCCCGCAAGCTCTTCCGGCGTCCTTTTTTCCTGCCCACTCAAGGCATCGCGAAGTATTTTGCCGGTGGCGTACTTTGTCGGCTCACAGGTCAAAAACACCTTGTCACAGCCCAAAGAGCTAAGCTTATCGGCAAGTATCTTTATCTGTGTGCCCTTGCCGGAGCCGTCTAAGCCCTCGAAAACTATAAATTTGTACTTTAAATGCCCCGAAATTGTGTTAACATCCATGCTGAATCACCCGTCTGTACTTGTATGATGCTCAATAACTCAATGATAATTCCTGCACGCGCTCTCGTCAAGTGCAAGACTCATATAAAATAAAAAAAGTCCGCAATACTGCGAACCTCTTTATTCACACACTGTGAAACCGGGAAGACCCGGCGCTTTCGGTAAAACCTTATTTGAACTCGTCGTGTTATCATAGATGGTAGTCTACGATAATCTTATTATAATTGCCCGATGTCGATTTGTCAATACTTTTTTAAAAAATTTTTCACTTTTATTTTTCGATGCTCTTTTGTGCTCACACTATTGCGTGTGCTATAGCACTTGTGCTCATTGGGCGGTCAGCCATGCATATCTGCATGCTCGGCGCCCGAAAACATGCAAGCCTTCGGCGCCACAGCATCTTTTATTTTACATTATATTACTTTATAAGTCCAATAAAATGTACTTGTAGAGGTTTTTGAAGAAAAAGATGCTAAAAAGCTGTTGAAATAGCTCACATTTGCTGATACAATAATGCTATGATTATTTATCACAGTATCACTTTATCATATCTGACGGTGTTTTATTTTGCTGTGTAAACCGCCATGTTTGAAGGCTGTATACTTTATATTTCGGGCACAATTTAATAACCATAAACATCAAATATTATGAAGGGAGTATTTACAATGGATAAGTACTACATCGGTCATGACATCGGAACCGATTCCGTGGGTTGGGCTGTTACAGACGAGAACTACAACCTTGTCAGAAAAAATTCCAAGGCTCTGTGGGGAATAAGGCTCTTTGATGAGGCGCAAAAGGCGGAAGAGCGCCGTACGTTCCGAACCGGAAGGCGCAGACTTGAGCGCAGAAAGCAGAGAATGCAGTGGCTTAAGGAAGCGTTTGCCGACGAGATTGCAAAGGTCGATCCCGCGTTCTTTCAGCGCCTGAGAGAAAGCAGCTTTGAAGAGGCGGACAAGCGCTCTGACGACGGCAGCATGCTCGGCAAATACATTCTATTTAACGACAAAAACTACACCGACAAAGACTTAAAAGATAAGTTTCCCACTATATATCACCTGCGCAAGGCACTTGTTGAGAGCGACGAGCCTTTTGATATAAGGATGGTCTATCTTGCCATTCACCACATAATGAAATACCGCGGACACTTTTTGTACGAAATGTCGATAGACGACATGGATCCGGACAGCGGCGAGTCTAACGGCGGTGCATCTGCGTTTGAAGAGTGCATGGTGAAGCTGAACGACGCCGTAAGAGCGTGCAGAGAGGAATATGATATTTCCGACGACGATTCGGATTCAAGCGCGGATGTATCGGAATACAGCGATTTTTGCCCTGCCGACCGTACGGTTTACGACAAAATAAAGGAAGCGCTCACCGATAAGAAGTACAAAGGCAAAAAGCAAAAGCAGGCCGCCATTGAGGAAGCGCTGAAGCCCGATAAAAGCGACAAGCTCAGCACGGAGGTCATAAAGCTTATATGCGGAATGAACACAAGCATAAAGAAGCTCTACGGCGACGGCGTTGAAGTCGAAAAGGACGAGACAATATGCCTTGAAGGAAACTTTGAGTCCACAGAACAAAAAATAAGCGAGGCCATAGGCAGCGACAAAATGGCTCTTATACTTGCGGCGAAGGGCATTTATGACTGGGCGCTCATGGAGACGATGATTTCCGGAGAAAAGTACATATCCGACGCTATGGTTAAAAAGTACGATAAGCATTGCAGCGACCTTGCAAAGCTTAAAAGCGCAGTAAAAGCCACCGGCGATCACAAGCTTTATTACGAGATATTCAGGAGCAAGGATCCAAAGTGCAATAACTATGGAGCATACGTAGGAAGCGGAACCGAACACAGGTGTGCGTATGAAGACTTCATGAAGTTTTTGAAGAACCGTCTTTCGCCGTATCAGGACGACCCGAACGTCAGTGAGCAGATACGCAGCATACTTTCCGAAGTGGAAGAAAAGACCTTCCTGCCCAAGCAGACGAGCAAGGACAACGGCGTAATCCCTCACCAGCTAAACGGCGTGGAGCTTAAAAAGATACTTGAGCACGCCTCAAAATACCTGCCGTTCTTGAACGAAAAGGACAGCTCGGGGCTTACTAAAGCGGAGCAGATAATGCAGATGTTTGAGTTCAGAGTGCCTTATTACGTTGGCCCGCTCAATCCTAAGTCGTCTCATGCGTGGGTGTCACGCTCGGATGAAAAGATATATCCATGGAACTTTGACAAGGTGGTAAACCTCGAAGAAAGCAACGAGAGATTTATAGAGCGCATGACCGCAAAATGCAGCTACACCGGTGATGACGTCCTGCCTAAAAGCTCACTTCTGTATACTAAGTACATGGTGCTGAATGAGCTTAATAACCTCACCGTCAACGGACATGCAATAAGCGTTGCCGACAAGCAAAAGATATATAACGAAGTGTGCATGAGCGGCAAAAAGACAACCCAGCGCAAAATAAGAACATGCCTTGGGCTGTCCGAGGACGACATGATAGGCGGTATAGACCAGGATCTTAAAGCAGACCTTGCTCCGTGGGCGTATTACAGACATATTCTTGAGCGCGACGGCGGCTATGATATGGTTGAAAACATCATCCGCCACATCACCATATTCGGAGACGATAAAAAACTATTAAAGAGATGGATAAGCAAGGACTACGGCAATGTTCTGAGCGACAAGGACATGGCGTATGCTCTGAACTTCAAGTGCAACAGCTGGGGCAGACTGTCTAAGAGCTTGCTCGACGATGCCGAAAAGGTCTACCATGAGGATCCGCAAACGGGCGAGTGCCTTAGCATAATCGATATGCTTTGGCGCACAAACGACAACCTCATGGAGCTTTTGAGCAATAAGTACAGCTTCTCAACTCACCTGAATGAGTACCTTGCGAAAAAGGCGGATGGCCATGCGGTGACCCTTCAGGACTACCTCACCGAAAGCTATGCGTCACCGGCGTTAAAGCGTGCAATAAACCAAACCATGCGCATTGTTTCTGAGATAGTGAAGATTATGCGCCATGAGCCTGCAAAGGTGTTTGTCGAGATGGCAAGAGGCGGCGGAGTTAAAAACGAGCGAACAGTTTCAAGAAAAGCCGCGCTTATGAAGCTGTACGACAACTGCAAAAACGATTGCGGCAAGCTCTATGAGCAGCTCGAGGGCTGCGACGACGGCAGCTTAAGACGAGATAAACTGTATCTGTACTTCACGCAGCTCGGAAAATGCATGTACAGCGGAGAACCTATCGACCTCTCAAGGCTCGACAGCGACTATGATATCGACCACATCTATCCGCAGAGCAAAATCAAAGACGACAGCCTTTCGAACCGCGTTCTCGTAAAGCGAGAGTTAAACGCACATAAGGCTGATGAGTATCCTTTGAAGTGGGAAGTCAGGGAGCGCATGCGCGGGTTCTGGGCTATGCTCAGGGCTAAAGAGCTGATATCTAAGGAAAAGTATGAGCGCCTTACACGCTCTACACCGTTAGGAAGTGATGAACTTGCGGCGTTTGTCGCACGTCAGCTTGTAGAGACGAGGCAGTCTACAAAGATTATAGCCAATTGGCTTGAGCAGATATACAGCGACACCGATGTCATATATGTAAAGGCGGGCAACGTCTCGTCGTTCAGACAGGAGCAAAGGATTACTGATGACGGCACACAGATACAGGCGTGCTACTGTAAGAACATCGAGACCAAGCAGGATCCGCTCTTTGTGAAGTGCAGGGATATAAACGATTTCCACCATGCCAGGGATGCATACCTGAACATAGTTGTCGGAAACGTCTATGACACCCAGTTTACAAAGGACCCGAGAAACTTCTTCAGAAGTGATCGCGACAGCTTTAACCTCAACAACCTGTATAAGCATAACGTTTCAAGAGGCGACACTACCGCATGGATAGCAGACGGCAACAAGAGCATAGAAACCGTCCGCAATACCATGCGCAAGAACAACATACTTGTGACAAGGATGAGCTTCGAGGTCGGCGGCGGCTTGTTTGATCAGCAGCTTCTTAAGCGCAAGAACGGACAGGCTATGGTTAAAAGCTCAGATGAGCGTATGACCATAGATAAGCGTGGAGGATATAACAAGATTGCCGGAGCTTATTTTGCTCTTATAGAGCATATGGATGGCAAGAAGAAAGTGCGTTCAATTGAGCCTGTATATATTATGCATAAGGAACTTTATGAGACCGATCAAAAGAGATATTTCAAGGAAGCGCTTGATATTGATTTGCTGCGGGTGCTCATACCGAAAATAAGAAAAGATGCATTGATTGAACTTGATGGATATAAATTGAATATATCATCAAGGTCTGGCGATAAGTTGGTTACTAAGAATGCAAACCGCCTTATTATTGATCCTAAGTGGAATCAGTATGTAAAGGACATCACCAAGTATCTTGGCAAATGTAAGCCGGGACTTGCCGACCCTGAGATAACTACATTCGATGGTATTACAGCGGAACAGAATATTGAGCTGTATGATTTGTTGGTAGCTAAGTTGGCAAGTAAGCCCTATTGCGCTAAGTTGAATGACATAGCGAATAAAATAAGGGCAGGCAAAGATAAATACATCGAGCTTACGATTCCAAATCAGTGTCGTGTCATTCAACAAATATTAAAGCGGTTTTCAAACAGTGCATCGGGAATTGATCTTACCTTGATTGGCTGCGCACGTCAGGCGGCAATTTTATCGTTAGGAACAAATATAAACAGCCTTAGAGGTCACAGCCTCTACCTCATCAATCAATCGCCGACGGGATTCTACGAAGAAAGAATAGACCTTTTGAGCGAGGACTTGAAGTGAGCTGGAGGGTGGTAGTCGTCACCAAAAACTCAAAGGTAGATTATAAACTTGACTACCTTGTTGTCAGAACGGTTGATGACATCGTAAGAGTCCACCTCAGCGAAATCGGCGTGCTCATCATAGAAAGCACAGCAGTATCTATCACCGCATACCTCTTGAATGAGCTTGTCAAAAGAAAAGTCAAAGTGATTTTCTGCGATGGCGAGCGCAACCCCTGCTCAGAGCTTGTTCCGATGCACGGATGCCATGACAGCAGCGCAAAAATACGTCAGCAGCTTGGCTGGTCAGACTTCGCTAAGCAGCAGGTGTGGACGGAGATAGTCAGGGAAAAACTCCGGCGGCAAAGGGCTCACCTTCGCTGCCGGGGATGTATCCCCCAGGCGGAGCTTATAACTTCATATCTTGAGCAAATGCAGCTTGCAGATTCAACAAACCGTGAGGGACATGCTGCAAAGGTGTACTTTAATGCGCTTTTCGGCATGGAGTTTACCAGGACAGAGGACAACCCCATAAACGCTGCGCTAAATTATGGCTACAGCTTGATATTGTCCGCCGTAAACAGGGAAATATCTGCGGCAGGATATCTCAATCAGCTTGGGCTGTTTCATGAAAATACATACAACCCGTTTAACCTCGGATGCGACTTCATGGAGCCACTGAGGCCTATAGTTGATAAAGCCGTTATCAGCATACTCCCCGAAAGGTTTGAAAAAGATGAAAAGGCAGCTATGCTAAGCGTGCTCAATGCGGAAGTGAAGTATGACGGCAAACAGCAATACCTTTTGTATGCCATAAGGCTCTATTGCGCAGGCTTGTTCAGGGCACTGCAAAGCGGGGATATTGAGCAAATAAGATGGATTGAATATGAGTTTTAGATTTATGAGAGTGATAGTGTTTTTTGACCTTCCCGTGTCCACCGTCGCACAAAGAAGAGAATATTCAAGGTTTAGAAGAAATCTTGTCAAGGACGGGTTTATCATGATGCAGGAGTCTGTTTACAGCAAGCTTGCCCTCAACCCCACTGTTGCAAACAGCATCATGGAATCTGTCAGGGCAAAAAGCCCTCCGGATGGCTTGGTGCAAATGCTTATGGTGACTGAAAAACAGTATTCAAGAATGGAGCTTGTTGTCGGCGAATACCGCTCAAGCATTATTGATGATGAGGAAAGGCTTGTGATTATATGAGACTGTATCATCCGCAGATGTCTGATTCAATAGCTTGGCATGAAAATAAAGTGCCGGTGCTTGTCGCAGAAAACTCACGGCTGTTTATGCTCTTTGTAAATCAGCTGAGCATGCAGTCAGAAGGCGAGAAAGGCCCGTTTGTGCTCTCGTATGAGTATGAACCTGTAGATATTGCGGAACATGTAATCATGATAAGAGATTATCTGTATCTTCCGGTTGACGACAGAAAACTGCAAAACAGATTTCAGACACTATTGCAGTCGGTGGTAATGCATGAATTGCAGGACAGAACAGCCTCACTTCAAAGAGAAATATCAGAATACCTTGAGCAGGTTTGTTTGCACATGGATTACCCGACGGCATTTTCAGAGGGAGAGTATGTTCTCCCTCTGCTGAAATCGTTGAAGCTGAAACCGGCGATAGACGGCGTTACCCCGCTTGAAAGGCTTATACAGTATATGGAGTTGTATAACGGATTGATTAAGGATCAGATTTTTGTTTTGGTTGGCGCGCATGCATACTTTTCCGATGATGAGATATCACAGCTGTATAAAATGGCGGCTTATGAAAAATGGCATATGCTGCTGATTGAAAGATATCAGCCAAATCATATCGATGCGGAGGAAATATATCTGTTTGATGAAAATTTATGCGAACTGCGTGTTGATTTATCCTGATAGCAGATGTATAATTAAATAAGCAGTTGCCATCTAAAATTCACAGCGCATGTCGTGGCGCTTTCTCAATTTGAGGTTTGAGAGTCGTGTTATTTTAGATGGTAGTCAAACACGACGAGGTCAAGCAGACTGTTGAAGGCGGTTTGAGAGTCGTGTTATTTTAGATGGTAGTCAAACGGGTATGTGAGAAACTATGATGTCGTTGCGGTTTGAGAGTCGTGTTATTTTAGATGGTAGTCAAACCACCTTTCTTTAAAACTGAACGAATTAGACGTTTGAGAGTCGTGTTATTTTAGATGGTAGTCAAACATGATGAATCAGTTAATTAACAGATCGACAGTTTGAGAGTCGTGTTATTTTAGATGGTAGTCAAACAGTTTCGACATGGAAATTAGATGTTCGATCGTTTGAGAGTCGTGTTATTTTAGATGGTAGTCAAACAGACTTCAAAGACCGGGCATTGTCATAATAGTTTGAGAGTCGTGTTATTTTAGATGGTAGTCAAACTTGGTGGTGTCACTGGGACCAGTTACGACAGTTTGAGAGTCGTGTTATTTTAGATGGTAGTCAAACCGGTTGGGAACAAAGAAGAAGTATGTGTCAAGTTTGAGAGTCGTGTTATTTTAGATGGTAGTCAAACGCTGATGTTAATAAGGAGGTGTCCAATTCTGTTTGAGAGTCGTGTTATTTTAGATGGTAGTCAAACCAGAGGATGGAGAGCGTCGTTTGACTGGCTGTTTGAGAGTCGTGTTATTTTAGATGGTAGTCAAACTGAATGATATGCGTAAGAAAGGACGTATAAGTTTGAGAGTCGTGTTATTTTAGATGGTAGTCAAACCTTTGTCGGTAAGCGTTCGCTTGTCGATGGGTTTGAGAGTCGTGTTATTTTAGATGGTAGTCAAACTGCATTTGAGGTATATTTAATTCGCGCATAGTTTGAGAGTCGTGTTATTTTAGATGGTAGTCAAACTTTAGTTCATCTGGTTCTTCTTTAACATTTGTTTGAGAGTCGTGTTATTTTAGATGGTAGTCAAACACTCCGATAATGGATAACATCTATTTGGATAGTTTGAGAGTCGTGTTATTTTAGATGGTAGTCAAACCCTTACGAGACCAGAAACGCTCAAGACCTTGTTTGAGAGTCGTGTTATTTTAGATGGTAGTCAAACGGAGGTACAACCCTCATCGATTTGACGGCGGTTTGAGAGTCGTGTTATTTTAGATGGTAGTCAAACCCGGCATCGGTCGAGTTGTTCTGTTGTTGAGTTTGAGAGTCGTGTTATTTTAGATGGTAGTCAAACCTTCAAATCACGGACTTCCCGCTGGTGGGCGTTTGAGAGTCGTGTTATTTTAGATGGTAGTCAAACAAGACCTCATCGTCAGCATCAGTGCCTTGTGGTTTGAGAGTCGTGTTATTTTAGATGGTAGTCAAACATGACCGGCAAACTATTTGACGCGCCGTGGGTTTGAGAGTCGTGTTATTTTAGATGGTAGTCAAACCCGAAGTATATCGGCAGCCACTCAAGGCAGTGTTTGAGAGTCGTGTTATTTTAGATGGTAGTCAAACCTGCAATTTCAAACCTCGCAGTCGCTGACAGTTTGAGAGTCGTGTTATTTTAGATGGTAGTCAAACATCAACAGTTGATGACAGCCTTACACGGCAGTTTGAGAGTCGTGTTATTTTAGATGGTAGTCAAACTGAGAGGTACAGGCTTGTGATCCCCGGCACGTTTGAGAGTCGTGTTATTTTAGATGGTAGTCAAACTGCGGTGCCATTTTCTGAGGACAAAGCATACGTTTGAGAGTCGTGTTATTTTAGATGGTAGTCAAACTGGATAAGTCGGCACCGCTCAAGTCGGCACGTTTGAGAGTCGTGTTATTTTAGATGGTAGTCAAACCGTAGCAATACATGTCTGCACCGTGGTTGTGTTTGAGAGTCGTGTTATTTTAGATGGTAGTCAAACTGATTTAAAAAATAAGAAATAATAGAAATGTTTGAGAGTCGTGTTATTTTAGATGGTAGTCAAACTAAACGGCATTCCGCCAAGGGCGACATCACTGTTTGAGAGTCGTGTTATTTTAGATGGTAGTCAAACCGTTCGGACCGGCCTCTATAGAAGCCACCGGGTTTGAGAGTCGTGTTATTTTAGATGGTAGTCAAACATTAAGTCAGCATACTGTTTTTTCGCTGTTGTTTGAGAGTCGTGTTATTTTAGATGGTAGTCAAACTTGATGAGGACGGTGATTATTTTGCTTATGAGTTTGAGAGTCGTGTTATTTTAGATGGTAGTCAAACCAGTGCCTACTTGTCCTAACTGGCCCGAGTGTTTGAGAGTCGTGTTATTTTAGATGGTAGTCAAACAAGGCACGGAAGCCGACGATGAGGTCTTCGGTTTGAGAGTCGTGTTATTTTAGATGGTAGTCAAACATATTGACTTTTAATTTAGCGATCATGTATGTTTGAGAGTCGTGTTATTTTAGATGGTAGCTGCCGCTGAAAATGTCACAAAGTGAATCTATGAAAAAAGAGCGATCGAGGTTTCGACCGCCCTTTTTCATTTATCGCGCAAAGTGCGTTTCGCCTTACGCCACTGCTTGACTATCTATCGCTTCTTTCTGTACTTAAGCAATACATCTATCATATCGTATGCCATGTTCTTGTCGTCCTTTGAAAGCTTGCTCAGCTTTTCGGACAGCATAGATGTCTTGATCTCATAGCCGGTATTTATCACATCCGCAAGTATCATGTCCGCAGACACCCCAAGCGCATTTATTATCGTTATCAGCGACTCAAGTGACGGAATCTTTTCTCCGCGCTCAATCGCTCCTACATAGTTAATGCTTAAATTCGCTCTTTCGGCAAGATCCTCCTGCCGTAGCTTCTTTTCAAGTCTGTATTTTCTGATGTTTCTTCCTATCGTTCCAAGTTCCATTACTGCACCTCCTATCAGTGTGTATAGCACACTATCAGTATAGGTCAGCCGCGCATATACATACACACTCTAATAGGAAGAAAGAAACGCTAAAAGTATTGATTTATAATTTAAAACTTGGTATAATATCAAAACAGGCGATAAGTAGTGCTGTCGGTGGGGGAATGGTCTCTGCCGCATGATTGGCAAATGTTTTTACTTTACGCCGTCAAGTTTATGTGATATAATAGTTGAAATCCGAAGCTTTCTTAAATGCATGATTTTAAAGGTCATCGGGTGGAAAGAAGGTGCTGATGTGACTGATTTAGCTGATATGTCTACGTTAGAGATGTTAGAAAATAAAGATGTGTTTATAATCAAAAGAAATATGTACGAAGCAATAGCGATTGCCCAAAAGCTTTCATATGAGATGGAAAAAGAAGAGATGTATGATAGCATGGAGTTTGCAACAAGGCTGTCGAGGTGCTGCTATAATGTTTTGGGACAGCTGATTAACAAGGAAGCGCTTGACCGCATTAACGGCGCGCATATGGGCAATGTAAACGTGAGCCATTTGTTAAACGACATAGTTCATGCGTGCAAGTCAAAGATGAGAAACTTAAATATAAATTTATTGCTCGACTGCGACGACAACGTGTGCTCTTACTTGAGCGCTGAATGCTTTGTGGACTGCGTCATGAATTTAATAATCAATTCCGCCCAGAACCTCAGCGAGGAAGGCGGAACGATAACAATCAAAATTGTACGGCTGTCTGAAAATTCTGTTTTCTCCGTTTCGGATAACGGGTTCGGAATGGAAAAGGGCATACTTGAAAAGTTACTCAACAACAAAAAATACATGGGCGGCTTGTCGATCGTGAAGAGGTTTTGCGACCTGATAGGTTCAAAGCTCATAATCGACACAAATGTCGGCGAGGGATTTATGGCGTCGTTCAGGCTCCCGCTTTCATCGGGAAAGGGAGTTGAGTTTAACGTGAATGCTAAGCTTGTGGCAGACGGCGAGTTCTCACCTGTGAACATATATCTTTCAAAGATCAGAGGGACTATACCGGAAGCTGCACCGTAACCGAGCACACATATCGCATATTTTTACGCTAATGCGATACTATTCTCAATCACACAGTGCTGTATGAATACCGGCACGGCAAAATGCTGATGCACTTGATATTTACCTTTGAATCATTGAACGTATTAAACAGTCCCGGAGAATATGTGCGGTACTATCGCCAACTGCGTGGGCTTACCACAAGGCAACTTGCAGAGAAGTTAAACATTGTACCGGCAACAGTTCTTGCTTATGAACAGGAGCGTTTCCCGATACCGTATGAAATTTCCATAGCTGCGGCTGAAACACTGCATATATCCGAAGAACTGCTGTTTGATGATTTCTGCATTTTCATAAGTGCGCCATATACGGAAATATTACATACGGTCAGAAAGCGTTATGGACTTAACCAAGTTGATTTCGCACAAAAAGCCGGTATCAGCCCGAGCATCTATGCAAAATGGGAGGCGGGCAACCGCAGACCGTCACGAAAAATGTATCAGCAGCTAAAAGCTATTTATCCCGAAATATAATATAATATTGAGCGTGCTCACCCGAAACGGTGGGTACGCTCATTGTTTATATCCGCACATTCGATTCTTTCGGTCACCTACGGTACAATGATAGTAGAAAGCGAAAGGAGAATCGGTGATGAAACAAAAATACTATCTTGTACTAAACAATCAGGAACGGCGCTTTGTGATTGAGAGCTTGAACCAATTAAGAAACAAGCTTATTGTCGACGGCAAGTACACCGATGCGGTGGATGAAGTTCTGCTGAAAATCATTGGAGCAAAGCAAAAGAAATTTAAAGTAATTTTTAAGGAGATGTGATTATGGAAAAAGTTATTTATGATGAAAAGAACGGTCTTTGGTACGAACTTCAGGGTGATTATTACATTCCCTGCATAAAACTGCCGGAGAAAGAACAGCAGCCTATCGGTATATGGGGACAGCGGCATTTGCGGTATATTAAGCAAAACCGCAAAGTGCTGTATCTTAATCTACTGACAAGCGGTAAGCTGAACAGTTATCTTGTCGAAATAGACCAGCAGGCTGAAGATATGTTTTTTCGGCTTGTAAAACAGATGGCAGAACGTGAGGGCGTATCCGAAACGCTCAAAGCAGAAAATCAAATGGAGTGGGTACAGCGAATTAACAGTATCAGAAATCGAGCAATAGAAATTGTTAATACAGGAATTATATATGTATAAAGAAGACAGCCTCTGCGGTTTGTGTCCGCAGAGGCAAAAATTATTTATAAATCTTGCGGCGGTCAAAACATAATTATCCAATTACTAAAACCATAGGGCAAGGGGGTTGATTAACGCCGTTACTATCGTCGTCATAATTACCGTCATGCAGCTTACCTCTCGAAATAGCCTCTCTTATTGTGGCAAAGAGCATAGCATTATCTGCATACAGATATTGTTTTTGCAGAGGTACGCTATCCAGGTGTGCAGGTATTTCCTGCTTCTTTCCTTTGAAAAACTCGGTGAGCAGTTCCTTCAGGTCTTTTACCATTTCGTACTTTGCTTCCGTGCAAAGGTTCCACAGAACCTGTGCCTCATCCTTATTGAGAATAGGAATGTTGATAACTGGTTTTCCTACTTCCTCACGGAATATCTTACATTTTGTGAGCCAAGGGATAGCTTTGAGATACTCCGGATTAAAACCTACACTTTCAGGATCAATTCCCGTGTGCATAATGTAGAGCAACTTCGTAATCTCTGCATCAACAAAGGTATTCTCAGGGAAAAATGTATAATCGGTCGAATGATAATATGGATAACACGGGAATCCGTCGGCACCATACACGTGCATTTCAAGCGTCTCGCAGTTGGCATATTTATCAAACCTTGCAACACGTTCACCTGAATAAGAATGTGCTAACAACTCGATATGATCCTTGTAATCAAACTCCTTAAAATTAACGTGGCCAAAGGCAATCCATCGTCCTCCGTTAGGACGTTCATTAAATTGTTGTTTCGCATTGAATATTTCAGAGAAGGTCATATACGTTCCATAATCCAGACAGTTGAATGCAACATACAGTTCCAGAGAGTTCCTTGCATCAAATGAACACCTTTCGTAAAACTCACACTGACGGAGCTTCACAAGGGCCTTTTCTATAGCATTCCAAAACAACTCAAAATTCTCATGTACACACTTTTTCTGAGCAGGAATATGCTTTTCTTTATCATCCAAAGTCGAAATCATAAAGTCAGTATAGACTTTGTTTCCAACCTTTTTCATTAGTTCACCGTCTACCAGCTTTTGAACAATGGGTTCGACATATGCCGCCGGAATACCGATAGACAATGCAATCTCCTCAATAGTTACCGGCTTAGAGTAAGCCAGCCACAGGATATTCTGGACAATGAGATCGTTTTTGATAAGAGTGATCGGCTCACCATTTAATCCGGGATTTCCGCTATAAGAAATATGAAGTGTTATAGGTGAATAACTTTGCTTTGTGTATTTTTCCATATCGCTGATTCCTTTCTTTACATGATCCCTGCCAAGATGCAATCTGCTTTTTACAGTTCCCTCAGGAATGCCCAATTCTGATGCGATCTGACTTACGCTTTGACCGTTCATATAGTACCGCACGATAACCTCGCGATAGTTTTTGGCAAGGTATGCAACCGCTTTGCGAACGTTCTCAGCTTCGTCGTCTTCATCATTTAATTGAATTGTTGTATTCTCATCAACGATATCAAAGTCATCTCCAATACTGACTATTGGTTGCTTATATCTTTTACGGAGCATATCATTGAATTTCCGCCCCATAACAACGAGAAGCCACGCTTTTACATCTTGAATATCTTTGCCCCGTGCCATGTATGACAGTGCTGCAAGAAGTGTCTCCTGTGTTAAATCCTCAGCGTCATATATATTGCCGCATCTTTGTAGGGCTACAGATAACAGGAATTCTATGTAGTTTTCTAAGTCTTTGCTTTGCATCTTCGGTACCTCTTTTGAAAGCTTTCACCTACAAGGTCGCAACAATAGCTTCTCGGTTCAATGTTTTTTCAAAAAATTTCTGCAGAAACAGGGGTAGCCGCCGCAGGAAAACCTACAGCGGCCCATTTGCTTACACATTGGCAATCAGTGTGGTTAAGGCTTTTCGTTGTCCTTCGGTAGGCTCCTTCAGCTTGCCATTCTTCAAGAGCGTGGTGATGCAGTGTAACAGGAACCATCCGTCAGCGTGGAATACAAACTGTAACTCATACTCTTCTATCTTTCTAAGATGTGCAGGAACCGATTCCAGTACAGCCTCGGCATAAGGCGCCTTCAGCGCATCAAATTCAGTCTGGTACTTTTCTTTAATACGATCTCCGATGGAAAGAAGTTTATTTTGAATCTCTTTACTTGCCAGCACAACAATCTGCCATGCAGACTTGAAGTGTCCGTCATAATCGCCATTGGTTTTGATATAACCACGTTCTGCAAGCCATGCGTAATCGTGCTTAGAGACCAAATTGTGTTTTTCCCAATTTAGGAGAGTAATTGTTCGCTCTTGTTCTTCAGGGATGTTTCGCTCTTTTACGGGCGCTCTATCAGACCATTCCGAATCAATTTGCCACATCATCTGGTAATCACCCTTATTCCACATAGGACCGCACCAGTTTCTCATATAAACGTAGTCATCAGGAAGAACCATTTCATCCGGCACTACAGACGCATGATAGATATTATGAGCACCATCCGGACGGATTGTGGCAACCTCTTCAAAAGAAATGCTCTCATCCATCAGTTTCTCGCCGGACCAAGCTGCTATATAAGGAATCAGCGTCCACAGAATGAAATTACGGTCCGCTTTAGGTGACTCAGTCAAGGAGATGGGAGCGTCAGTTTGACCACATAAGATGTCCGGATCGTCAAGGATGCCGGAAGTGGTCAACTCATCATACAGATCGTTCGCAAACAGCTCAGCAGCACGCTTGTACATATCGTTCTGCATGGTAAGCAGTTCTGCAGTCGGCTCGCTGATGATGAAGTTGATAATGTACTTATCTTTTTGTGCCTGCAGGAAGCCGTATTCCTCAAGGAATTCAACTTCTGTTTCTACGTACACGGGGGAAACACCCAGGTCATCGGCAATCTCGTTAATGGTCTTTGCCGTATTACGCACACAATAGCAGATATTCTGGGCCAGTGTGGAACGGAAGAACTCATCGGGAGATTTTTTGCCTACGGAACCGTTGACACCGTATGAGTGGAATTTAATAGGGTTAAATTTGAGTTCACTTGCTTTTCTCATCGTATCCATACCTCGTTTCAATTCTTTTTTTGCTTCAAACAAGTGCCATTTGACAGTGCCGAGAGGAATATCCAGTTCTCTGGCAATATCTGCCTGCTTGCGATTTTCAAAATAATACGCAATCACTATTCTTCTTTGCAGCTTAGAAAGGTAAGCAATCTCAGTCTGGAGACGATGGATAGCGTTACGATTGTCGTCGGTATCTATCTCAGAGTACGGATCTGCAATCAGCTCCGCAACCTCATCAATAGAAACACCGACCATACTTTTTGCGCTGTCACGATAATAGTTGCTGAGCGTGTTATGGGCAACGGTCCAGATGAACTTTCCCATGTCCGCGACGTCATCCTTGACAAGGAGCGCACGGAACGCTCTTATCGCAATCTCCTGCGACAGATCCTCTGCATCGTGGATGCTTTTACACCTCTTCAGAGCAAATCCGAATATGGGCTTCAGGTATTCAGTTATAGTTTTCTCTACGTCTTGTCTGTTCACTTGCTTGCACCTCATTGAAAGCTTTCACCCATATAGACACGCGAATCTGAAAAGGTTGGAACTTTTTTATAATTTATAAAAGAAAGATAGCAGGGACGGGATGTGAGAGAATGATCCTTCCAGTCTATATTTGAAAACACCATCTTCCTCTTTGACTGTCAAAGGAAAATCTCTTATCGCAGTTTCTACATCTTCAACTTTGAGATGGGCTGCAGTTGCAATCTCATCTGCAGTAACATAAAGATCAAAATCAGAAAGTGTCAAACCATATAAGGCATAAAGCACTTTCAGCACATTTAGATTAGAGAACAGTTCCATTGTAATCTTGAGATCTCGCATTTGAGCCCCATTAGGCGGAATGTGCCCATTTCCCAAAGCAAAGAAGATACTGTTGTTCTTTCTTCCGGTACTACCTTCCGGTTCAGAACATACAGAAAGTCCCCAAGATGATACTTCATCAACAGAATAGTCCTTTTCCTTCCAAGGAACTCTGTTTTTATAACCATCTGTTGATGCCGCCTCATGCAGAAGAGCTGCAAGGCGGTATGCACTCTCAAAGGCTGCTTTCTCCGGCAATGCAGAAAAGTAATCTTTGATTTTAAGGCAAATATCACCTAATCCGTCCGTCGTCTTATATCCCAGAAGCTCATCCACCGAAACGTCAAAGAGTTTCGCGATGTCGGGAAGAAGCTGGATATCCGGGCAGCACTGTGCTGACTCCCATTTGGAGACTGCTTGATTGGTTACGCCAAGCGCGTTGGCCAGTTCTTCTTGCGTAAGACCTTTCTGTTTTCTGAGAAAGGCGATCTGTTCATTGATTTTAATTGTAGTCATATAAGCACCTCGCATTTGTTTTTTCGTAGCTACAATTATATTGTACGGATCTGCAGCTCCAAAAACAATGACGCATCAGTTTGATGAGTTCGCATTTCATCCAACTTCCGGTTGGATAGTTTATCGTGAAAATGCCGCCCGCAAAACACAGGCGGCATAAGGGATTATTTCTTTTCGATAGGAATCCAAATTTCAATGGTTCTGTCAGCATAACCACCAACGATACCCCAGTGGTAAACAGCGAGCTCAGGTGCATTGATCATCTGATATTCCTCATTTGAGAGCCATTCTGCAGCAATTTGCTTACGAATATCGAAATATTCCGGAATAGGCATTCTCTGTTTCTCGGTTTCAAAAACAGCATACGTTCTTTCGGGGATAACGATCTCTTCAAACTTGAATCTGTCCATAAAATCTATTCCCGTGACATTGCTATTGTATAGGTTATCACGTTCGTAATTATCTGTTGTGGCAGCGATATAGAAATCATATCCGTCATCATCCATATTTGTAAGAACGCAATAATCAGAAAGCTTGTCGTTTGCCATTCCTTTAAGCATCCACTGGTGTGCTCTGGTGGTAATGAAGAAATCTCCTTCTTGCTTATGACGCAGCTCATCGTATGGGGTGCCTTCAAAACGTCTTTTGTAACCGAGAAGAATCATTTTGGGTTTTGTTTCAATTCGATAATTCATAATTGTACCGCCTTCCAAAGAAAATTTAAGTACAAGACGGGAGAAGGACTTTAGATTACTACCGTCATTACGAGCCTGCGACGGCAATATACCGTGGAACTTCTGGAATGCTTTTGCAAAGCTGTCCGGACTTTCATAGCCGTACTTCAGCGCAACGTCAATAACCTTTGCATCACTCGTGGCCAGCTCTGTACCGGCAAGCGACAGCCTGCGATTCCGGATATACTCGCCGATGGTGAAACCGCAAAGAATACTAAACACACGTTGGAAGTGATAGCTTGATGAAAAGCTCTGCGCTGCGACCATCTCGTAATCAATCGTTTCCGTCAGATTATCTTCGATATAGTCGATAGCCTTTTGCAATCCAATAATCCAGTCCATATTATCCCTCCTTGTCTGCCTTCATTCTATCAAAAGGCGATTTTAATTTCCCGATATTCCGTGCTGAGTATAATCGGGTTATTTCAACCCAACGGGAAACTCAATTCAATTCCATTACCCAAAAGTCTTCCATGTGATTGGTATATGCAATTTCATCTTGAATTGTTTCCACATAAGAGAAACCGGCTTTTTGATAAGCACGGATGGCTCTTTGATTCCATGCGGCAACTCTTAGTAGTATTCTTCCGGTATGTCCTGTGAACTCACGCAGTTCTCTTACACAGCGATTTACGAAATCGCTACCATTGCCTTTACCGCAAAAATTCGGAGCCATTGACCAACCAACCCACAAGTCTTTCCCATCGAGCTGACAAGCTACTTGTCCCAAAATTGTTTCGCCGTCAACTAAACAAAACTGTTCTGTTCCCCAAGTTGATTCATCCATAAGCCAATCATCGGGATGTCCTTTGAAATTATAAACAGCATAAGGACTTTCGTATTCCCAATTACTGATTTCTTCGGCAATCTCTTTTGTTAAGGGCTTTAGGACTCCACTATCAAAGGAAGTGGGGGTGATCGGCTTTTCGTAAATATACAGTTGGTTTTCTGGCGACTTTTCATTGACGTTTACAAACCCCATGGATTCCCAAAAAGGTTTTCCGGTAACAGGATCGGCGGTTAAGTACATCATTTCCGCACCGTCAATATGGAACAATTGCTCCAAACGCTTAAACATCATCCTGCCATAACCGTTGCGGCGATAGTCTGGCTTTACATAGAACTCCATAATGTATCCGTATCTGGGTTTTATAAAACCCTTGTGATCTTCATGGTCGATTTTTCCGTAAAGGAAGCCAATCGGCATTTCCCCGACATAGCACAATTCCAAATGGCGATCTGTCGGTCCTTGCATTGCAATGATGCTGTTGATCCATTTCTGCTGAAACTCTTTCGGTAGTGGACGTTCGCTATGCTCATTCATCTCATCAATGTATTCATACATCAGCGACTCATACACCTTACAGTTTTCTGCGTTATCAGCAGAGAGTTGGACATACTTGATTTGTTTTTTCATTATATTTCCTCCAAAGTTTTATTCGGAGGGTTAGGAAACGTGAACCCTCCATACACGATTCATTTTCATATGTCATCACCCTTTCTATAGATTTAGTATGTATTCACACATCAAATATGATGTTGATACCATGGCTTTATTCTTGACTCGGTTTTCCTCTTAAATGAAAGAACCGTCTCTGTTCTTCAACTTTCCAACCCAACATGGGTGCTTTCCTGTCAAAGAAAAATACCGTATGCCCATCATCGCCCTCAATATACTTGTCGTATGTCTCTTTAGGTACGGGTATCGACATTTTGTCAAAATTTGTCCTATTCAATGTTATTGTTTCTTTGATTTCAGCATTACCATTTGAACAGGTTCTGTTTTTTGTGTTAACAAAGTGCCTTTTTGAAGATTAAGCAAAGTCTCTAATTCATCTGGATTCATCGCAAGTCCCATATCTCCCAGTTCATCAACAAACTCTTTGGATGTAAACACATTGTTAACAAGTAGGAGATCGACTGCATCGGAAAAGAGTGACGGATTTGCGGCTTTGATAGTATTATCTAAAGGTTCAGACTTACGCCAACCTTTATTTTGCATAACACGCATCATATATTGATATTGGCCTTGCGTAATTATGCCAAGGTCACAACTTCTGTAAAGCATAGCAGCAACAGAGACTTTCCATCTGCGCTTAAGCTGGACATAATAATCCAGCTTTTGCGGATCCAATGATACTTCTTTAGCAAACGATGTTTCCGGCAAAAGAAAAGCCGCAGCAAATTCGTTTGCTTCCTTTTCTTTCGCTTTGAATTCTTCACGTGTAAGAACTTCTTCGTCTTCACTCCATTCATGCAACATGATGTGTCCAAGTTCATGTGCAATATCGAAATTGATTCTTGCGGCAGACTCTTTATTGCTTGAAAGCGCAATAATATATACATCAGAATCGTTCATATCAATATATTGGCTAAAAGCATCAATGTCGTCTGTGTCAGTAGCAAAAGTAGTTACGATAATCCCGTTTTGTTCAACAGTGCGCATAATGTTATCAATGGGCTTATCTCCAAGTCCCCAGTAGTTACGCAACTCTTTTGCCGCTTCAGCAGGTGAAGTTATTTCGCCGATCCACCCCGGCAAATTGAGCTGAGGAAAAGTAACATATTCATTCAGTAAAGAATAAATGGTTGCAATATGCTCCATCTTGATTTCTTGCGCAAGACGATATTTTTTGCTGGTCTTCATTAATGATCGAAAATAAGTTGCGCCTGTTTTAATATTCGAGATATCTTCTTGAGCAAAATATCTATATGGGAAATTTAAAGCACCGGAAATGGCAAGAATTTTTTGAAAAGGGACATCTTCGATTTTCCCCGTTTCATATTGTGAGACCGCTTGCTTACTTACATTGATTTTTTGTGATAATTCTTCTACTGTCAAACCCCTATATTGACGTGCCGTTTTTAGGCGATTTCCATTAAATGATTTCATAATTATTAACTCGCTTTCGAAATAGGAATTATGCTTGTTTTTCACTCTCTTGTTCTTTTAAGGCAACAAGTTCTTTTTCTTTTAAACGTTTTGTTGCTTTGGGCTTAAGTGAAAGCGCAGGACCGTCATGGCACTGTTCTGCTGTTTCGATTGTATTGCTCATTACCGGCTTAACCGTATTAAGCCAATCTTGCTCGCAAACCACATCTAAATCTTTATCCAAAATATAGGCTTTAAGAGAGCTTAACACTCCAAACTTTCCTGAAAAGCAGACAAGAGCATGATGTACTTCTTTATGATTTACATGACAATCAAAGTTGGCGCAGAGATCATCAAGAATATTCGCAAGTTCAGATTCCTTTTGTGAAGATTCCGTCTCCATGCCGAGAAGTGTCTGCTGTTTATATGGAGCTTGAAGTTCTTCGTTAAGAGCGATTAACGAACGAACATATTGCGGCTGGTTTTCCACTTTCGAACGCTTAATATCGTCAAGGCGCGTGTCTCTCATAAAAGAAATCAGTAAACCACTTTTAACATCATATAGAAGTAATACGGTCCACATACCACGTACAGTAGCAGAATATTTAACATTTTCATTACCGAAAGAATTCATCAAATTTCTATATATTAAATCCCAATTCAAAAAGGGTCCTGACACATGAGTTCGTAACCCCAGATGTGCATCGGCTTCTTGTCTATCTTCGCCAATTGCTTGAGAAATACACTCAAAAATTTTTTGTTTCACATCCTGAGAAATGCTATTAAGTAAATTATCCATACGAAATACAATGCCTCCAATTCAACATTTGTCTATATGTTAGCATATTTTTTTGATTTTGTCAAGTAATAGTTAAGAAAGAAATCGTTGTGTAAAGTACAGAGACAATGTTTATGTAGTGATATTTGCTTTTATTAAACTATATACGAAAGATAAGTTCAGTCTTGTGATATATGAATAATCATATATTTCGGAAAGTGCTTCTTATTTATATTATGCATAACCCACTCACCAACTGAAGCAAAATAGAATCCACCCTTTTTGTCGGCATAGATATATCGAACAACATCGTAATCGTCTTCGCCGAAGGTATAGTGGATTTTGCCCCAGTCGTTGTTATGATCGGCACAGTATTCATAGGTGACTGAGTTATTGTCAGCGGATGTCAACCGCAACTCTACAATATGGATGTACTCATCAATCGCAAGCTCAATCAGCAATTTATTATAAGCGCTGTTTACAATCTGAAAAGCTGTATCGGGCGAAGATAACATATGCTCGGCGGCGAGGTCTATGTAGACTTTCCCTTTGCGGAGCAGCTTGACCGAATTTCCGTTTTCGTCTTTACTGAGCTCATATATTCCGTAACATTCCGGGCAAAAGCCGAGATGATCGGCAACCATACTACGCTCACGGTAATCAAGTGCTTCGTAGGCTGTAAACAGTGCTTCTGACTGCCACTGTTTGAAAAATAACCTTTCAGGATTGGAGGTAGTGTCAACCGTCACGTCCTCTGCCGTGCTCTCTCCGTCCTCGTCGACGTATTTACGGTAAAAATCGGTGTAGTGCGTGCTGTCGATTCCGGCACGGATGATTTCTTTGGTGTCCTTTACGCTTCTTCCAATTTCAGCGGAAATTATGGTTATCGTTTCATCATCAAACTTATACTCATATTTTGCATACAGCGCCATTGCCTTTTTCAGCGCTCGGTATTCGTCCACGCTTTGCACGGAACAACCTGTCCGCATGGTACTGATATACTTGTCAATCTCGTTTTTGACATAATGCTCTTTGAAAATGAGGACCGGAACACCTGTGGAAATGTCATATTTCTGCAACGCCTTGTATATGCCGAAAACATACGCTTGCTTCAAATCGGCAAAATGCCCTTGCATGGCGTTTTCCTGCACGGTTTGCATAATGATTGTGTTCAGTCTCGGCTCGTAATAGTGAAAGAACCAACTGAGATATTTATCGTTCCTTTCAGCACAGTATAGAGCGATATATTCCTGTAAATCGTCTTTTTTCGGCGGTGCCGGTTTCATACGGTATAAATACAAATCTTCTGTCCACTTTTCGTTTTTCACCGACACACACCCTCTTTCATTTTAAAGTCCTGTCCACCTCGGCGTATAACGCCTCTCGGCTCATGTCTTTTCTATACTGCGTTTTTGCATATTGTTCGTCCACCAACGCTCTCAGTTTATGTTCCTTAGCGAGTCGTTTCGCCGCTTCACCAAATGCTTTGGATATTGTACATCTGCCAACCTCTGTACGAATGGCACCACAGCGACGATTGTACAGTGATACGATAGGATCGTTTTCCGCTTTTTCTTTTCTGTTCAGCACGGCGGCATATTTTCGGCAAGTAATCTTCTTGCCCCGATACAGCTCAGGCGCAATACCGTAGGGGCAGTATTTCTGCCGTCTTGCGCTTTGCATAAGGAAATACTTTCCGCAAATTTCACATTTTCGGGGATAGTGTCCGTAGTGCAACCCTTCAAAAAAATCTGTCAGGATAAAGCTGTAGTAGCTGTCGAAATTCAACCTTTTTGCCACGGTTCCGGTTACGCTTTTTGCATTCTTCTGCACTGAAATATATCTGCCGCTTTGCGTAAAGTGATGGTCTACGAATATTTCTAACGCCAATGGTAATAAATGTGCCTCGTCAAGTCGTTCCGCCTCGTCTATGCGGTTGCAAAATTTTAATAGGTTCCCGTGTGCAAGTATCAAGTCATCGGCAAGAGTATCGAAGAATAACAGTATCGATTTTATCTCTGTGATGTTGTTTTCAATCAAAGTTAAATCGGTTGCGGTTTTCATTCTGTCTGCCGTGCCTGCGGCAATTTCATCTTGTGTCAATAAACTGAGCTTTGCCTTGTCGGCAAAGTATTCGCATATCTTTTGCCCGGTTTCTGCCGTGAAAAGCGTTGTTACTGAATTACGGATTTCTTCAATATTCATCCCGTCAAACGGTCGCAGTTTTGGCAATGCTTTTAAGGCTTCAAGCGTATTTACTCCCGTTTTCACAAATTCCGTGACATTCAAGTACCCGTCATTTAACTGTTTTAAGATATGATAATTCAAATCATCCCGAAACACAGCGATTCGTGCGGCTGTATCGTTTATATAAAACTGACCCAGTAGGTGCGTTGCAAACACTCCGGCGGGATAGCTTTTGCCGACGAATACCACTCTGCCGTCACGGTAATCGGCAGTGAAAAACGCAGAAATCATTTTGTTTTGCTCCTTTGCTTCTATTCTATCATGGCATATGTCCCAAAAGATGGACTTGAAGCAGACATAAAGTTAAAAAGTTATGTTCGCACCAGTATTATATATTCTATTATACCGTAAACATCGCTGATTTTCAAGAAATTCAGCTTGTTGCGTTTTTGCAGTTTTAGTTGTTGCGCTGTTTCGTAAAAAATCTCTGTTTTCCGTTATTATATATACAGAAGGCAGGAAATGAGCCGTCGAGGTTGCACTCGGCGGCTTTTTTACTGCCCGAAAAACGGAAAGGAGGTTAAAACCTATGATGCTCAAAATCACACCGAAGCAACGGACAAAAATCAACGCCCTTGTGCGCAGAGCATGCTGTAACTGCTACAAGGGTAACTGTCTGTTGCTTGATGACGGCGAAGAATCGAAATGCGTTCAGCTCATTTCACGGTACGGTATCTACTGCAACTATTTTTTGAAAGCAGTGCTGCCGGCTGAAAAGGAACTGTGTACGGAAATCTTACGGCAAAATGGGGTTATCGGATAACTGCCCCCACAAGAGTTATCTAAAAAATTTTATTTGCGCTTAAAGCGCAGGAAAGGAATTAAATTATGAAGTCATTTAAAGAAACAAAAATTATCGGTATTGATCACGGCTACGGCAATATGAAGACAGCCAACCACTGCTTCAAAACCGGCATATCCACCTACGGCAGCGAACCGCTGTTCACGGCGGATATGCTGACATATAACGGTCAGTATTATCTTATCGGTGAGGGACACAAAGAATTTGCTCCCGACAAGGTAAAAGACGAGGACTATTATGTTCTCACCCTTGCGGCTATTGCAAAGGAACTGAAAGCGGAAAACCTCACCGAAGCACACGTTGTTATTGCGGCAGGACTTCCACTGACTTGGACAAGCGGACAAAAAGCAGAATTTAAGGCGTATCTCTCAAAAAATGCGAAAGTGGAATTCACTTATAAAAAGGTGAATTACCACATCTATATCGACGATGTACGCATCTATCCGCAGGGGTATGCCGCTATTGCGAGCTTTGCCACTACGCTGAAAGGCGTTAATTTAATTACCGACATCGGAAATGGCACGATGAATGTGCTGTATATGATAAACGGCAAGCCGCAGCAAGGCAAAATGTTCACCGAGAAATTTGGAACTTATCAGTGTACGCTCAGCATACGGGAAGCCTTTATGCAGAAAACGCAGCGGGAAATCAACGATGCCATAATCGACGAAGTACTGATTACCGGCACGGCACACATTGCTCCGGCTGACCTTAAAATCATCAAGGGCATTGCCGCTGAATATGTAAAGGATATCTTCCGCAGACTTCGTGATCACGGCTATGATGAAAACACCATGACGCTGTATGCAACCGGAGGCGGCGGGTGTCTTATAAAGAATTTCAGCAAGGTGAATCCTGACCGTGTAAAATTCGTCGATGACATCTGTGCCGCCGCTAAAGGATATGAGTATCTGGCAGAAGCACATATGAAATCCGAGGCGAAGTTATGAGCAAGTACAGAATCAATGTGCGTTTTGACACCGATGACCCGAAACAGGCTGAAGCAGTAAAGTTTCTGCAATCACTTGAACATTCCCGCAATGCTTTTATTGTGTCGGCGGTTCTTGACACTATTTCAGGAAAGAGTGCGGCTAATAGCATTTCGCTTGAAGCTATTCGGAAAATCATACGGGAGGAATTGCAGGAGGTGTCGTTGGTTGCGGCACCTCCTGTTTTTCAGTCGGCAAAGACAGAACTCACCGAAGAAGAACAAGCCGAAAATGAAAAGAGTGTTCTTGATGATCTTGAAATGTTCGGTTGAGCCAAAAGCGGGATTTATGGCTCAATACAGCAATTTTCGAGAAAAAACTGAGCCAGTTTGGCTCAAAGGAAGATATGCCCCAAAGGGCAAGGGAGTGGCTTTCGGTATCGGATGGCGCAGAGATACGCCAGAATCCCGGTATCCGACAGCCGCTTTTCTTTCTGCCCTGCGGGGCGTGTCCTACGGTATAACAAGCAGGGACTTTGTGTGCCAAAGTCCCAATCAAAAGCCGCAGATTTTCTTGCGGCTTTGTTCTTTGGGGGCTTACTGCCCCCAATCCCCCGGAAAAAAATGAAAGAAGGAATGTTGTATATGAAAGATATACGAATAGCTGTGCGTGTCACGGCAAAAGAAAAAGATAAAATACAATCAAAAGCCCGAAAATGTGGGCTGAGTACAACTGAATATGTCAAGCAAAGAGCGTTAGGGTATGAGCCGAGAGGTATTCCGCCTGACGCTCTTTTTCTTTGTCTTGAAAAGCTCGGTGAACTTGCCGACAAAGCGAGTTCACCAGAGCTGGACAAGGAAATCAGTGATGTGCTGAAAGAAATTACAGCAGCTTTTCTATTGCCGGGAAAGGGGTGCTCAACGGGGTCCCCGCAAAGCCTGCTTTGTGGGGAGAAGGAGCATCCACGGAATGGTGAGGTTTCGCCGCTTGCGGCGAAAACGATGAATGGAGTGTGATGCGACGTGGCTACTACAAGCTTATGGCACATCGAGGGAAGGCTGAAAGATCTGATTGCCTATATACAAAAACCTAAAAGCAACGCTCGACTATGCCGACAATCCTGATAAAACCACCGACCGCAGATATTTGGATGACGATTTATATGCGGCGCTTTCTTACGCTGAAAACGATAATAAGACCGACCGCAAAATGTATGTCGGCGGTATCAACTGCTCCAAGCAGAATGCTTATGCCGAAATGGTTGCCGTACAGCGGCGGTTCGGGCTTCGTGGCAAGGTTGTCGGCTATCACGGAATACAGAGCTTTAAGACAGGCGAGGTTACACCGGAGCAGGCTTTTGAAATCGGCAAAGCAACCGCCCGAAAGATGTGGGGCGATAGGTATCAGGTGCTTGTGACTGTTCACCTGAACACTGAAAATGTGCATTGTCATTTCGTTGTAAATCCCGTTTCATTTAAAGATGGAGCAAAGTTTCAAAACAAAATCGGTGACCACAAGGAACTGCGTCGGGTATCTGATGAGATATGCCGGGAACACGGTTTATCTGTTCTTGAAAACAGCAGTTTCTACGGTGGGCACAAAAAGGAATATTGGCGGCACAAGTCCGGCAAGAAAACACACCGGGACTATCTTCGTGAGGATGTGGAATACTGCCTGTCTTTTGCAACCTCCCCGAGAGAGTTGGAGAGTCAGCTTTATGCGCTCGGATATACGCTTGACCCCGTGCGATTTTCTGTAAAAGCGAAGCACTGGGAGCGTTCTGTTCGGCTTGCAAATATCGGTTTTACAAAGGAAATCGTACAGGCGCAGTTAGACAGAAACGCAGAAAGCAGATACCACTTATTCACCTTGGAGTACCGTCCACCGTACAAGCCGAAAAAGTTTCCGCTGGAAGATGAGCTACGGCGGCTTGACTTTTCCATTGACCACAGCTATGATGCGGCAACTGTTTTAGTAGATACGATTTTCTATCTCGTGATAACAGTAATCCAAATTGTAGCCGAACTTGCTGATGTAATGCTGCTGTCGCCGGATTTACGGGCGGCGGAAAAGGATTTGAAAAACCTTGTAGCAGATTATCATTTTCTCAAAGAAAATGACATTCACACCGTAGCCGAATTAAAAGCTAACATTGATGAAAGCAAAGCACAGTTATCTAATTTGGAGCATGAACGTAAAGAATTAAGCAACCGTATCCGCCGCCCGAAATCGCCGGAGGATGAGAACCAAAACAAAGAGAGCCGAAAGGCGATCAGCAAACAAATGAAGCCTGTTCGTGAAAGGCTTCGCCGTGCGGAAAAGATTTTGGAGAAGCCTCCGCATTTGTATGAATTATTAAAACAAGAGCACGAGCTTGAAAGAAAAGCCCGTGCGAGATATTTAGATAGGAGTAGATGAAAATGAAAAATACAAGAAATCAGCCGGTAAATATTCCGGTAGAAAAACTTCGCCCGTTTGAGGGGCATCCGTTCAAGGTTAAGGACGATGAGGAAATGAATACGCTGATTGAAAGTGTGCAGACGCAAGGAATTCTTTCGCCGCTGATTGTTCGACCGATTGAAAACACAGATGAATATGAAGTAATAAGCGGGCATCGCCGCTTACACGCCGCAGTTAAGGCAGGGATTACAGAAGTCCCTGCCTTAATTTATGCCCTCGACCGAGATTCCGCCGCTATTGCTGTGGTGGACAGCAACCTGCACAGAGAACACATTTTGCCCTCTGAAAAGGCATTTGCGTATAAGATGAAACTTGATGCAATGAGCCGACAGGGATTTCGTTCGGATCTAACTTCCGACCAAGTCGGTCGGAAGTTAGAAACAGCGGATATAATCGCACAGCAGTCAGATGACAGCAAAACTCAGGTGCGCCGCTATATTCGCCTAACAAACCTTATTCCCGAACTTCTTGAATTTATGGATGAAGGCAAAATGGCGCTGTCTGTTGGCGTGGAACTCTCGTATTTGGACGACCAGTTACAATACGATGTTCTTGAACAATGCGAGCAAAATGACTGCACGCCGTCCTATTCGCAGGCTTTCCGTATGCACAAGGCAGACCGTGAAGGACTGCTCACCAAAGCCGTTATCCAAAATATTATGTGTGAGGAAAAAGCCAACCAAAAAGAAACGATCAAAGTTTCTGCCGAGCGCCTGCGAGCCGTTCTTCCCAAAGGCATGGACTCACAAAAGACGGAAGATTTCATTATACGGGCTTGCGAACATTACCGTAAGTATCTTCGCAACCGTGACCGAGATTCGAGATAGGAGGTGCGCTTATGGAATTTAAAATGAATGCAGTCATTCACCTTGGCAACAACTACAATAACGCCCTCCGTTCTTTTCAGCACAAGCGAATGGAATTTCTGGAACAGGAAATCCGAGCGCTTGACAGCGAAACGCTGTGGTTACTCTTACGCCAGCTTTGCAAAAACGGCCGCACATTGGAAAGCGTCACCGGTCTGGCTGTATAATGAAAAAGCAGGAGGACTGATATTATGACAAAGAAACAAAAATACAATACTGAGGATAACAGGGGCGTAGCTATCTACGCCCGAAAATCCCGCATCACCAACAAGGGCGACAGTATCGGCGTTCAGTTCAAGCAATGTGCAGAATACGCCAAACGAGAATTGCATCTCGATGAAGATTACACTTTCCTCGAATATGAGGACAAGGGACTTTCCGGCTATTACTCCGACCGTCCTGATTTTCAACGTATGCTCCACGATATTGAAATGGGCAAAATTCGTGCCGTTGTTTGTTACAAATTAGACCGTATCGGCAGAAAGACAAGCGACCTTCTGCGTCTGCTCGATTTTCTTGAAAAGCACAAGGTGGATTTGCTGATATGCTCCAACAATATCAATACAGCTTCCGGCGTATCAAAGATATTTATCCAAATATTCGCCGTCGTTGCCGAATTTGAGCGTGACACTCTGACAGAGCGTATCACAGACAACATGATGGAACTTGCCAAAGACGGGCGCTGGCTGGGCGGCAATACGCCCACAGGCTTTACGGTGAAGCGTGTGAAAACCGGCAGCGGCAAAAACAAATCCGCTTACAGCTATTTGGAGAGCATTCCTGAAGAAAAAGCAATGATACAAAAGCTCTATGAGATATTCGCCGCAACCCGTTCCATCAAGAAAACCGCAGATAAGATGAATGAGCTTGGCTATCACACAAAAATTGGGAGCAAGTTCAACACTTCCACAACAAGACTCCTTTTGAAAAATCCCGTATACTGCACTGCTGATGAAAATGCCTATAACTATTTCTTGGAGCACAACGGCGGTCTTTGTGGGGATGTATCCGAGTTTGACGGTCAGCACGGTATCTCTGCCTACAACAAGACCGATCAGGAAAAATTTGAGGATGCAGACAGCACCTTTATTGCACCGAAATTTGTGCAGTTGATGTCAACAAAGCCGCTTTCCGAATGGATCATCTCGGTCGGAAGACACGAGGGCTTTATTTCAAGTCAGCAATGGATCGACACGCAGAATATGCTGGACGATATTGCCGAAAAATACAACCGTCCGCACCGAAAGACCAACGCCTTACTTGCAGGACTGGTCTACTGTCCGCATTGCGGGAAACGCCTTCGGGTTATCTCGGAATCCAACCGCTGGACAAATGGTAAGCCGAGATTCAAGTATGTTTGTCCCGGCTTCCGTGCAGGCGAATGTACTTTCCGTGCGGTGGACGGTGTTTTGCTTGATGAATTTGTGGTGAAACAGTTGTCCCATCTTGCCGATGAGGACAGTGAATACTTTGAAAAACTGCTCAATCAGAAAGCGTCCGATATTTTCAGCTCGTCTCAGAATGAAAAAGAATTATCAGACCTTAGAAAAAAGAAGGCACAGCTTGAAGCGGCAATATCCAATCAGGTGAAAAATCTTCGAGAGGCGGACGACGGCCTGAAACGCTTTATTCAGGAGGATGTGAAGGCGCTGACCGATGAGCTTTCCGAAACAGAAACGCTACTGCAAAAGTTAGAGGACAACAGACAAAGTCAAATGTACGCTATCCGTGATATTGAAGAAATCAAGGAACGGCTGCTCTCCTTCGGGAAGTATGCTGAAAATGCCACACCCGATGTGCTTGTAACGCTGATACAAACCTTTGTGGAGCGTATTTATATTACCGATGAAAATGATGAGCGTCACTGCCACATCTTCATTAAAGGTTGCTCGAAAGAAGATTATGATGACTTCTTCCGGGCAACCGGATACATAGAAAACACACAGGAAACCGGAGCTGTCACATCCGTTTTGCCTGTGTGTGATTCAGATGAGTGTTGCAAAGTCAATATGAAATAATTATAGCCGACCCGACGTGATAAAACGTTCGGATCGGCTCATTTTTTAGTTTTACTTGGCATACTCGTACTCGTACTCGCCGTTTTCAAACTTTCTCAAATAAATTTTTCTTGCAATCAAGTAGCTGACAATGCAAATAATTGCGGTAAGCGCACAGCCCAAAAGCCCGTATATTTCAACGTTGTCACCGCATACATATGATATCCAGTAGTGAGTGAAGTATATTTGCTTCATGGCGTCAATCACTCTCGGGTCTTTGATGTATCCTATTACAATCGCGGGGACATAGTAAATTGCCGCCGACAGTATGGTTGTAATCGAGACAAGTATCGGATTGTATCTGCCGTAAGCCGTGTGCCGCTTTGCATCGTCTGCAAAAAGCGCAATCAAAAGCACCATCGGCAGTATCCACGATATAATGCTCAAAAACTGCGTGTTGTCATAAAGCTTGAGCTTTGGGAAAAACGTTCCCATCACGCCGAGTATGGCTGTTTTGCCTATCACAATTCCGAAAAGGTTTATGAGAATAAAAAGTCCGAATCTGGCAAGCGAATAGAGCATGTTTCTTAGCGAGTCTCTTTCCATTGTTCGTCCCCCTTTGCGATTTTAATGTTCATAGAATTAAGATTATACTCTGTACTTTTAATTATTCACATAAAACAGCGTTTGTCAAGCTTAATATGATGTAAGCGATGTAAGACCTGAATTGTCAAAGTAAAAGACCCGCACGCCGTGCAGGTCTTTTAGCGTTTTTTGGCGGTGGCGGACTATCAGCAGCCGCAGTTGTTGCAAGAGTCGTTGCAGTTGCATCCGCAGCCGCTGTTGCATCCGCAGCCGCTGTTGCATCCGCAGCCGCTGTTGCATCCGCAGCCGATGTTGCATCCGCAGCCCATTCCTGAACCGCAGGAAAGAAGGATAATGAGAATGATTATCCACCAGTAGTTTCCGCCGAAGCATGAGTTATTCATATAAACGGTCTCCTTTAATGTGTAGTACAAAAACAGGCGCCGCCGCTACTTGCTCTGCGCTTTTGCCGGCAAGCCGCTCCTGCTTTATAGTACAGTTTATGAAGTCCTGAAAAATGTGTTACAACGTGATTTTGTCTTAGCCAAGCAGCCCGTCGGCATAGAATAATAGCGCGGAGAAAAAGGCGCCCCATGATGCACGCGGCGCATGCTGCGCAGCACATACTTAGCCGCGCTTGAATAGCTTTATAAATATCTGTCAAGTATGAAATATATGCGACGCACCCGATTGCAATCATGCAAACCTCGAGTGCAAAAGTGCAAAACGAAAGGCGGGTAATTTATGCTTGAATTTGACAGAACATACGGAAACGAAAACTTTACCTCCAATGCTCTTGACGCAATAGCAGCTGCCATATCAATAGCGTCGGAACTTGGGCACACATATGTGGGCACTGAGCACCTGCTGCTCGGCATGATGTCCGAGGACAACTGCGCGGCAAGCGCAATACTCTTGAGATTCGGCGTGAGCTATACCGCGGTCTACACCAAAGTATGCGAGATGATAGGCAAAGGCGAAAAGACCGAGCTTGGCAGCGCAATGTTTACTCCTGCGGTTAAAAGATGCATACGCCTTGCCAAAAAGACCGCGTGCGACATTTCAAAGACAAAGGCCGGCACAGAGCACATACTTTACGCCATAATCAATCAGCAGAATTCCACCGCTCGAGGAATACTTTACGACTTAAACTGCAACATATCAAAGCTTAACTCAAGCTGCACCGAGGCTGTGGAAAAAAGCGCTGCGGCAGGCGAGTGCGAGAAACCCGCTAAGCCCGTAAGCCTTGAAAGGTACGGGTTTGACATGGTTAAAAAAGCACGTGAGGACGGTTTTGACCCCTGCGTCGGAAGAGAGGGTGAGATTGAACGGCTCATAGGCATACTCTTGCGCAGGCAGAAAAATAATCCCTGCCTTGTCGGAGAGGCGGGAG
>OHQE01000040.1_pt1 | contig 98904 bp, 106 predicted proteins | sample 1577931 | NCBI WGS metagenome assembly OHQE01 (sample SAMEA3879552, study PRJEB24766) | human gut metagenome | biome: human-associated habitat; feature: feces | place: USA | collected 1985/1987 | reverse complement strand
CGACCGCCTGCAGGCGGCGGGAAATGTGGTTGATAAGGCAAACTATGAGCTTGTCTATTCCGCAGAGCTTACGCCGGGTACTTCCCTTGAAGATATTTACACCCGTTTCAATATCGACCACCCGAAAGATTTTAAGGGACACAGCCTTTCTGTTTCCGACGTGGTAGTGCTTCATCAGAACGGACAGGACGCGGCGCATTATGTTGATAGTTTCGGCTACAAGGAAGTGCCGGAGTTTTTGCAGGAGCAGACACAACAGCCGGAAAAGATAAACCCGCTAAAGCACGTTGAGGACACAATCGAGCAGAATGACAACAGCTTTGACGGTATCATCAACAACACCCCTACTGTTGACGAACTGGAAGCAAAGGTAAAAGCCGGGGAACAAATTTCCCTTGTTGACCTTGCGGAAGCGATTAAGGCAGACAAAGAACGCGGCAAAGAGAAGCCCTCTATCCGGGCGCAGCTCAAAGCGGATAAGGAACGGGCGGGAAAGAAGAAACCCACGAAGCAAAAATCGCAGGACTTGGAAAGGAGCTGACCTATGAATAAGTTTGAAGATGTGGACGTTATCACTTCCCTTGAAGCGATTATGAAACAGAATACCGCTTTTTATCAGAATGATTTTGACCTTGATAGAAACATTTTACAGAAAGCGGCGGCAAGCCCCACAGCCGAGGACAGGCGGCTTTTATGGTTTTCCCGCCCGTCCGGGACGAGCTGCTTCCGGGAGCGCGACGTTTTTCTAAAAGGCACAAGACAGCATAACACATGGCGGTTTTACGGGGAACAGACGCGCGATAAAGTCCTTGCCTATGCGGTGGAGCTGACCGGGATTGTAAACGGAAAAATCAAAGGCAATCTCTATGAGCTTGACTATCCGCAGCATTTCCGGCACGTTAAGGAACAGGCATTACCCGCAGATAATTACACGCTGCTCTATGAGCATGGAGAACGGGTGCAGCCCGCCGGACAGTATCTTGACGGCAATCCCGACCCGCAGCTTGGGAAGTTTGAACGCTTTGAAGCGCAGCCTAATGACCCGGAAGCATTGCATTTTCTCATGCGGGAGGAAAAGCGCAGCTATGACCGCTTAAAGCCGGGGGATTTCAAGGCGCATATTACCGCATTGCATGACAGCCGGATTGAAGCCGAAGCACAGCGCATTGTAGCGGAAATGAAGCGGCAGGACAGCCCTAACAGCCCCAACAAAACACATTTCATGGTGGAGCTTTCGCCTTACTTTATGCAGTTAGCCTCTACAAAGGACACCGACCGTCTGTTTGCTATGCTGCCATACAAAACACTTTCTTTTTCTAAGATTGAGGGCAGACATGGCACTTTTGCATTTTTAGACAAAAGCGAGGACAGAAGCCGGAATATCCGAAAAGCGCGCCCCTCTGTCCGGGCGCAGCTTACCGCAGACAAGAAAACAGCCGCCCCGAAAAAGGCAGCGGCAAAAAGAAAAAATCACGATTTGGAGGTATGAGCATGAATAGATTTACTGTTGAGGAAACAAACCTTTTGAGCATTTACCATGAGGGAAGCAAGGCGCAGCTTATAGAGGACATGACCGCTGCGCTGCCTTACATGGACGCGGGATTACGGGAGCTTGCAAAGCGCACCCTTTCCAAAGTAGGCGCGCTGACCGAAGCCGAGTACAGGGAGCTTGCCGTTTATCCTGCTGATGAAGTATGACCGGGATTAAGCGGCTGTCGCCGCGACAAAGCCGCAAGGTAAACACCCTTGTGAAAAAGGAGTGCTGCAACTGCGAGAATGGCAACTGTATTTTACTAGACGACGGGGACACTTGCGTATGCCCGCAGCTCATTTCCTATTCGCTGCTCTGTAAGTGGTTTCGGATTGCCGTACTTCCTCTTGATAAGCTGCTCTTTGCGGAGCTTTACCATACCGACGATATGCGAAAGTGTATCGTGTGCGGTGCGTCCTTTGCGTCGAAGTCAAACAGCGTCAAATACTGCCCGGATTGCCGCAAGCGCATTACCCGCAGACAGGCAGCTGAGCGCATGAGAAAAAAGCGTACTCTTGTTACGCAGTAGGGGCGAAAAAAGCCTTTGCTTGCAGGGTTTTTCGGACACAAAAACAAAGAGGTAAAGGATTGATACCTTTACCCCTAAAATCGCGGTTCTACTGCGTAACATTTCAAAAGCTGCACCTATGAGAAAACGGGCGCGGTGGCCAACATATCGGCTGCCGCGTCCGTTCTTTTTTATGCTTATTTATCCGCGCTCGGTTTCTTTTGCCCGTTCCGGCTGACGTTCCACTTTCAAAATACTGTCGATGTTCTGCTTGATAACGTCGTATTCCTTGACTTGCTTTTTCAGTTTTCCATAGTCGGCATACAGGGCTTCTTTTTGTTTTTGAAGTGCTGCGTACTCTACTTGCAGGGCGGTAATGCTTGGGAGCTTGGAGATACCCGCTGCCTTGATTGTCTTTGCCGCTGCTTCATGGAGAATTATATCGCTCTCATGGGCTGCCCGGTATTTATCCTTATCCTTTGCCTTGCGGTATGCAGCATAGGCAGGCTTTGTCTTTTGATAGGTAGTGATATGCTTGATAAGCAGCGTCATATCGGTAAGTCGCTTTTCAACCTCTTTTAAGCTGTCCGCTGCCTGTTCGCTTGCTGCGGTAACTTCCGCGATTTTCGCTGTCAGCTCTGCGTACTGCTCAATCTTGTGTTCCGTCAAGAAATTCATGGTTTTAGCTGCCTGTTTCAGATTATGGATTTTTGCCCATTGCTCATAGCCCCGGCTTTCCTGCGCCTTGATACTGTTCTGAATATCAATGAGCAGACTAACGCCGCCGCGATCTACGCGGGGAGCTTTCGCAGCGTGGGCGCGTTTGCCGCTTATCCGTTCACTGATAGCTTCCTCTGTATAATCTGCGCCGAGGGTTTTCAATCGGGTAAACCGTTCCTGTCCGGGAGCGCGGCAGGAGATATATTTTCCCGGCTTTATCTCATAGCCCGCCGCCTGTAATTTTGAAAGCAATTCCTCAAAATCTGATACTTGGGGAATAAGCGCGTCCACGGCAATTTTTAGCTTGCCTTTATAGCTTGTACCCGTTTTCTCCGCTTGATACTCTGCATAGCTTTTTCCCTTGCTACCTCTGCTCGGAGTGATAACAGACAAGCCGTGTTCCCGGCACAGCTTATCGCTCATGTTCCGTATGCCGTAATAGCTGCGCTTGTTGGAATTGTACTTGTGGTGGTCTACGAAATTGACCGCGCAGAAAATCACATGATTATGGATATGTCCTTTGTCAATGTGAGTAGTCAAAACATATTCGTGCTGCCCTTTGGTTACTGCGTCTGCAAGCTGCCGTCCGATTTCATGGGCGGTCTGATAATCGACCTCTCCCGGCTCAAAGGATTGTATCAGATGGTGGGCTAAATTGTTTCCTTTATCCAACGCCTGCGACAGGGTAAAACCAAACTCAATGTCTGCCGTTTCATAGGCGCAGCCAAACGAGGACACAAGTATTTTTTCATCAGTCTTTGCGGGATTTTGGATATAGTCAAGGGCTTTGTTCAGCGTTCCTTTAATAGGCTTAATCTTTGTAACCGCCATATTTCCGCAAGCACCCCCTTTATTTCTTCTATGTCCTCTTGGTAGACGCTGCCTGTACTGTTCACACGCTTTGCAATCTGATTGACGTTGACACCGATTTTCTGTATCTCCGCTGTCATAGCTTTTATGTCGGTGTGGTCTACTTGCAGGATATACCCGTCAATGGCAATCTTCCGCAGATACGCCGCCATGTTCCGGGTGGGTATCAGCTTCATTTTTTCTTCTATTAAATCCCGTTCTGCTTCCGTTACTCTGAACTTGATTTGTACTGTTCTTTTTCGTCCGTCCATGCTTTGACACTCCTTTCCATTCCGAGGGTTTGGGACACTTCCCAACAAGCAATTTTGCCGACGCTGCCGCAGAGCAGGGCAGGCAAAATACGGAAGTGGGTACCCGCTTCCTATGCTTGCTATTCATCTTTTCGCTTTCTTCCACGATAAAGACGGGATTTTGCCAAAGACACCCGCAGGAAAAGAAAAACGCCATAGAAACACAGCGTTTCCATAGCGTTCTTAGTGCATATTCAGTTTTAGTCATTGTCTTTTTCGACTTCCGTTATTTCCTTTGCCGTAGCCGCAACGATACGCAAACCGTTATCGCTCATGCTGTCAAGCAGAGTATCAAGCTGCCGCCGCTGCGTGGACTTCTCGGCGTTATCATTCGGAAAGAAAAACTGGTCTACCGAAATATGATAACGAGTAACAAGGTCATAGAAAACTTGCAGGCTCGGCTGTTGTCCCTTGTTCTCGATATTCGCAAGATAGCGCGGGGATATATAGAGCGCGTCGCTTACCGTTTTGCGGCTCTCTCCGTATTCTTTTCTCGCGGCTTTTATGGCTGCCCCGAACGCCTTAAAGTCATATAGTGGTACTGGTCGTTTAGCCATTTTCATTCACCCTCTTACATTTTACTGTTCCCCTTTCTTTTTGAATATGTCTACACAGTTCATAGTGTTAGCTTAAATAATGCCGATTATACAAAAGCGGTTGTAAACTTTCCAAAAACGCATTGACAAACTTCGATATGATGGGTATAATACAAGAGCAAGGAGGTGAATTGCTTGACAGAGAATGAGAAACGCGCAAGGATTTTCAAGTCCTTTTGCGATGCGAATAGATTAACGATTTTAGGGCTACTCAAAGGCGGGGAAAAATGCGCTTGCGAATTGCTTGACGAGTTGCATATAGGGCAGCCGACGCTATCACATCACATGAAAATACTTTGCGACGCAGGAATTGTCCGGGGACGTAAAGAGGGCAAATGGACGCATTATTCCTTTGACCCGCAAGGAGTACAAAAAGCAAAAGAGTTGTTGGACGAAATAACGGAGTTCTCTCCCGGTTGTTCGGATAATTGTTCCTGTAAACAATAAGCCGCTTGTAGGCAGCAAGCGGCTTATACAAAAACTAATATATCGACAAATTGCAATGTGTCGATTTTAAGGAGGTCTATGTTTATGCAAACTGTAAAGTCAATTTGGGATTTCTTCCAAACCGAACTTTTGGGTATGAGTTGGCTCAATCGTTTGATAGGTGATTTATTGAATGCTTGCGGATTAGATACCGCCGGGAAAGTCGGCGGCAGCGTTCAGTTTTTCATCTACGACACAATCAAAATCATGGTGCTGCTCGGCGTGCTGATTTTGATTATATCCTACATACAAAGCTACTTTCCGCCGGAAAGAACAAAAAAGATACTTGGTAGATTTCATGGTGTGGGTGCAAACTGTATCGCCGCGCTGCTCGGAACAGTAACGCCGTTTTGTTCCTGTTCTTCCATTCCGCTATTTATCGGATTTACAAGCGCGGGATTGCCGCTTGGGGTTACGTTCTCATTTCTGATTTCTTCCCCTATGGTAGACCTCGGCTCTCTTGTGCTTCTTATGAGCATTTTCGGTTGGAAAGTCGCTGTCCTTTATGTAGTGCTTGGATTAGTGATTGCCGTTGTGGGCGGCACGTTGATTGAGAAATTACATCTTGAAAACTACGTTGAGGGTTTTATCCGCAATGCAAATACCCTTGATGTTCCGCAGGAAGAACTACACTTCAAAGACCGTATCAAATACGCATGGGAGCAGGTTTTAGCAACAGCAAAAAAGGTTGCCCCCTATGTACTGATTGGCGTAGGTATCGGTGCATTTATCCATGATTGGATACCCGAAGATTTTATTGTCAAAGTGCTTGGTACGGGTAATCCCTTTGGCGTAATCCTTGCGACGATTGCGGGCGTTCCCATGTATGCGGATATTTTCGGCACAATTCCGATTGCAGAAGCCCTACTTGCAAAGGGCGCACAGCTTGGCGTTGCCCTGTCCTTTATGATGGGCGTTACCACGCTTTCGCTCCCGTCCGTAATCATGTTGCGAAAGGCAGTTAAGCCGAAGTTGCTCGGTATCTTCATTGCAATATGTACCGTTGGCATTATCATTGTGGGATATTTCTTTAATGCAATACAATATCTAATTGTGTGAGGGAGGTATAAGAACATGGCAAGCGTCCCTTTGATTGTGGGGTATGTTGGCGGCATTGGGGAAAGAAGCACAAAGAGGGCATTTGCATATTCGGCGGTGTTCGCTGTTGGTACGGCAATTACCTTTATAAGTTTGGGTATCATAGCGACCTCGGCGGGTAGGCTCATTGGCAATTCTTCGCCTATTTGGTATCTCGTTCTCGGTGCTTTGATGGTGTTAATGGCTTTACAGACGTGGGGAGTATTTAACCTCATTCCGTCGGCTAATCTACTGTCGAAAAGCAAAAAAAGGGGATTTGTAGGCGCATTTCTCGCCGGAATATTAGGCGGTATATTTTCCTCGCCCTGTTCCACTCCTGTTTTAATTGCACTACTTGCCATTGTTGCGGGAAACGGAAATCTGCTATGGGGTATTCTGCTTATGCTGCTATACTCAATCGGTCATAGTGCGCTTGTCATGGTTGCGGGGACTTCCGTAGGCTTTGTGCAAAGGATTAGCGGAAACACACGCTACAATAAAGCCGAGACGGTCTTAAAAGTGATAATGGGTACGGCTATTTTACTCATTGGATTTTATATGTTTTGGCTTGCATTTTAACAAAAATAATATTTGGAGGTAAAGAAAATGGCATTATTTGGTTTTGGTAAGAAGAAAGACGAAGAAAAAAACATTCCCGCTTGCGCTTGTCAAAGTGATTGTGCGACTTTTGAAGCGACAGAAGAGGACGCAAACAAGGTAAAAATTGAGGATGGGGCAATGAGCGTCAAAGTTCTTGGCGTGGGTTGCGCTTCCTGCCATGAACAATACGAACAGGCAAAGGCGGCGGTTAAAAGCATGGGACTTGATGTAGAAGTGGAGTATATAACTGATTTGCAAAAGGTCGTGGGGTACGGTGCAATGAGTATGCCCGCCCTCGTCGTTAATGAAAAAGTAGTTGCAATGGGTAAGGTACTTAAAGCTGCTGATGTTGAAAAGCTGCTGCACAAATTGGGGTTCTAAAGGGGGTGGCTCTCATGAGCAAAGAGAAAAGTGCAATAAACGTATTTCAAAAGTATCTAAACTTTCTTGATTTTTGCAATCGCCTATGTCGCTTGCCGGGTCTTAAAGCTACCCTATAAAATCGCGGCTCCCGCAGGAATGATAGGTGCGTCAAACTTCTTTGAGTTAGCCGTAGCGGTTGCAATCGCGCTATTTGGTACGACTTCGCCCGCCGCCCTTGCAACAACGGTAGGAGTATTAACGGAAGTACCCGTTATGCTCTTGCTTGTAAGGATTGCAAACAAAACAAAGGGGAGGTTCCCGGCATGAGTTGTCCGAATGTAAAAGAGTGCGCTTGTCCTAAAAAAACTTGCCCGAATAATGGGCGATGTTGTGCTTGCGTGATTAAGCATAGAGAAACAGACAGCTTGCCTTATTGCCTGTTTCTCGATAATGACGGTGATAAAAGTGTTAAGAACTATTATCAAAAATTGAAAATGCGTTTTGAAAACGAAAGCGAAACTGCCGAACATTAAGGGCAGCAGTACGGCGGTTTTGAAATAACAAACAAGACCGCCGTTTCCTTTTTTGAAAAATTGAGTTACGGAGGGGGTATTAAAGTCGCCCTTTTTTAGGATACGGCGGTATCTATGGAAGTAGCGTCGTGTCCATTTTTATTTACACTAACCCACCGAATAATCTACGGTCAAAAAAAGCTATCACCCGCCGTCGGGGTATTCCGGCTACGAATATGAACTGTCAAATCACCTAAATACTGCATACATTTCCTTTGCGCCCGTCCGCGTCTTGCGGACGGGCGCATTTTGTGTTTTTCAAAACTTTTTTGAAAAACTTTTCTATTCCGTTTGGCAAATCTGCGGTGCGTCCGTGGAAGGCAGCCGAAAGGGGATAAATAACCCGCCCCCGGGACGAAAGGGGGTGAGAACATGGATTACCCTAATCGGTTGGAATGGCAGACAAGATGTGAGTTTAATGCGTACTGCAAACGCACGCTACGCAACGAACTGATTGACGCCTGCCGGGAAAGCAGAAGTCGGCAAAAGCACGAAGTCAACTTTTCAGACCTTGCCCCGCATGAGGAAAAGCAGCTTTATACCGTTGACAGATATTTTGTCAATGAGGACGAGGACGCTTTTTGTGCAGGCGGTTTGAAGATTACGGCGAAGCTGCTTGCCGAAGCAATGCGCTCCCTGCCGGAAGAAAAGCGGCAAGCCGTTTTACTGTACTACTTTTTCAGCATGACCGACACTGAAATCGCGGAGCTTATGAAAGCCCCCCGCAGCACAGTACAGTATAGACGGACAAGCTCTTTTGAACTGCTAAAACGATATTTGGAGGAACGCGCTGATGAATGGAACGAATTGTAATGAAAATGAGCGCGGCTTGTTACCCTACCCGGTCATTTTAGCCGCGACAAAGGGCGACCCCGACGCCATGAAAATTGTAATGCAGCACTACCAAAGCTACATAGCCCATTTGTCTATGAAGAAAATCCGCGACGAAAGCGGCAATACCTATTACGGCGTAGACGAGGACTTGCGGGAACGGCTGCAAGCAAAGCTCATGCGGGCTGTCCTATCCTTTAAGACAGATAAGTAAAAACGCGAAGTGTTCCACCCCTTTCCGCTTTGCGTATTCCTGTCTTTTGTACCTTGACAAAGAAAGCGACGCAAGATAACGGCGGCGCAGCATAGGGCAAATCAGATACGTTCCTTTTGTGCCGAGCCATGCGGCGGGTGCGCCATGACGTTATCCCGGCGGGACTTTCCCGCCCGGGATAACCGAGCGACCAACACCGACGCCGGAAAACAGGCATAGCAGCCTGTCGGCGACGAAGCGCAAAATACATAATGATACTCCCTTATCGCCATAGTCCGAGCGTTCAAAGCGTCGCAGGCAATGGGTAGGGCTGCGCGAGAACCGCGCAGGGGTGCAATTCCCGTGAGGTTGAGAAGCGAATCGATCGTCTGATTAAAGCCCCTTTACTGATGTTTTTAATTGTTTCAACCATTGAAAGGGGAAATGTTCTTATGAATGAAGAAAAAATGAACGCCCCTTGTGCGATAGGCACTAAAGGAGCAGTTACAACTGGCAGCGAACAAAGAGTACCGATACATCTTAAACTGACATTGACCATAAAAGAAGCTGCCGAATATAGCAATATTGGAATTAACAAGATTGACACCATGCTAAAGCAACCTAATTGTCCATTTGTACTATATGTGGGGACAAGAAAATTAGTCAAACGTCGTGAATTTGAAGAATATATCCGGCGTGAGCTGACAATATGAATATCTAATCGACAATTCTTGTTATTGAGATTGAAAAAACAGAGTCTTTATGCTATAATATATGCTTGCATTGGACTCTCTTTTGAGATACGAAAGGAGTCCGATATATGGGAAAAAATCTAAAAGGTAAAGAGTGCGGCAAAGGCATTTACCAAAGAAAGGACGGTTTATTCTCCGCAAGATACTACGCAAAAGACGGCAAACGCAAAGAGAAGTATTTTGAAACATTGCCGGAAGCGAAAAACTGGCTTGCTGACGCAAGATATGAGGAACGGCATAACCTTATCGTCACTTCTCCCGATATGACGGTAGACAAGTGGTTTACTTACTGGATTGAAAATATCGTTTGTGACCTTGCTCCGAATACCATAAGAAATTATAAAGAGCGTTACAAATGGAATATCCAACCCGTAATTGGAGCCATGTGCATAGCTGATGTAAAGCCCATGCACTGTAAAGCTGTTCTGAACCGAATGGAAACTACCTATGCAGGCTCGACCATTCGACAGGCTTATATCACAATGGGAACCATGCTGAAATCAGCAGTTATGAATGATATTATCGCAAAGCACCCGATGAATGGTGTCCGCTACACAAAACCCGTTCGTGCGGTAGATGATATTAAATACTTAACCGTTGAGGAACAGGAGAAGTTCTTGGAAGCAGCGGAACGCTCTCATAATTACAGGCAATACGCCTTGTTACTGGAAACAGGATTGAGAACGGCTGAATTGATTGGTCTGACTTGGGACGCTATTGATTGGAAAAAGCGGACATTGACAGTAAACAAAAGTTTAGAGTATCGACACAGCCAGGGATATTGGCGTGCGGGACCACCTAAGACGCAAAAAAGTTATCGTACCATTCCTCTCACAGATAAGGCATATTCCATTCTCAAAAGCTGCTATGATGAAAAAGACCAACGAAAACAGTCTGAAACATTGTCACAGGTTTTAGAGTATATCGACAGCAGGACAGGCGAAAATAAATGCCTTGTTATGCGAGATTTGGTTTTTGTCAACTGGAGAACAGGAGAACCCGCAAAAAACAGTTCCTATGACACACACTTATACAAATTGTGTGATGAAGCAGGTATTAAACGCTTTTGTATGCACGCCTTGCGACATACTTATGCCACACGCGCCATTGAGCGCGGCGTACAGCCTAAAGTGCTGCAACAGCTTTTAGGACACGCAAGCATTAAAACAACAATGGACAGATATGTTCATGTTACGGACGAATCACTGGTAAACGCCATACGCCAATTTCAACAGGCTACGCCGCCAATTTCAAAAAAAGGGCGTAAAAAGGGCGTACAAGAAATTTAAGGAAAGGCGAAAAGCCTTATAAATCAAGGCTTTTCGGATAGGTATAAACAATTATGAAATTAGGTATGGTCGGACTTCCAAACGTCGGAAAGAGCACTCTTTTTAACGCTCTGACCAACGCGGGGGCTGAGTCCGCTAATTATCCTTTTTGCACAATAGAGCCTAATGTGGGAGTGGTTTCTGTCCCGGACGAGAGGCTTGAAAAGCTCGCGCAGATGTATAACCCCACAAAGTTTACCCCTGCAACGCTTGAGTTTGTAGACATCGCAGGCCTTGTAAAAGGCGCGTCAAAGGGCGAGGGACTCGGAAACAAGTTCTTGGCAAACATTCGTGAATGCGACGCGATAATCCACGTTGTAAGGTGCTTTGAGTCTGATGATATAATCCATGTAGAGGGCTCGGTTGACCCTGCGAGAGATATAGAAACCATCAACTTAGAGCTTATTTTTGCCGACCTTGAAGTTCTCGAGCGCAGGCTTGATAAAGCTAAAAAGATGATAAAGGGCGATAAAAAGTATCAGGCGGATATAGACATGACAGAAGGCCTCATCGAGCACCTTACAAACGGCAAGCCTGCAAGGAGCTATCCGTTTACCGATGACGAGAGGGAAATGATAAAATCAACTCCGCTGCTGTCTCAAAAGCCGGTCATATACGCCGCCAATCTCAGCGATGACGATTTCAGAAACAACATCGAAACCAACACTCACTATCAGGCCGTCGAAAAGATTGCCGCTGATGAAGGCTCGGCTGTGCTGCCTATTTGTGCGCAGATAGAGGCGGAGCTTGCCGACATGTCTGAGGAAGATAAGAAGATGTTCCTTGCCGACCTCGGACTTGAGGTTTCGGGACTTGACAGAGTCATAAAGGAAGGATACGCACTTTTGGGTCTTATATCGTTTTTGACCGCCGGAAAGGATGAGTGCAGAGCCTGGACCATTAAAAACGGCACAAAAGCTCCTCAGGCGGCGGGAAAAATCCACTCTGACTTTGAGAGGGGATTCATTCGCGCGGAAGTTGTTTCTTTTTCCGACCTTGAAGCATGCGGCTCGATGGCTGCGGCAAGGGAAAAGGGTCTTGTGCGCTCAGAGGGAAAAGATTACGTCATGAGAGACGGCGATGTCGTTCTCTTCAGATTTAACGTGTGATTGTTCGATGCTTGTCCGGCGGCTTATGCTGCCGGATTTTTTTGTGTGTACACGTGTGCACATTTTTGTAAAAGAGAATAAGAGCATAAAAACGCCGCTCCCGAAAATTTCGGAAGCGGCGCGTGCTTTGTGAACTTGAAATTTCTTAGAAACTTCTTTTAAAATTAAAGCTCTGCAAAGTACTTGATTGTTCTGACCATCTGGCTGGTGTAGGAGTTCTCGTTGTCGTACCAAGAAACAACCTGTACCTGATACAGATCCTCGTCGATCTTAGCAACCATGGTCTGTGTTGCATCGAAGAGTGAACCGTATCTCATACCGATAACGTCGGAAGAAACGATAGGATCCTCGTTGTAGCCATAGGACTCGGAAGCAGCAGCCTTCATAGCAGCGTTGATGCCTTCCTTGGTGATGTCCTTGCCCTTAACAACAGCGGTGAGGATGGTGGTAGAACCTGTGGGAACGGGAACTCTCTGAGCAGAGCCTATGAGCTTGCCGTTGAGCTCGGGGATAACAAGTCCGATTGCCTTAGCAGCACCGGTGGAGTTAGGAACGATGTTAGCAGCACCTGCTCTTGCACGACGAAGGTCGCCCTTGCGGTGAGGACCGTCAAGGATCATCTGGTCGCCGGTGTAAGCGTGAATGGTGGACATGATACCGCTCTGAATGGGAGCGTAATCATTAAGAGCCTTAGCCATGGGAGCAAGGCAGTTTGTTGTGCAGGATGCAGCGGAAATAATGGTGTCATCCTTTGTAAGAGTCTTCTCGTTTACGCTGTAAACGATAGTGGGAAGATCGTTTCCTGCGGGAGCAGAGATAACAACCTTCTTAGCGCCGGCATCGATGTGAGCCTGGCTCTTAGCCTTTGAGCAGTAGAAGCCTGTGCACTCCAAAACTACGTCAACACCAAGCTCGCCCCAAGGGAGCTCCTTAGCGTTGGGCTTAGCATAGATAGTGATCTCCTTGCCGTCAACTATGATAGCTCCGGGAGTAACAACGGTCTTGCCATCCTCAGCGTATACTGCGGGCTTGCAGTCTACAGTGTGAGCATGCTCGCCGATCTTTCCGCAATAGCCGCCCTGAGCGGTATCGTACTTGAGAAGATGAGCAAGCATCTCAGGCTTTGTGAGGTCGTTGATAGCTACTATTTCGTAGCCCTCAGCGCCGAACATCTGCCTGAAAGCAAGACGGCCGATTCTGCCGAAACCATTGATTGCAACTTTAACTGACATATTAAAAACCTCCATAGTGTTTTTTATGCATCTATTATTGTATACTATTAAGATTTTATTTGCAAGTACTTCAACAAAAAAATGTATGTAATGCGCATGACACCTTTTTGTTTACTTGTATTTTACGCGCACTTTGTTTAAATATCTATACTTTAATTTGAAAAATAAGATTTAATATTTATAAATTACATTATATAAAGCTGAACTGCCGTTGCCGATGCAGGATAAAAATTGGGAAATAATCGTTCTGGAACGCTGCGGGAACTCTCAGGGAATTTACAAGGAACAGTATACAGATATAATAGTTAGCGATAAGCCGCAAACGTAGCTTTTGGCGCATGCTTATGAGCGCGCAATAAAAGAGATGTTTTGGCTTGAGAATATTTATTGGAGGAATTTAATTATGTACTTTGACGCAATTGCTAAAATTATCGCTGAGCGCACCGGATGCGACGTAGAGGACATCAAGCCGGAGAGCAAGTTCTCAGAGCTGGGAATCGACTCTTTGGACACTGTTGAGCTTTTGATGAGCCTTGAGGATGAAATCGGAATCGAAATAGAGCTTGACCGCAAGGTAGAGACCGTTGACGATCTCGACAAGTTCATTCAGAGCAAGCAGGGATAAGTTCATGATTAAGTCAGAGATTTGCCAGATGCTGGGTATAAAGTACCCGGTCTTTCAGGGTGGCATGGCTTGGATCGCTGACGGCAAATTGGCCGCTGCTGTATCAAATGGCGGCGGCCTCGGCATTATTGCTGCCGGCAACGCTCCTGGCGAATATGTCAGAGAACAAATTAAGATTGCAAAATCGCTCACCGATAAGCCTATCGGTGTAAACATAATGCTCATGAGCCCCAGCGTAGACGAGGTGGCTGAGGTAGTCACCGAAGAAAAGGTTGAGGTTGTGACAACAGGCGCGGGAAACCCGTCTAAGTATATGAAGGCGTGGCAGGAAGTCGGCATAAAGGTCATACCGGTAGTCGCTTCGGTCGGCATGGCTAAGCTTATGACAAGACTCGGCGCATCTGCCCTTATTGCAGAGGGCGGAGAGAGCGGAGGTCACGTAGGAGAGCTGACAACAATGGTTTTGGTGCCGCAGGTTTGCGACGCGACAACCCTGCCCGTAATTGCAGCCGGAGGCATAGCTGACGGCAGAGGCGTTGCAGCTGCGTTTATGCTCGGCGCATGCGGAGTCCAGATGGGCACAAGATTTTTGTGCGCCGAGGAGTGCTCCGTAAGCGATGTATATAAGGAAAAGATAATCAAAGCCAACGACCTTTGCACAATGGTAACGGGCAAGCGCCTCGGACACCCCGTCCGCAGCCTTCGCACGCCGTTCACGAGGGAGTATTTCAAGGCTGAGTACAGCACAATGCCCGATGATGAGCTTGAGGCTTTGGCGTCGGGAGCGCTCCGCCGTGCCGCAAAGGACGGAGATACCGAACACGGCTGCTTCCTCGCGGGACAGATAGCCGCAATGGTTAAAAAGGAGCAGCCTGCTGCTGAAATTATAAAGGAAGTAATGGAGGAGGCAGAGCCTATCCTTCTGAGGGCACCGCAATGGGTAGAATAGCATTTGTATTTTCAGGCCAGGGAGACCAGTATCCCGGAATGGGAAAGAACCTCGTTGAAAAGTACCCCACAGCCGCAAAGATATTTGAAATGTGCGACAGCATACGCCCCGGCACGTCAAAGATGTGCTTTGAGGGAACAGAGGACGAGCTGAAACAGACCGCAAACACTCAGCCCTGCCTTTTTGCACTTGAGCTTGCCGCCGCATCTGTTCTCGCCGAAAAAGGCGTGAAGCCGGAGGCTGCCGCCGGATTTTCACTGGGCGAAGTCACGGCTGTCACATTTGCGGGCATATTCGACAGTGAAACAGGCTTTAAGCTTGTGTGCAAGCGCGGCGAGCTTATGCAGCGCGAGTCTGAAAAGTTCGATGCCGCAATGGCTGCCGTAGTAAAACTCACTCCCGAACAGGTTATCGACGTTTGCAAGAACTACAGCGATATATACCCCGTAAACTTCAACTGCCCCGGACAGGTCAGCGTGTCGGGCGCGGCGGAATCGATGCCGAGCTTCTTTGCCGATGTAAAGGCTGCCGGCGGAAAAGCAATTCCGCTCAAGGTCAGGGGAGCTTTCCATTCTCCCATGATGAAAGACGCGGCAAAGGACTTTGAGACGGAGCTTAAATCTGTAAAGATGGGCAAGCCCACTCTCACTGTGTATTCCGATATGACGGCATCCCCTTATACCGACGACGTTGTAAATCTGCTTTCAAATCAGATATGCAGTCCGGTTCAGTGGGAAAAGGCAGTGAGAAATATGATAGCGTCCGGAATCGATACGTTTGTAGAGATAGGCCCCGGCAAGACTCTTTGCAATATGATAAGAAAAATAGATGCCGAGGTTAAGACGTATTCGACCGAAGAGTATCTGGCGGAGGTAGAAGCATGATAAGCACGTTAAAAGATAAAGTTGCGGTTGTCACCGGAGGCTCTCGCGGCCTCGGCGAGGCAATAGCATGCAAATTTGCGTCGATGGGCGCAAACATCGTCATAATAGACGTCGGAGATCCCGCACTTGCCGAGAATGTATGCAATAAGTGCGAAAGCGAATACGGCGTTAAGGCAAAAGCGTACCGCTGCGACGTGTCCGACTTTGCCGCGGTGAAGGAAACCGTGTCAAAGATAAAGGCCGATTTCGGAACGGTGCATATTCTTGTAAACAACGCGGGAATAACCCGCGACGGACTTGCCGCAATGATGTCGGAAGAGGATTTCGACAAGGTTATCGCCGTAAACTTAAAGGGTGCGTTCAATATGATAAGACACACCGCAGGACTTTTCATACGCAACCGTGAAGGATGCATAATAAATATATCTTCCGTATCGGGAATCATGGGCAACGCAGGTCAGTGCAACTATGCTGCGTCAAAAGCAGGACTTATAGGTCTTACAAAGACCATAGCCAAAGAGCTTGCACCTAAGGGCGTTCGCTGCAACGCAATCGCTCCCGGTTTTATCGCAACCGATATGACCGGCAACCAAACAGAAAATCCTCTTTTAAAGATGATTCCCTTGGGCAGAATGGGCTCGGCAGACGACATAGCTCAGGCTGCGGCATACCTTGCCACCGCTGAGTACGTCACCGGAACCGTAATGCGCGTAGACGGCGGAATTTCAATGTAAGGAGGAGCTGAAAATGAGCGATAGAAGAAGAGTAGTCGTTACCGGCTTAGGAGCCGTGACGCCGCTCGGAAATAATGTTAAGGATACGTGGGAAGCGCTCAAGTCGGGCAAAAACGGCATAGCACCCATAACACTTTTTGACGCCTCCAACTATAAGGCAAAGCTTGCTGCGGAGGTAAAGGGCTTTGACCCTAAGGAGTACCTCGACGTAAACGAAACACTTCGCACCGACAGGTTTACTCAGTTTGCCGTTGCGGTTGCACAGCAGGCTGTTGCGGACAGCAAAATCGACGGAGCAGTTGATCCCGACAGGTACGCTGTCATTTTGGGAACGGGAATCGGCGGAATAAATACGTTTGAAACGGAGCACACAAAGCTTTTGACAAAAGGCCCCCGCAGAGTGTCGCCTTTGTTTGTCCCGATGATGATATCAAATATGGCTGCCGGAATGGTTGCCATAAAGCACGGATGCCACGGAAGCGCAATGCCTATAGTCACCGCTTGCGCGTCTGGTTCAAATGCCATAGGAGAGGCGATGCGCCTTATCCGCCACGGTTATGCCGACGCAGTCATCACCGGTGGAACCGAAGCTGCCGTAACCCCTGCCGCAATAGCAGGATTTGTAAATATGCAGGCGCTTTCAACTTCCGAAGACCCTAACGCCGCATCGCTGCCTTTCGACAGAAGAAGGGGCGGATTTGTAATAGGCGAGGGCGCTGTATCGCTCGTTCTCGAAGAGTATGAGCATGCAAAGGCAAGAGGAGCTAAGATCTATGCCGAGCTGTGCGGATACGGCTCAACCTGCGATGCATACCATATAACTGCCCCCGACCCTGAAGGAAACGGCGGCTCAAAGGCAATGCTCAACGCTATGGCTGAGGCCGGTTATAACGACAACGATGTTGTGTATGTAAACGCACACGGAACCGGAACCCCCATGAACGACTCGGTAGAGACAATTGTCATAAAGAAAGCACTCGGTGAAGAAGCGGCAAGAAGAGCTTACGTCAGCTCTACAAAATCCATGACGGGACATATGCTCGGCGCGGCAGGCGCTGTAGAGGCGTTAGCATGCGTTATGGCGCTGAACGAGGGAATTATACCCCCGACCATCAACCTTCTTGAGCAGGATGAGGCATGCGACCTCAACTGCGTGCCCAACAATGCCGTTAAAGCCGACATAAGCATAGCTCTGTCAAATTCATTAGGATTCGGCGGACACAATGCGTGTCTTGCTTTCAGAAAGGTGTAAGCAATGAACGAAAACGATATTCGCAAGTATGCTCAGCTCATGAACGAGCTTGGTCTTACCGCACTTGAGCTTAAAGACGGAGATAAAGTCGTGCGCCTTGAACGCACGGTTACGGTTGCGGCATCACCCGCTCAGACGGCAGCGGCGCAGCCCTCTCAAGCTGCTCCGGCAGAGCCTGCGGAAAAGGACTATATCAGCGTCAGATCTCCTCTTGTGGGTGTGTTCTATGCAGCCCCTGCCGAAAACGTAGAGCCGTATGTTTCGATAGGCGACAGGGTGAAAAAAGGACAGGTGCTTTGCATAGTAGAGGCTATGAAGCTCATGAACGAGATAACCGCAGAAGAGGACGGCGTTATCAGCGAGGTGTGCGTCACCAACGGTCAGCTTGTGGAGTACGGCACCGAACTGTTCCGAATCAAGAGGTAATCAAATGAATAAAGAAGAGATAATGAAGATACTCCCGCACAGGGACAACATGCTTTTAATCGACGACGCGGAATGCGTGGACGGCACGGCGATTGCACATTATACCGTCCGCGGGGATGAGTTCTTCTTAAAAGGCCACTTTCCCGGCAACCCCATTGTCCCGGGAGTGATACTGTGCGAGATGCTTGCACAGTCTGCATGCGTTCTCATGAAGGATGTAATGACTGAAAACAAGCTTCCCGTGTATACCGGCCTTAACAACGTGAGATTCCGCTCGCCGGTCAAGCCGGGCGACACGGTTACAATGCAGTGCCGCCTCAAGAGGTCAAAGCACCCGTTTTACTTTGCGGAGGGAACCGTAAAGGTCGGCGACAGACTTTGCGTGTCCGCGGAATTTTCATTTGCAATAACAGGTGAGTAAAAAATGTTTTCAAAAATACTTATTGCTAACCGCGGAGAGATAGCGGTCAGAATAATTCGTGCGTGCAAAGAGATGGGAGTTGCAACGGTAGCTGTTTATTCTGAGGCTGACAGAGGTGCTTTGCATGTTGCACTTGCCGATGAAAGCTACTGCATAGGCGGCCCCGAGGCGTCCGAGAGCTATCTCAACGAAAATCAGATAATAAGCACCGCAATACTTGCCGGCGCTCAGGCGATACATCCCGGATACGGTTTTTTGTCCGAGAACGCTCACTTTGCGAGACTTTGCAGAAAAAACGGCATAGTGTTTATAGGCCCTCAGCCCGAGAGCATGGAAAGACTCAGCGATAAAGCCGTGCTGAAGGAGCTTATAAGCGCAACAGGTCTTTCCGTTATCCCCGGAACAAAGGCGGTCCCTTCGGTTGAAGAGGCGATAGAAGCTGCCGACAGGATAGGATATCCCGTAATGATCAAGGCGTGCGCAGGCGGCGGAGGCAGAGGAATAAGACTTATAAGAAGCTCTGACGAGATAGAAGAGGCATACATGCAGGCAACTTCCGAGGCGGCAAGCGCGTTCGGAGACGGCAGCGTGTATATTGAAAAGTACATCTATCCCGCAAGACACGTAGAACTTCAGGTGCTTGCAGACGAGCAGGGAAACGCTGTTTGCTTGGGCGACAGAGACTGTTCATTGCAGCGCAGAAATCAAAAGCTGATTGAAGAGACCCCTTCTCCCGCCGTAAATGATGAACAAAGACAAATCATCATGGCTCAGGTCGTTGACGCCGTAAAGAAAATAGGCTACGTCGGCGCGGGAACGCTTGAATTTCTTTTAGATAAGCAGGGAAAGTTTTGGTTCATGGAGATGAACGTAAGGCTTCAGGTTGAGCACTGCGTCACAGAAATGCTCACAGGCATCGACCTTGTAAAGTGGCAGATAAGAATTGCCGCCGGAATACCGATAGGCTTTACTCAAAATGACATCAACCTGAAAGGCTCCGCAATAGAGTGCCGAATAAACGCTCAAAATTGCGGAAAGCTTGAAATGCTTCACGTCCCCGGCGGTCCGTCCGTCAGATTTGACACCTGCCTCATCGAGGGCACAACGGTGTCGCCTTATTACGACTCGCTTTTGGGCAAGCTTGTCGTCTACTCAAAGACAAGAGAGGAAGCACTCAGAAAGATGCGTGCCGCTCTTTGCGAGCTTGTCATCAAGGGAATACAGACAAATATTGAGGAGCAGCTCAGAATAGTCGGCGACGAGAGATTTATCTCGGGAAATTACGATCTTACGTTTATGGGCAACAGGTGATTTTAAATGGCACTATTGAATTTTTTAAAACCTAAAAATCAGCTTGAAGAGGGCGGACGCAGCTCCGCTCCCGTTCAGCAGGATGCGGGCGAGCCGGAAAGAAACTGCCCGAACTGCCACAGAGCCATTCCGCTGAGCCGTTTGTGGGCAAACGACCTTGTGTGCTCATGCGGCTATCACTTCAGAATGAACGCAAGGCAGCGCATAAAGATGATAGCGGACAGAGACAGCTTTAAGGAGCTGTTTTCGGATATAAAATCGGGCAACCCGCTTAACTTCCCCGGATATGACGACAAGCTTGAGACTACTAAAACCGCAAGCGGTGAAGAAGAGGCTGTTGTGTGCGGCGTCGCTGAAATCGACAAGAGGAAATGCTGCATTTTTGTGATGAACTCTTACTTCATGATGGGCAGCATGGGAAGCGCAGTAGGAGAGAGGATAACCCTTACCTTTGAATACGCAACCGAGCACAGACTTCCCGTAATAGGATTTACCGTGTCCGGCGGTGCAAGAATGCAGGAGGGTCTTTTGTCCCTGATGCAGATGGCAAAGACGAGCGCAGCCGTGAAAAGGCACAGCGATGCGGGACTTTTATATATAACCGTGATAACCGACCCGACAACCGGCGGCGTAACCGCAAGCTTTGCTATGGATGCCGATATAACACTTGCAGAGCCGGGCGCGACAATAGGTTTTGCAGGTGCAAGAGTAATAGAGCAGACTACGAGAAAGTCGCTTCCTAAGGAGTTCCAAAAGGCCGAGTTTGTTTTAAAGCACGGCTTTGTGGACAGAATTGTTCCGCGCGCGGAGCAAAAAAAGCTTTTAAGCGAGCTTTTAAAAATGCATGAGCGGAGTGTGAGAGCATGAGTTATACGCCGTATGAAATAGTTAAGCTTGCAAGAGACAACTCGAGACCGACCGGTCTTGACTATATAAGACACATATTCAGCGGATTTATAGAGTTTCACGGCGATCGCAGATTTGCCGATGACCCGGCTGTAGTAGGCGGAATTGCGTGGCTTGACAACAGCCCCGTGACGGTTATAGCCATAGAAAAGGGTCATACCGCAAAGGAGCGTACCTTCCGCAATTTCGGTGCTCCTCATCCGGAGGGATACCGCAAATCCCTTCGCCTTATGAAGCAGGCCGAAAAGTTCGGACGCCCCATAATATGCTTTATAGATACTTCCGGAGCGTATTGCGGAATAGGCGCAGAAGAGCGCGGCGAGGGTCAGGCAATAGCTGAAAACCTCATGGAAATGACTACGCTGTGCGTGCCGATAATATCGATACTTGTAGGAGAGGGCGGAAGCGGCGGAGCGCTTGCTCTGGCTGTTGCGGACAGAGTTTGGATGCTCCAAAATTCCGTTTACTCGGCGATATCTCCCGAGGGATGCGCAAGCATACTTTGGAAAGACTCATCGAAGGCCGAAGAGGCCGCCGCAAGCTTAAAACTCACTGCCGAGGATGCAAAAAATCTCGGTGTCATAGAGAGGATTCTTTCCGAGAACGATATCGGCAAAAAAGAGTTTTACGACAGGATTCGCGCTTTGCTCGTCGATGAAATTAACGATCTGTCAAACGACATTGATCTTATCGGAAAGAGGTACGAACGTTTCCGCCGAATTGGTGTAACGGTAAAATCAGAGGAGTAAACATGAGTATATACAAAAAATATTGCACAGAGGTTATAGATGAAAACGGGGCGCTTAAAGAGTTTAAGCTTAACTATCCCGACGACTTTAACTTCGGCTACGATGTGGTAGACGCAATTGCACAGCAAACACCTGATAAAAAGGCAATTGTCTGGTGCAATACCGAAAACGAAGAACATATTTTCAGCTTTTCGGATGTCAGCAGATACAGCAACAAAATGGCGAACGTCTTTAAAGACGCCGGAATAACAAAGGGCGACAAGGTTATGCTCGTCTTAAAGCGCCATTATGAATATTGGTTTGCTGCGGTCGCTTTGCATAAGCTCGGCGCGGTAATGATACCTGCTACGCATATGCTTACGGTGAGCGATTTTGAATACAGAATAAAGGCATCGGGCGTTAAAGCCGTTGTGTGCACCGCCCACGACGACGTTCCCGAAAAAATAGCTGCGGCGCTTAAAAATCAAAACGCTTCGGCAATTATGTGGACCGTTCAGCAGGATGTTGACGGATGCCGCAATATGACTAAGGAAATGGAAAATGCACCGGATACGTTTGATAGGGTATCAACTCACGTCAGCGATCCCATGATGCTTTACTTCACTTCCGGCACAACAGGATATCCAAAGGGCGTAATACATGATTTTTCATACCCGCTTGCACATATAGTCACGGCAAAATACTGGCAGCAGGCTGAGGACGGCGGACTTCACTTTACCGTCGCCGAAACCGGCTGGGCAAAAGCGTCCTGGGGTAAGATATACGGTCAGTGGCTTGTGGGAAGCGCTGTTATGGTATACGATTTTGATAACTTTGATCCAAAGCAGCTCATAACCATCATAAACAAGTACGGAGTGACGTCATTTTGCGCGCCTCCGACAGTTTATCGCTACTTAGTCCGCAAGGGCATACCCGATATGCCCAACTTAAAGCATGCGTCCACAGCAGGAGAGATGCTTGCCCCTGAGGTGTTCCGCAAGTTTACGGAAAAAACAGGCCTTGAGCTTTGCGAGGGATACGGTCAAACGGAAACCACGCTTTTGATGGCTAACTTTAAAGGCAGCACTCCCGTTCAAGGCTCTATGGGAACAATATCTCCGCAGTATAAGATAGAGCTTCTCGGCAAGGACGGCAAGCCCGTTCCCACAGGCAAGATCGGAGAGGTAGTAATACTTCCCGGCGAAAACGGCAGACAGCCGGGTATTTTCTGCGGCTATCTCGACAACGACGAACAGTATAAATACGTTTGGCGCGGCGGAGTATACCACACCGGCGATGCGGCATACGTAGACGAAAACGGTCTGTACTGGTTCCACGGCCGCTTTGACGATATTATAAAGACCGGCGGCTTTAGAGTAGGTCCCTACGAGGTGGAAAACGTGTTGACGGAGCATCCGGCGGTTGCGGAGTGCAGCGTAATAGGAATACCGGACCCTCTGCGCGGTCAGGCTATAAAGGCTGTCATAGTTTTGGGCAGCGGTTATACTCCTTCAAAAGAGCTTGAGCTTGAGATAAAGGACTTTTGCAACAGCAAGCTTGCCGAATACAAGTGGATAAGAGTCATCGAGTTCGTCGATGAGATGCCAAAGACGATTAGCGGAAAGATTCAAAAATCGGTCTTAAGAGACAGAGGCTGACGCCTGTCAAAGCCAAAACAAAACTCCATGCTTAAATTTAAGCGTGGAGTTTTTTATTTTTTTAAAGGGAGTTTTCAGATCCCCACTTTATAATTTCATAGCAGACAGGCAGCAAGCTTTTTCCCTTCTTTGTCGGGCTGTATTCTACGCGAAGAGGTATTTCACTGTACTGCTTTCGCGTTATTAACCCCCAGCTTTCTAAATTGCGAAGAGCAGCTGTGAGAACGCTGTTTGTGTATCTGTTCGTCATCAAAAAGGAAACCGCGTTAAAAAAGGAGGCAAATAATCGTGACGGATAAAGCGTTAGACAACTCATCTCGAAGAATAATAACCATTGGACGCCAGTTTGGAGCAGGCGGCAGGAGCGTGGGAAAGCTGGTTGCAAATAAGCTCGGCATAAATTTTTATGATAAGGAGCTGATTGCAGAGGCTGCAAAGGTAAGCGGACTGTCAGACAAGTTTATAACGCATATGGATGAGCAGCATACGTCCAGCCTGCTTTACTCGCTTATTTTGCATGCTCAAACGCCGGGTATTTTCGGAAAAGGGAAACCGATTGAACTGTTAGCGTATGACGCCCAAATAGCATCGGTAAAGGCGGTTGCGTCAAAGGGACCGTGCGTCATTGTGGGCAGAGCAGCCGACTGCATTTTGTGGGATGAGTATGACGTGATGAGCTTTTTCCTCACGGCGCCGCTGTCCGACCGCATTTGCCACGTCGCCGAAAGAGATTCGCTTTCTAAGGACGAGGCAGCTCAAAAAATCTCACGGCTTGACAAAGCACGCGAATCCTTTTATAACAGCTTTTCCGACCGCAAATGGGCAGAGGCATCGTCTTATGACATGTGCCTAAATGTTGCACAATTAGGCGTGGAAGCGGCTGCGGACATCATTTTAAAATTTTTAGAGTCTGCACATGCAGGCGGACAAAAATATTAGTACGTACATCCCAAAATACCGGATAACTTCACTTCATTGTCACAATTGACACCGCAATGTATAGCTGATATAATTGCATTGACAGCTTACTGTATGTGTTTGCTGATAACGCGCAAATTTCTTTTAAATTCACTAAATCAAATATGAGGGGTTTTTTAGAATGAATATCGGTCAATTGAGGACACTTAAAAAGAATGAAAGGCATGTTATCGGATCGCTTGTCGGGTTTGCTTTGCTTGTTGCCGTTTGCTTCTGGCACTATGTCACCGTCAGAGATTATTATGTTGAAAGTCAGATTGTGCCAATAACTCTTTCTACGATAGCGGTTATACTTGCAACGATTCTGTGGGGCTTTTTGGGCATTAAAGGACTGGGCGCTGCTTTTTTGTGGTATCCGTATCAGCTGGCTGTCGGGTCGGCTTTCGGCTATTGGGTGTATTATAACCTGTCTAATCCGGCGCCCGCATGGGGTACGGCTCTTTCATGGTTTGCAGGAGCATCCTTCGCCGTATTTACAATAGCCACAACCGCAACGGCAATGATCAGCGACGGAATTTTAAGAAAAATATACGTCACAGTGGTTCTGTGGAGCACGCTCGGCTTTTATGTGTACACATTCATGCATGTATTCGGATATTACTGGAAAGTGTTCAGTTCGGCCAATGTGCTCGATATCATTTTAACCGTACCGGTCATGCTTGTCGCAGTTGCCATAGGTTTGTTCATGCTGTATTTGATGGCGTTCGCCACATATGGCGTACCGCAGTATTTCATTTGTTATTTTCATATCATGCGCGGCCCGATTGTCAAGCTCGACAACGGCAAGAGCTGCCGTGTGCCCCTGCGTTTTGACAATGCATATTATGCGGCATGCTCCTATAAAGAGGGAAGTAAAAGAGGAAAAGATCTCTTTATTGCTGCGTCTATATACTGTGCCGATAGCTTTGATGAGGCAGACAAGAAAGTAAAAGATGCTATAAAGGCCAAAGGCGCTATCTCAAATTATGAGGCAAATAAGATTCGCAGTGATAAAAGATACAGGTTCCCGGGCGGCAAAGAAGATAAAGACATCGTTGCTGCGGTTATGAAGAACGCCATCAACGCAATGAAAATTCAGGGCAACCTTGTCGGCGCAAAGGAGTATGCAAAACAGTGGGTCGATAGATATTGGATGGGACGCGAAAAGAAGGACGCAAGCGTTGTGGATTTCTATGAAATGTTTAAAACATGGGATGAAATCGACGACGGAAAGCCTAAGGATACAGCGTGGCTTGAGAAACAGCGCAAAAAATTAGCTAAAATTAAGGAAGCTGAAATCGAAGAACGTCAAAAACGTAACTATGAGGAGCATAAGCGCCATATTGAAGCCGAAGCCGAGCGAATAAAGGAGGCTAAAGAAGAACTGCGCCGCCAGCGTCTGAGTGCACAGCAAGAAAAGCTGCAAAGCGAATACAAGGAAAAGATTGCGCGCTTAGACCGCGCCGAGCGCATACTGAACTTTGCTTTGGACGGCCGCTTGTACACCAACCAAGAGAACTATGTTGCCGGCAACCTCAGCGCCGATGAGTATGCTATGCGCGATTTTGTTCGCGATGAACTCGAACGCAAGTATCGTGAGGATTACGAGAGAGTAAAGGATCATCTTGAAAACGACGAGGACGAGGACGACGAGTGACCTTTGCGGGATTTGCATGCCTGCTTAGGATAACGCATTGTAACGATTGACATTACAATTATGACATGATATAATCACATTTATAAATCAACGATGTGAGGACGGGCAGTATGCAGATATCAAGTCGATTTACTATAGCTATACACATTTTTTCCTGTATCGACACATTTGAAAAGTCGCACAAGGTTACAAGCGACTTTTTGGCGGGAAGTATTCGGGTAAACCCCGTTATTATACGCAAGCTTTTGTCTCAGCTCAAAGCGGCGGGTCTTGTAAGCGTGCAAAGGGGAAGTGGCGGAGCTTCAATTGCAAAGCCGCCGGAACAGATAACCTTTTTAGACATTTACAACGCTGTCGAGTGCGTGGATCGCGGAAAACTGTTTCATTTTCATGAGAACCCGAACCCCGATTGCCCCGTAGGCAGAAACATTCATCAAATACTCGATGACAAGCTTCAGCGTGTCCAGGAGGCAATGGAGAACGAACTAAAAAAAATAACTCTCGCAGATGTGCTGCGCGATACGAGAAATTGTATCAGCGAAGATTCAAAATAACATGGCAAAACGGCTGCTTTCCGGAATGAGGAGGCAGCCGATTTTCTTTAAAAAATTTTTTTAAAAATTTTCGTTGTAACACTTGACATTACAATAAGGGCGTGTTATAATGCAGTTGTAATCAAGAAAGTTACAACGCTATAAAATCATTTAGGAGGTAAATATCATGAAAGTAGCAGTTGTTTGTGCAAACGGAAGAGTAGGAACATTGGTTGTCAAGGAGGCTTTAAACAGAGGACTTGACGTAACGGCTGTTGTAAGAGAGGACAACAAGACGGCAGCAAAGAATGTCATCAAGAAGGACTTGTTTGACTTGACGGCAGCTGACTTGGACGGCTTCGATGTTGTAGTTGATGCGTTCGGCGCATGGAAGGAAGAGGAGCTTCCCAACCACACAAAGTCCTTGATGCATCTGTGCGACATCCTTTCAGGTAAAAAGACCCGTCTGGTCGTTGTCGGCGGCGCAGGAAGCTTGTATGTAAACCCTGAGCACACCGCTGTTGTTTCTGACGGACCTGATTTCCCGCCTCGGTTCCTGCCCCTTGCAAAGGCACAGGGTAAGGCGCTTGAAGAGCTTCGCAAGCGCAGCGATGTTCAGTGGACATTCATCAGCCCCGCAGGTGACTTCCAGGCTGACGGCGAGCGCACCGGAAAGTACATCCTCGCAGGCGAGGAGTTAACCTTAAACAGCCGCGGCGAAAGCATCATCAGCTATGCAGACTATGCAATAGCGCTTGTGGATGATATAGTAAGCGGAAATCACATTCAGCAGCGTATAAGCGTTGTAAGAGCGTAATCAGCAAGATAAATAAAATATCCGACAAAAGCTCTCGGCACAAAATGTGTCGGGAGCTATCGGATTTTGTTAAACGCTTTATAAAAGATATTGATGTTATTGCTGCAGGTGTTATAATTAAATCAGCAGCTGCTGATATATGATATTATGGACAATTAAGCATGGGGGTAATTTGCATGACGCAGGAACAACGGCGCATTTATTTAATTAAAGTGTTGCTGAGCGAGCACAAGGAGTATTCCGGCATAGACATTCCGGATGATGCCGAGGGTCAAAAACATCTCTTGAGGTCGCTTATGAATGTCCGAATGCCGGATAAAATCAGCGAGGAGTTTCTCAGGGTGCAGGATGAGTACCTGAAGGAAGAAATATCGCACAAAGGCATAACGGATTACACGAGCTTAACTCAGGTTAAAAAGGATTTGTATCTGTGGCAGGGCGATATAACAACCCTTAAATGCGACGCCATCGTCAATGCGGCAAATAAGAAAATGCTCGGATGCTTTGTCCCGTGCCACAAGTGCATAGACAATTCAATACACACCTATTCCGGCGTGCAGCTGAGGCTTGAATGCGCCGAAATCATGCGCAAACAGGGGCGCGACGAGAAAACAGGCTCGGCAAAGCTCACTCCTGCATATAACCTGCCATGCAAATATATCATTCACACCGTAGGCCCGATTGTGCGTGGCGGCGTAAGTAAACATGACGAAGAGCTTTTGGCAAGCTGCTACCGCTCATGCCTGGAGCTTGCGCAGAAGTACAGCCTGAAAAGCATTGCTTTTTGCTGCATTTCCACCGGCGAATTTATGTTTCCCAACAGGCGTGCGGCGGAAATAGCGATTGACACGGTAAGCAAGTATAAAGAGCAAACACAAAGCGAAATCAAGGTGATATTTAATGTTTTTAAGCAAGTTGACCTCGAAATCTACCGAGAGCTACTCGGATAAAATAAAAAAACTCAAAAAGGATATTGATTCGACGGATGCAATTTTAATAGGCGCAGGCGCAGGCATGTCCACTTCTGCCGGATTGACATACAGCGGAGAAAGATTTTATCGCTTTTTTTCCGACTTTCACAAGAAATACGGCATAAACGACATCTATTCGGGAGGATTCTATCCCTACGATACGCCGCAGGAATATTGGGCGTGGTGGAGCAGACATATATACTACAACCGCTATGATATTCCCGCCGGCAAGCCGTACACCGACCTTTTGGATCTTGTCAAGGACAAGGATTATTTTGTCCTTACGACAAACGTCGATCATCAGTTTCAAATTGCAGGCTTTGACAAGCACAGGCTGTTTTATACTCAGGGCGATTACGGACTGTTTCAATGCTCAAAGCCATGCTGCCAAAAGACGTATGACAATGAGGATGCCGTGAGAAAAATGGTTGCAGCTCAGCACGATATGCGCATTCCTACCGAGCTGATTCCAAAATGCCCTGTGTGCGGAGCGCCCATGACAGTAAACCTTCGCAGCGATATGACGTTTGTACAGGATGAAGGATGGTACGCAGCCGCCGGACGCTATGAGGATTACCTGCGCCGCCATGAAAACTCGCATATTCTCTTAATCGAGCTTGGAGTAGGCATGAACACCCCTGTTATTATCAAGTATCCGTTTTGGCAAATGACCGCAAACAACAAGGACGCGACATATGTCTGCATAAACAGAAGTGAGGCATATTGCCCCGAAGATATCGCAGACAGAAGTATTTGCATCGACGCCGATATCGGAAAGACGATAAGCGATGTTTTAAAAGCTAAAGTATAAATATGATAAACGAGGACGCGCAAAGCGTCCTCGTTATTTTATGCGATGTGCGATGTACGATTATTGATTCGCCGCTCTTTACAAATGGTTTCATTTATCATATAATAATATATCATTAGTACTTTAAAATTTATGACATAAACTTTTAGACTTTATATTTTTATCTAACTTGACTATATGTATTGTTTAGGGTGAGAGAATGATCGATCGACTTGAGAACATGCCGGCGATATTAGATCGCGGTATCAGCGGATATCATGAATATATTTTTGCGGACGACGGACGCGGAGCGCGTTTGGCGCACGTGAGCGTCAGCCTGTGCAAAATGCTGGGATGTTCTGAAGAAGAGCTTTCGGACAGCTCGCGCGACCGCTATTTTGATGCGGTGCATCCCGCCGACAAGGAACGCTACGCCGAGTTTATCTCAGAGCTTAGCCGAGGAGAGACGACACTCAGCGCACAGTACAGGCTTATAAGAAAAGATAAAAGCGTAATTTGCGTCGCCGATACAATGACCACATCAAAAAATTCAGACGGGGAGCTTGTCGGCTGCTCAACCCTGTGCGACATAACCGCAATCAAGTCTGAGCTTGGCAATTTGAAGTTTCTCGACGATACTGTTCCATGCGGATTTTTAAAATTTACATGCGATGCTCAGCCGAAGATTACATACATAAACAAGAGGATGCTTGAGCTTTTGAGATTCCCGCATGCTCAGGACGGAGAATCAGACTATCTCAACCTGTATAAGGACAACATATTTTTGATGATTCCGATGGAGGAACGCCGGAAATTTTCTGCGTTTTTAAATCGTGTGTTTACAATGGGAACGCCTATCTCGGGCGAAATCAACGTTTTGAGGTTTGACGGAACAAAGGCATATATGTTCGGCTGGGTTACAAAGACCAAGGACGAGCATGGAAATGATGAGTTTCAAAGCATATGCACGGACATAACCGAGCAGCATATAAAAAACAAAGAGCAAAAGACTCAAAGGTATCTTAAAGCAATGTCACATGTTTATGACTGCATATTTGAGTTTGACTTTTCGGACAATACAGTCAAATGCATATATATCAACGATTCGGTGCTGTATAAGTGGGTTAAAGATATACCCATGAGAATGGAGGAAGCGACGCAAAGGTGGATAAGCGAAACCGTTTGCGAATCAGACAGGCCGGTACTTCAAAACTTCTTTAAGGATCTCTACCGCACAAGGTATTCCGACGCCGATTCAAACCCTCCGACTATAGAATATCACGCGCTGAGCGGCGGCTCGTCACGCAAATACAGCGGCATTTTCCTAAAGATAGACAGCTCTGTCTGCCTGTTTTGCAGTAAAAGCGTTTCAGAGGACAGCATCATACCTAAAAATGATACTCAGACATCGGTTCGCATAGCGGATGGAATTGTCGCGTTTGAGGTTGACGGCGATATGGTCAGACCCCTTTACACAAGCGACAGCATTTGCAACTTCTTTAAGTACTCTAAAGACGAATGGCAGGCTCTTGCCACAAAGATGCATCCTATAAGAGACTTCATATCTCGCAGCGATATAACTTATGAGTCGGTGCAAAGACTTTTTAAGGATTTAAGCGCAGACTTTTCTTTCAAGGACGGAGATAAAATCCGTCATATACGCGCCGTCTGCTCGCGAAAAACCGCAGAAGGCGGTTCAGAGTTCTATGTAATACTTTACAATATGGATTCGGAATACAAAAAAGCAGACGCAGGCGCGTCCGGCATATTGCAAAAACCAAAGATTAAGATACGCACATTCGGATATTTTGATACGTTTGTTGACGGCAGACCGATTGCGTTCAGAAGCCAGAAGTCAAAAGAGCTGTTTGCCCTGCTTGTTGACAGGCGGGGAGGATACGTTTCTTCCGAAGAGGCGATAAGCTTTTTGTGGGAGGACGAGCCTGTAAACCCCGTAACGCTTGCAAGGTATCGAAAAGTCGCCCTGAGACTTAAGAACATACTTGAGGAGTACGGCATACCCGATGCGGTAGAGTCTGTAGACGGAAAGCGCAGAATCGTCACCGAAAGAGTCGAGTGCGATCTGTACGACTACCTTTCCGGCAAGGAAGAGTATGCATCCTTGTTTAAGGGAAGCTACCTCACAAACTACAGCTGGGGAGAAAACACTCTGGCAGAACTTTCGGGAAACATTTTGCATTGATTATTTAAATATACGGAGGCATGAGACATGTCGGCGCACGCTGATTTGTTCGTGCCTCTTAGACTGCATGCATGCTATAATTGTGCACAATGTTGTTTAAAACATCAGAGTCAAATTCGGCAGAATAATATGCAAAATTGCTTGAATAAATATTCACACTGTGATATAATTGTTGCATATTGAATGTAAGTTTATGCATTTAAGGTCGTGTTGAAGAATGAAGAAAATATTTATTGACGGTAAATCGGGGACAACAGGTCTTAGGATTTACGAAAGACTTGAGCAAAGAAGCGATATTGAGCTTTTGACACTGTCGGAGGAAGAAAGAAAGGATCCCAAGTCAAGAAAGCGAATGCTCAACATGTCGGATGTTTCTTTTTTGTGCCTGCCTGACGACGCTGCAATCGAAGCCGTGTCGATGCTTGAAAACCCCGATACAGTTATTATAGATACGTCAACTGCTCACCGCACAAATCCCGACTGGGTGTACGGATTTCCGGAGCTGTCCGAGGAGTTTTATGAAAAGATAAAATCCTCAAAAAGGATAGCCGTCCCGGGCTGTCACGCAAGCGGGTTTATTGCTTTGGTGAGACCTTTGGTGTCGTCCGGAATTATAAGCGTCGACGCAAGACTATGCTGTCATTCGGTAACCGGTTACAGCGGCGGCGGAAAGAAGATGATAGCGCAGTATGAGCAGGAGCGCACAGACCACCTGCTTGATGCGCCAAGGCAGTACGGACTCACTCAAAATCACAAGCACTTAAAAGAAATGAAAGCGGTCTCGCTTTTAAATAATGCGCCTGTTTTTTGCCCCATAGTGTCCGACTTTTACAGCGGCATGGTCGTAACCGTTCCGCTGTTTAAGCAAGACCTTTTAAACGGTGCAACGGCGGAGGATATAAAGAAAATATACAAAAGCATGTATAACGGTCCTGTGGTGAGCTATACGGACGAGTGCGACGAGGGCGGAATGCTTTCAGCCGCAGGACTCAGCAAAAAGGACTCCATGCAGGTGTCTGTTTTCGGAAACGAGGACAGAATACTTCTCACCGCAAGATACGATAACCTGGGAAAGGGCGCGTCAGGCGCTGCGGTGCAGGTTCTTAATATAAAGCTCGGCGCAGATATAACCGCCGGACTTGAGCTGTAAGTTAAAAAGGAGAATAGCTATGAAGATTACAGAAGGCGGCGTGTGCGCGGCAAAGGGATTTAAGGCAAACGGCATACACTGCGGAATAAGAAAAAACAAATCAAAAAGGGATTTATCTTTGATATACAGCGAAAAGAGAGCTAATGCAGCCGCTGTCTATACGACAAACCTTGTTAAGGGCGCACCCCTTACGGTTACAAAGCAGCATATTTCGGACGGATACGCTCAGGCTGTGATATGCAACAGCGGCAACGCAAACACCTGCAACGCAAACGGCATAGAAATTGCCGAAAAGATGAGCGAGCTTACCGCAAGGGAGCTTGGAATATCGGCAAATGACGTCGTTGTGGCGTCTACCGGAGTAATCGGTCAGCCGCTTGACATCGCTCCGATTGAGTCGGGAATGCATGAGCTTGTCAGCGGTCTCGGCGACAACAGCAAGCTTGCCGCCGAAGGAATAATGACCACCGATACAGTCAAAAAAGAGATAGCAGTCAGCTTTGAAGTCGGCGGAAAAGAGTGCAGGATAGGCGGAATTGCGAAAGGCTCGGGAATGATTCATCCCAACATGGCAACCATGCTTGTCTTTATCACGACCGACTGTGCAATAAGCACTCCGATGCTTCAAAAGGCTCTTTCGGGCGATATACAAAACACGTTTAACATGGTGAGCGTCGATGGCGACACCTCTACAAACGACATGGTCACCATTTTAGCAAACGGCATGGCGGGAAACAGCGAAATAGCCTGTGAAGGTGATGACTTTGACACGTTCATGAAGGCGCTTAATACCGTCACGGTGTTCTTATGCAAGTGCATTGCCGGAGACGGCGAGGGCGCAACCAAGATGATAGAGTGCAAAGTATCCGGAGCCAAGGACACAGACACAGCAAAAACCGTTGCAAAGGCTGTTATTTGCTCGTCTTTGACTAAGGCAGCCATGTTCGGCGCGGACGCAAACTGGGGCAGAGTTCTCTGCGCAATAGGATACAGCGGCGCGGATGTAGATGTAAACAAGGTCGATGTCTCGTTTGTATCCGTTGCCGGCGAAATACTTGTGTGCAAAGACGGCGCAGGCGTAGACTTTTCCGAGGAAGTCGCCAAGAAGATTCTTTTAGAGCACGATATAACCATAAAAATCGAGCTTAACAGCGGCTCAGGCGAGGCTACGGCATGGGGATGCGACTTAACGTATGATTACGTCAGAATCAACGGAGACTACCGCACTTGATTGAATAAAGGGCAAATATTTTGGTATAGGCTGGTGTGTAAAAATGCAGATTTCAAACGCAGACAGGGCAAGAATACTTGTTCATGCCCTGCCGTACATAAAAAAATATAACGGCAAGATCGTCGTAGTAAAATACGGCGGAAACGCCATGGTAAACGAAAAGCTCAAGAACTCAGTCGTCAGGGACATTGTCTTGCTCAGCCTTATCGGCGTCAAGGTGGTGCTTGTCCACGGCGGAGGTCCGGAGATTTCAGAGCTTTTGTCTAAGATAGGCAAGGAAACAAAGTTCATAGACGGACTCAGGGTGACCGATAAGGAGACCGTAGAAGTGGCTCAAATGGTTCTTGCGGGAAAGATAAATAAAAGCCTTGTAAACCTCATCGAATGCTGCGGAGGAAACTCAATAGGCATTTCCGGCATAGACGGTCACATGATCAAGGCAACGATTAAGGACGAAAAGCTCGGATATGTGGGCAAGATCACGCAGATCAATCCCAAGCCGATACTTGATATCATAGAAAAAGGATATATCCCCGTGGTGTCCACACTCGGATGCGATGACGAGGGCAACGTATACAATATCAACGCCGATACCGCCGCTGCAAAAATAGCAGGCGCATTGAAGGCGGAAAGCCTGATATCTCTCACCGATACTCCCGGACTGCTCATGGATAAAAACGACCCCAGCACGCTTATAACGCGTGTTACCGTCGAGCAGACAAAGAAGCTTATTGATGACGGAATCATATGCGACGGCATGATACCAAAGGTTGAATGCTGCGTAAACGCCATTATGGACGGAGTTAAAAGGGTGTTCATAATTGACGGACGCATTTCCCATTCCATACTCATAGAAACCCTTACCGAAGAGGGCATAGGAACAATGTTTGAGGAGGGAAAGCACAGTGAATGTAATTGAACTTGACAAAAAGTATGTCGCGCCCACATATTCGAGGTTTCCCGTCAACATTGTCTCGGGAAAAGGATCGGTTGTTTACGACTGCGACGGAAAGAAATACATAGATTTAGGAAGCGGAATTGCCGTAAACAGCTTTGGCGTGTGCGATGAGCAGTGGATAGCGGCTGTTACGGAGCAGCTCCACAAATTCCAGCATACTTCAAACCTTTACTACTCCGAGCCGTGTGCAAAGCTTGCAAAGATGCTGTGCGACAGAACAGGCATGTGCAATGTCTTTTTCTCAAACTCCGGAGCAGAGGCAAACGAATGTGCTATAAAGGCTGCAAGAAAATATGGCAGCGATAAAAAGGGAAGCGATTGCAGCACTGTTGTAACTCTTAAAAACAGTTTCCACGGCAGAACGCTCACTACACTTGCTGCGACCGGTCAGGATGCGTTCCATCAGTATTTTCAGCCGCTTACTCCCGGCTTTGTACACTGTGATGCAACGCCGGAAGACCTGAAAAAAGCAGTGTCCGAAAATAACGTCGCGGCGATTATGTTTGAAATTGTTCGCGGAGAGGGCGGCGTGCTGCCCTTAGATAAGGACTTTGTCGATGCAATGGCGGCGCTTGCTCAAAGCAATGACATATTGCTTATAGCTGATGAAGTTCAGATAGGAAACGGCAGAAGCGGCATGCTCTACGGCTACATGAACTACGGCATCAAGCCCGACATCGTCACTACGGCAAAGGGAATAGGCGGAGGACTCCCCATAGGCATTACCATGCTTGGCGAAAAGGTCAAAGACGTTTTTACTCCCGGATTGAACGGATCCACCTTCGGCGGAAATCCCGTCTGCTGCGCAGGTGCACTCAATATTCTTGAGAGAATAGACGACAAGCTTTTGAACGAAGTTAAAGAAAAGTCAAAGTACATATTCTCCGAGCTTAGCGGAGCTGAGGGTATAGAAAGCGTCACCGGAATGGGACTTATGATAGGCGTAAAGACAAAGAAGCCTGCAAAGGAAGTCGCAGCCGAATGTATAAATAATGGCGTTCTTGTCCTGACTGCAAAGGATAAAGTAAGGCTTTTGCCTGCGCTTAACATACCGTTTGACCTGCTTGAAAGCGGAATACAAACCCTAAAGCGCGTTGCATGCAAATAACCATATAGCGGATATAAATTTAAAAGCACCGTCACGGCAAGTGGCGGCGCTTTTTTGTGTCCTGCAATGATAATGCATACCGATAATTTCAGACGCCCGAAAGAAAGCATGTTTAACATGCATCTTCGGGCGTCTTTTTCTTATGTTGCCTTTTAAATTTACTTCATAGCCGCCATTTCATATTTTCTCTTTGTGGCTTCTCCGCCTCTTATGTGTCTTTCCTGCTTGTTGATGTCAAGAATAACTTTAACCTCTTTGTACAGCGACGGCTTAACTTTTTTAAGTCTTTCACTAACGTCCTTATGAACGGTAGACTTGCTTATTCCGAACTGTCTTGCAGTCTGCCTCACGGTCGCCTTATGCTCAATTATGTATTCGCCTAAGATAACCGGGCGTTCCTCATCTTTCGGTATTTCCGTCATAAGCTCACTCCTATTTGCGTTTTACTAATATATATTAGCTTTGTAATTTAAATAGAAGTAAAATATTACGGACGGCTCGGTGGCAATAAAACAATTGTAAAAATCAGTGCATCGCGAGCAGATACTTTTATTGTTTAGATGTAAAACTTTAATGTAATAAGTGTTAATAAAAGTCCTTTTTCTAAAAAGGCACGTATTATGCCGCTTTTGACGAACTTGAATCAAATATACGGTAAGTATCTTCGGCGCAAATAAGTACAGCTAAGTGATTATGTTTGTAGGGCGAAAGCAGCTTAAAAACCTCTTTTAAGAACCTTACACTTTAGTGCTTTAGTGCACGAGGACTACACCTAAATGGTTATCTGCAAAAGGTCTGACAAACTGCTCAAGGTGCAAGAAAGGAGGACGAAGGGTCAAGCTTTGAGTTTGTAAGTGGCCGGCTTAGAGTGCGCCTGATGCAGCTTGCCTGCCGAAAAGAAAAAAGGAGATGAAACAATTTGAACAAAGAAAGAAAAGTAAGACTCAGAAGAGCGGTTTCAAAAATCTGCTCTGCAATCGACGAGCTGAAAGAACAGTCGGATTTGATTCAGGAGGTGATTTACGAAGAACAGGACGCTTCGGACTCAACGCCGGAAAACTTTAAAACAACCGATCGTTGGACTGACGCCGAGGCTCTTTTGGACGAAAAGTACCGCTTGAATGACGACGTCACCTACTGTGTGTGTCTGCTCCAAAAGAGCACGGACAACGTGGAAACCGCAATGTAAGGAAGGAGAAGTTAGATGAAGATAAATAACGAAAATCCGCTGTACGATATTTTTTCTAATGACGATCTCATGAAAGAGGCGACAGGCAAAACAGGGGATGAAATCTACAAAGAAGCCATTGAAACTGCGAAGGCATGCGGCGGAACTCCGGATCCGTTTTTGTACCTGCTCGCGCAGGCTCAAGAAAAATACGAGGAGGATAATCCGGATTGGTACGATGAGTCTGTAAGAGAGCTTGAAGAAAACGGAACCATAACCCCGGGCGAATATACTGCGAGCACCGAAGACGATATAGCCATGTGGGGCTGGCATAAGGCTATGCAAGAGCTTAATAGGCTGTATCTTAAAAGCTTAGAGGGCAGGAAATTTATCCGCATACCTAATAAAGAAAAAATGAAAAGGTATAACGAGATTAAAGATATCCTCAAAAAGATTGCTGATGATAATTCGGGGACTGTCTTTGTTGAGGATAAAGACGGCTTGAAGGGGGAAAGAGGATTTCTTGGACATATATACGGAGACGTGGGTATTCGGGCAAAAACTTTGACTATAAACAACCCTAAAATCCTGCTTGATTTAATATTGTTAGGTGGCGAATTGGACATATGTGAATACATAGATAAAGTCGGCATTAAAGTGATGATTGGCAGCTTGACAGACGAGATCGAAATAACAGACAAGGAGGATTAAAATGACGAAGGTTGTTAATGATATTAAGCATATTTTTACAGCGGCGAACGAACTGACGGGCGAAGACAAGAAAATAAACACAAATAACTTCGCAAAATTTGTTCGCATGTGCATGGCGTTTAAGCAGATCAACGACTCCGATACATTTTGGGTAGTCGAACCTGCGTTAAAATTTAAACTTGACACAGACAGCAATACCGCAACAATGTTTTTCGAGGCAATAGAGTATGACATCGGAGACCCGAAAGATATGCTGAAAACCGCAGTCGTTTTGGAGTCCGCCGACAAAATATATTTTTGGTGCGAGGAAGGAAATAACGAGCTTATAGAGAACGGAGGAACTCCAAGCATCGTACATACTGAATTTATAGTTAAGGATATATGGCATAAGAAATAAGACAGTAAGGGGGTATAATCGTGGCGGACGAGAGCAAAACATTTTGTCAACATGGTCAATCTCGCCGTAGCAAAGCCGATTTACCTCAAATTTTTTTGTCTAGTATCTTTTTAAGATAGCTTTTCGTATTGACAACGGGCGATTTAAATTTTAGAATTAAGTATAGTGACAGCTGCAATTATTTAAAACATATGCAGCTGTCAATTCTAATGCGGTGATGTATCTTAATTCTCAAGTGCGCATTTATCGTATTTGAAAATCAAGCGTTACACACGGACTGACATTTAAAAAACATGATTACTTGGAGGTAACATAATGCATCTTGCTGAATCGGGAGAAATGTATCTTGAGACTATATATCTTCTTTCACAAAGAAATGAATATGTCATATCCCGCGACTTAGCGGACGAAATGCACTTTTCTAAGCCGAGCATAAGCAGAGCCGTCGGACTTCTTAAGGACAACGGATATCTGACTGTGGACGGAAACGGGCATTTGTATTTGACGGAATCGGGGCTTTCAATAGCCACAAAAATTTATGAGCGGCATACAATTCTGACCAAGCTCTTTGTAATGCTCGGCGTGGATGAAAAGGTTGCCGTTGAAGACGCATGCAAGATTGAGCACGACATCAGCGACGAAACATTTGAGGCGATCAAAAGACACCTCGCCGAGCATACGGATGCGTTGCATCCGGACGCATCGCATCAGGAGTAAATTTTGTACTTGTGAAATGTGAAACGGAGAACATCAACTATGAGAAGAATTAAAAAACCGGTTACAGATATATACGGAATAATAGGCGCGGGACGCTTCGGCGCGGCGCTGGCTAAGAGCTTAGCACAGATGGGTGCAGAAATAATAGTTTTGGATCGTGACCCGCAAAAAATAAAGGACATGCTCGACTACACTGACAATGCGTTTGTTGTTTCCGGACTTACAAAGGAAATCATGCATGATTGCGGCATAAGAAATTGCGACACCGTGATAATCTGCATAGGCGAGCAGATGGATACAAGCATACTCACCACCCTAAACGCAATTGAGTTGGGCGTCAAAAAGGTGATAGCTAAAGCGTCGAGCACTGAGCATGGAGCCGTCCTTGAAAAACTCGGAGCGGAAGTGGTTTATCCCGAGCGCGACAGCGCAATCAGGCTTGCAAAGAAGCTCACATCCTCAAAAATCCTTGAGTACATAACCATAAGCGGAGAAGTGGACATAACCGAAATGGTTCTCACCGATGTTCCGGATGGCATGACGGTTGTGAAATACGGTTTCAGAAATAAATACGGCCTTAACTTGATCGCTCTAAAACACGGCGATTCCATAACTACCGATATAGGACCCGATACGCCTGTTTACAGCTCGGACACAGTGGTGGTCTGCGGCAAGAGGGAAGACATCGCAAAGTTTGAGGCCAATATCTGATAATGCCCGCTGCCTGTGCTTAATGCTCTGATTCGATGCGGTCTGTGCCGGAGGGAAGACATCACGCAATCCAAAGCGCAGCAGCGCATATTTTTCATTGTGCCTTTATATACTGAGCATGCATCGGCATTTCTTTTGTTTACGGAGACTAAAGTATGAAATTAAACTATAGAAACACTATTTACTGCTCATATATCGGCTATATAACTCAGGCGATTGTAAACGTCTTTGCACCGCTTTTGTACATAACGTTCAACACAGAATTTCAGATTTCAATATCTCAGATAACGCTGATCACAACACTTAACTTTTTTGTTCAGCTACTCATAGACCTGCTGAGCACAAAGTTTGTAGACGTCATAGGCTACCGCACATGCATAGTTTCCGCTCATGTATTTGCGGCGTCCGGCCTTATAGGCATGTCGTTTTTGCCCGATATTCTGCCAAACCCATATGTGGGGCTTATGATTTCCGTCATGCTTTATGCTGTCGGAGGAGGACTCATCGAAGTTCTTGTCAGCCCGATTGTCGAGGCTTGCCCGACTGATAACAAATCGTCCGAGATGAGCCTTTTGCACTCTTTCTACTGCTGGGGATCGGTTGGCGTAATAGCTATCTCAACTGCGTTTTTCGCCCTGTTCGGCAGAGAAAACTGGAGAATAATGTGCTGCATCTGGGCTGTTATCCCGATAGTAAACGCCGTCATGTTTTCAAGAGTCCCTATAGCAAAGCTGACGGAGGACAACGAAAGCATGCCGCTCAAAAAGCTCTTTTCGCTTAAAACGTTTTGGGTGTTCGTCGTGCTGATGTTCTGCGCAGGCGCTGCGGAGCTTTCAATGACTCAATGGGCGTCCGCGTTTGCCGAAAGCAGCTTGGGCATACCGAAAGCTGTCGGAGACCTTGCAGGGCCGTGCATGTTTTCTATTTTGATGGGCTGTGCAAGAGTCTTTTATGCCAAGTTCTCAACTAAGATCAACCTTCTTCATTTCATAATAGGCAGCTCGGTGCTGTGCGTTGCGGCATACATGCTTGTGGTGCTTTCGCCTTTACCTGTTTTGTCTTTGGTGGGATGCGGACTGTGCGGACTTTCAGTGGGCATACTCTGGCCCGGTTCTTTCAGCATAGCGTCCTCCGAATGTCCGAAGGGCGGAACGGCAATGTTTGCACTGCTTGCGCTGGCGGGAGACCTCGGCTGTACAAGCGGACCTACGCTCGTCGGCTTTGTTGCCGAAGGCGCAGGAGGAAGCCTGAAATCGGGACTTGCAGTCGGAGCAATATTCCCGCTGATACTGATCGCTTTTGCTTTTGCGTATAAGCGCATGAAAAACGCAAAAAAGCCCGACGGCAAAACCTCGGGCTGACACGGCTATATCATCATAAGAGTTCCTGCAACTATCATTATCAATCCCACAAGCGACTTAACGCTTAGCTTTTCCTTAAAAACTATGTAGGAAAATGCGACTGTTACGAGTATGCTCAGCTTGTCAATCGGAACGACAACGCTTGCAGGCCCGTCTTGCAACGCCTTGTAATAACACAGCCATGACGCTCCGGTGGCAACGCCGGAGACAAGTATAAAGCAAAGCTCTTTTTTGTCAATTTGCTTGAGGGAGCTTTGCTTGTTTGTTATAAACACCATCATCCACGACATCAACAAAACCACTGCCGTTCTTATGGCGGTGCCGAGATTGGATTCGACGTTGTCTATTCCGATCTTTCCTAATATTGATGTTAAGCTTGCAAACACCGCAGACAAAAGCGCGTAAATAAGCCAGCCTGCTGACTTGCCCTTTTCACCCGACGACGCTTTTGTCTCTTTCTTTTGAATCATCAAAAACGTTCCGACGGCTATTAAAACTATCGCAGCAAGCTTTATCGGCGTGATCTCTTCGCCGAAAAATATAAGCGCAAGTATAATCGTCAAAACAGTGCTCGATTTGTCTATCGGGACTACCTTGTTTATGTCTCCTAAAGAAAGCGCTTTGAAATAACACAGCCATGACGCTCCGGTGGCTATTCCGGATAAAATTAAAAATACCCAGCTTTTAAGGCTTATGCTTGTAATTTCTCTTTGAGAGCCGACTATAAAGACCATCAGCCACGAAAAAGCCAGTACGGCAATTGTGCGTATCGCCGTTGCTGCGGTTGAGTCGGTCTTTTTTATTCCGCATTTTGCAAGTATAGAGGTCAGACCTGCGAACAGCGCCGATCCGAACGCAAACATTATCCACATTTTTCTCATTTCCTTATAAGTATTTTATCAATTAAATTATAGCACGTTTTAAGCGACATTCAATGCATGACAAAAGCATTTGTACTAAATCGCATACAAGCTCTAATAGTAATAAATATGCTTACTGTAAGACTTTTTAAAACGGATGTGTGCGTCACATTCGGATTTCTGATGCTTTTGGCGCTGAACACCATCAGCACGCATGAAATTACTGTTTGCTGCCTATGCTTTTCGCTTTTGCATGAGCTGTCCCATCTTGCCGCGATGAAAATATTTAAGGTCAGAGTTTCGCAAATAAAATTCTACGGCGCAGGGATAAAAATAAGCTGCTGCAATATGCGTAACCTCTCCAAAGGCAAAAAACTTGCCGTGTATTCGGCGGGATGCATTGCAAACTTGCTTTTGTGCGCGGCGCTTTGTTTCATTGACGAAATGCAAAGCATGCTCAACCTTTGCATAGCGTGCTTTAATCTCTTGCCGATCAGCTATTTTGACGGGGGAATGATGCTGTCTGCGCTTTTTCCGCAACATTTGCGTGCGCTTGACGTAGTCTCAAAGCTCACGTTTGCGGCTGTCGCTGCCGCAATAGTCTGCATGGCGCTTTTAGTGCCGGTTTCGGTGTCTGCGTCCGCCGTGATTACGGTTTTGTTTGTCGCGCTGTCCGAACTTGTCGGATAGTTTGCATGTTTTAAAAAAGTGTGTTAATATTGACGTACAAAAATAAAGGCGGTTGTATAAATGCTGAAAGATAAAATAGAAAAACTCGCACTGCGCTCCGAAAAGCCATCTCGCTATATCGGCGGGGAAGTGGGCAGCGTGGTAAAAGACAAGTCAAAGGTCGATGTCAGATTTGCGTTTTGTTTTCCCGACACATATGAAGTCGGAATGAGCCATTTGGGCATGAAGATTCTGTACGGCTTGAAAAACGCAAGGGAAAATTTCTGGTGTGAAAGAGTGTTTGCGCCCGATAAGGATTTTGAGAAGCTGATGCGTGAAAACGACATTCCGCTTTATGCGCTCGAAAGCCTTGACCCGATAAAGGAATTTGATTTTATCGGCTTTACTCTTCAATATGAGCTGAGCTACACCAACGTGCTGAATATGCTCGACCTTGCCGGACTTGAGGTTTATTCAAGCATGCGCTCCGAAAGCGATCCGGTTGTCGTAGCCGGCGGGCCGTGCGTGTGCAATCCCGAGCCGCTTGCTCCGTTTATAGATCTGTTTATACTCGGCGAGGGCGAAGAGGTCAACCTCGAGCTGATGGATTTGTATAACGAAATGAAGCATGCCGGAAAAAGCAAATCGGAGTTTTTAAAGGAAGCGTCTAAAATCGAGGGCATATATGTCCCGTCGTTTTATGAAGTTACATATAACCCCGACGGCACGGTGAGCAAAATCTTCTCCGACTGCGGCGCACCCATTCCGATAAGAAAGAGAATAATTAAAGACTTTGACAAGGTGTATTATCCCGATTATTTCGTTGTCCCGTTTACCGACATAGTTCACGACAGAGCTGTCGTAGAAGTCCTCAGGGGATGCATACGCGGCTGCCGCTTTTGCCAGGCGGGCTACATCTACAGGCCGTTCCGTGAAAAAAGCGTAGATACCATAGCTCGTGAAACAAAGGCGCTTTGTGAGCAAACCGGCTATGAAGAGGTTTCGCTTTCGTCGCTGTCAACAAGCGATCACACCGAGATTGAGGAGCTGCTCTCAAAGCTTGTCGATTACACCGAATCGGAAAAGATAAGCCTGTCTTTGCCGTCGCTGAGGGTGGACAACTTCAGCGAAGAAATAATAGAAAAGATAAATCGTGTAAGAAAGTCCGGACTCACATTTGCCGCCGAGGCGGGTACGCAGCGTTTGCGCGACGTGATTAACAAGAATATCACCGAGGAGGAGATACTTTCAACCTGCAAAATCGCATTCTTGGGCGGATATTCAACCGTGAAGCTTTATTTCATGATGGGACTTCCCACGGAGACAGACGACGACATACTCGGAATCGTTGCTCTTGTGAGAAAGATATCTGATCTTTACTTTGACATACACCGTCATGATCCGACTAAGCCGAAGTTTTTGAGCATTTCGGTTTCCTGCGCGACGTTTGTGCCAAAGCCGTTTACACCGTTTGAATTTGAGCCGCAAATCACTAAAGATGTTTTAGAACATCGCCAGGAGATACTCACAAACAGCTTCAAATCAAAGCACATAAAGCTGTCCTATCACGACTATAACGTGAGTCTGCTTGAGGCGACGCTTGCAAGGGGAGACAGAAGACTTGCACAGGTGATATACTCGGCGTGGAAAAAGGGCTGCACGTTTGACAGCTGGGATGAGCACTTTAAATTTGACAAGTGGCTTGAGGCGTTTGCGGAGTGCGGCTTGGATCCCGCGTTTTACGCATCGAGACAGCGAAGCTACGATGAGCTGATGCCGTGGTCGCACCTTGATTACTATATCTCAAGAAACTTTCTCATATCTGAAAATAAAAAAGCGCACATGGGCATAACTACGCCGAACTGCTCTCAAAAATGCTCCGGATGCGGAGTTAAAAAGGAATTCGGAGGCACATACTGTGGTAAAGGATTATTATGACGTAAGAGCTGTTTTTAAAAAGACAGGCAGAGCAATATTTATATCCCACCTTGACGTGATGCGGCTTATGCAAAGGACATTTAAGCGTGCAAAACTGCCCGTGTGGTTTTCAAAGGGCTACAATCCGCATGTGTATCTGATGTTTCTGCTTCCGCTGTCACTGGGAGTTTCAAGCGAGTGCGAGGTTATGGATTTCGGCATGGATATGTCCGCCGGGCTGCCTGACTACGAAGATATAAAAAACCGGATGAACGCCGTACTGCCGCAGGGGATAGAAATTTTAAGGCTGTACGAGCCTGTGGACAAGCATACTCAAATTGCCGCATGCGAATACACTGTGGATATATACTCGGACGGCGGGCAGAACCTGTGCGAGCTGTTTGACAGATTTATGTCTCAAGATAAAATCGAAATCCAAAAACGTTGCAAAGTAAACATGAAAAAAACTATCGTGGCGGTAGACATAAAGCCGGATATATGCGTTTTGGAAAAGGCATGGGGCGACAAATGCCTGCACCTTAAACTGAGGCTTCCGGTGGGAATAAATCACTCGCTGAACGTGGTTTCTTTGCGGGATGCGTTTGAAAAGTTCTGCGGATTTGAATTTGATAAGGCATGTATAACACGCACAAAAATACTGACCCTTTCAGGAGCAGATTTTACATAACGCACTATTGAAATGAAATGTGCACTGTGATATAATATTTAAGCATTTGAGTTCCGTCATGTATTCCGAGCATGATGGGGGTTAGTGCCTGTTCGTAAGCGAACCAGCATTAAAGCGGGTAGTCCTCTGACTTTGCTATGACTCGGCGCAGGTGTTGCCGATAGAAGTGTATGAATATCTGAAATAAAATAGGAGGAGTTTTAAAGTGGACGCTTTAAAAATCATTGCAAACTCAAGCTTGAAGGAAAACGTGCCTGAGTTCAACATCGGTGACACCGTAAGGGTGCATGTTAGAATTCAGGAAGGCGACAAGTACAGAATCCAGGTCTTTGAGGGAACTGTAATCGCAAAGAAGCACGGCGGCGTAAGCGAGACATTCACTGTTCGCAGAGTTGCACACGGCTGCGCGGTAGAGAGGGTATTCCCTGTACATTCTCCCGTTGTTGAAAAGGTTGAAGTCGTAAGACTTGCTAAGGTTAGAAGAGCTAAGCTCTACTACTTGAGAGACAGAGTAGGTAAGGCTGCCAAGACCAAGGACGCGGTAAGATAAGTTGAGTTAGGAAAAGAAGCCGAGCTAAAATGTCGGCTTCTTTTTTCTTTTAATTTGCTATTGAATTCTTAGAGAATATTTGGTACAATAAAATGAATTGTTTTGCATAAAGGAGCATGATACTTATGGACGAGGCAAATGTCGGCGCGGGGATATCGGAAGAAAAAAATCCGGACAGCATGAATGCGCAGTCTGCAAAGGACAGTGGCAAGAAAAACGGCATCGACGATTTTCTTGATTGGATGAAATCAATAGTCCTTACGTTTATAATCGTTGTTTTGGTATTTACATTCGTGGCGAGAACGGCTATAGTGAGCGGCTCATCTATGACTGATACGCTTAACCACAACGACTTTTTGATATTGTGGAGCTTGTTTTATAATCCCAAACAGGGCGATATAATCGCCGCAAACTGTGAAGGTCTTAACGAGGTTATAGTTAAGAGGGTTATTGCAGTCGGCGGTCAGGAGGTCGATATAGACTTTGACACAGGCAAGGTTTATGTAGACGGCGTTGAGCTTGACGAGCCGTATATAAAGAATCTGACAATCAACGACGAGGGCGCGTTTGATTACCCGATAGTTGTAGAGGAAGGTCATTACTTCTGCATGGGCGACAACAGACAAGGCTCCCGCGATTCAAGAGATCCGGCAGTAGGACTTATTTCAAGAGACGATATTTTAGGCAAAGCGGTGATGAGAATCTATCCGCTGAATCAAATCAGATTCTTCTGATCGCGTTTGTGCCTGTAATGCGGCAAAACATACTAATGCAAAGGGCTGATTATAATTAACGATAAACCTGCAATTCAATGGTTCCCCGGACACATGGCAAAGACAAGACGCCTGATGGCTGAAAGCATCAAGCTTGTCGATGCCGTAATAGAGGTTACCGATGCGAGAATACCTTATTCGAGCAGAAATCCCGAGCTTGATAAACTTGTGGGCACAAAGCCGAGGATAGTTGTTTTAAATAAATGCGATACCGCTGACGATGCCGTGACATCTGAGTGGGTAGAATATTATAAAAGCCGCGGGATTGCTTCGCTGGCGGTGGACTGCAAGAACGGCAAAAACGTAAATAAGCTTTTGCCGCTTGTAAAAGAGGTCTTAAAGGATGAAATTTCGCGCCGTGCTCAGCGCGGCATGGGCTCAAGGTCTATAAGGCTTATGATCGTCGGCATTCCGAACGCGGGTAAGTCGTCACTGATAAACAAGCTTGCAGGCTCGAAGCGTGCAAAAGTCGAAGACCGCCCCGGAGTTACAAGGGGAAAGCAGTGGGTTTTGATATCTGACGGCGTTGAGCTTTTGGACATGCCGGGCGTTTTGTGGCCTAAGTTCACAGATGAAAGAGTCGGACTGTACCTGGCGTTTACCGGCGCCATAAAAGACGATATAATGGATATGGAGTCCTTAGCGTGTGAATTTATTTCAGCCATGCGCAGTATCAACCCCGATGCGCTGACTCAAAGATACGGAATTGAAATCAACCCTGAAATGACCGACTACGAAGTTCTTCAGACAATAGGCAGAAAAAGAGGCTTTCTTGTATCGGGCGGAGAAATCAACACCGAAAGGGCTGCTATAATGCTTTTAGATGAGTTCAGGTCGGGAAAGCTCGGCAAAATATCGCTTGAGTCGGCAAAGTCGTTTAAGGACGCATGAGCAGCGGAGGATCATTGTGACGCTTATTGAATTTGACAATGAAATAAGAACGAGGTTTCCCGTAATTTGCGGAGTAGACGAGGCGGGACGAGGACCTTTGGCGGGCGATGTTTATGCCGCTGCCGTGGTATTTGACAAGGGTGTTATAATAGACGGCGTAAACGATTCAAAAAAGCTCTCCGAAAAGAAAAGAGAAATTTTATTTGACGAAATCACTTCAAAGGCCGTTTCATACTCAATAGCCACTGCGAGCGTAGAGGAAATCGAGAGTATGAATATACTCAACGCCGCAATGCTTGCAATGAAAAGAGCCGTTGAAGGGCTGAGCGTTCTGCCTGATATTGCACTCATCGACGGAAATAAAACCCCCGATGCGCCCTGTAAAACTTTTGCGGTTGTAAAAGGAGACTCGGCGTCGTTTTCAATAGCTGCGGCGTCTATTTTAGCAAAAGTGGCGAGGGACAGATATATGGCGGAGCTTGACAGGCTTTATCCGCAGTATCAGTTTGCAAAGCATAAGGGCTACGGCACAAAGCTTCATTACGAGATGATAAAAAAGTACGGAATAAGCCCCGTGCACAGAAAAAGCTTCTTAAAAAAGATGGTTTAAAGAAAATGACGTCAAGAGAAATAGGAAATATCGGCGAGGATTATACCTGCAAGTTTCTCGAGAAAAACGGCTGCACAATACTTTGCAGAAACTTTACGATCAAAGGCGGAGAGATAGATATAGTCGCTAAGAAGGGCAGCTTAATTCACTTTGTCGAAGTAAAATCCCGAAAGAAAGACCCTCTTGAAAGCGGAGAGGCGGCTATAACCAAAACAAAAATGTCGCGAATAATAAAAACCGCGACAGCATATGTGAGCAAATTTGAAATTGACTGCTCCTGCATCTTCGATGTGGCAATAGTTGAAGTTGACAACGGCTCGGTTACTGATTTTAAATACATTCAGCGTGCATTCACTGCTTAAAAGCATGCATTCAAATCCGAAGGGAGAAAAGCTTATGGATTATCAAAGCACAAGAAACAGCGGACTTTGTGTCAGCTCCGCTCAGGCGATTGCTCAGGGAATATCGGAGGACGGCGGACTGTTCATACCAAAGACAATACCGTCCTTGACGCTTGAAGAGATTAAAAACCTCTGCGGCAAGAGCTACGCTCAGGCGGCTGTCTATGTTTTTTCAAAGTTTCTTACCGACTTTTCCGAGGCTGAAATAAAATACTGCGTTGACGGTGCATATAACACCGAGAATTTTGATTCCGACAACATAATGGAGCTTGCGCACCTGTTTGACGGAAGATATATGCTTGAGCTTTGGCACGGCCCCACATGCGCATTCAAGGACATGGCTCTGCAAATACTGCCGTACCTGCTCACCACATCTATAAAAAAACTCGGCATACACAAAAAAGTGATAATACTCGTTGCAACGTCGGGCGACACCGGAAAAGCCGCTTTGGAGGGCTTTAAGGATGTCGAGGGAACGCAGATACTTGTGTTTTACCCCGTTGACGGCGTGAGCAGAATGCAAAAGCTTCAGATGACCACTCAGGAAGGCTCAAACGTAGCGGTGTGCGCTATCAAGGGAAACTTTGACGATGCCCAAAGCGGCGTGAAGAAGATATTCACCGACCGCGAAGTAGAACAAAAGCTCGATGAGAATAAGATGATGTTCTCAAGCGCAAACTCTATAAACTGGGGCAGGCTTGCGCCGCAGATAGTATATTATGTATATTCGTATGTAAAACTTGTCGATGATGAGCAGATCAAGCTCGGCGATAAGATAAATATATGCGTTCCGACCGGAAACTTCGGCAATATACTTGCGGCATATTATGCAAAGATGATGGGCATTCCCGTCAACAAGCTCATATGCGCATCCAACTCAAACAACGTTCTCACCGACTTTATCAACACCGGCGTTTACGACAGAAACAGAAAATTCTACACCACAATTTCGCCGTCGATGGATATTTTGATCTCGTCTAACCTTGAAAGACTTTTGTTCATGCTTTCGGGCGGGGACGACGAATATATCAAAAAGATATACGCGGAGCTTGCCGACACGGGAAGGTTTGAAGTCACAAGCGATATAAAGAATAAAATATCCGAAGTGTTCAGCGCGGGCTTCTGCACCGAAGAGGAGACAAAGAACGCAATAAAAACCGTTTACGAAAAGTACTCCTACACAATGGACACCCACACGGCCGTTGCTTATAAGGTGTATGATAAGTATGCAGAGCAAACATCCGATAAAACTAAAACCGTGATAGCATCAACCGCAAGCCCGTATAAGTTCTCGGCTGCCGTGCTTGATGCGCTCGGCGCAGCACCGACAAACTCGGATGAATTTGCGCTTACTGACCAGCTTGAAAAGGTGAGCGCAATGCCCGTTCCGAACGCGCTTTCGTCACTGAAGTCGAAGAGCGTAAGGTTTGACAAGGTCATAGATAAGTCGGAAATGAAGGACGCGGTTTATAGCTTCCTCGGCATAAAGGACTGAGTTTGATGCAGTATGTATCGCTGCGGCAAAGTATCACTCCGCCGCAGTCAATGACACTCAAGCCTTAAAATCAAACGCTATGCAGATTTGCGCATGCTTTGTGGCTTAAAGATTGTCAGCAGTTTCTTACCTTGAACGTCTTACATTCCGTTTGAGCGGGGCAGTTTGGATTTGTGCATCCGCAGCTGCTTACATCTATCTTTCCCGCAACGCATTCTGACGAGTCTCTGTTGTAGATACAATTTGAGATACTGCATTTTACACCGTTGATTCTATCGTGTTCCATAGTTTTTATCCTTTCGATTTAGGTTTTATACTACGTCATAGCATGACGGTCATAGCATGACGGCGGCACATGATAAATGCTGCCTCATACAAAATTATTATCGTGATAAATTTTAAAAATATTCATTGAAAGAGCAGGTGTCGGATTAAAATATGTCGTTGTTTGTAATTGCCGATCCGCATTTGTCCTTTTCATCGAATAAGTCCATGGATATTTTTAAGGGATGGAGCGACTATACATCCCGCCTTCGAGATAACTGGCAGTCTGCAGTTTCGGAAAACGATACCGTTGTCGTGCCGGGGGACATCTCCTGGGCAATGAATATCGAAGAGGCGCTGAACGATTTTAAGTTTCTCAACAGCTTAAACGGAAGAAAAATCATACTAAAAGGCAACCATGATTATTGGTGGACGACAAAGTCAAAGGCGGATAAGTTTTTTGAGGCAAACGGACTTACTACGCTCAATGTGCTTAACAATAATTTTTACAGCTATGAGGACATCGGCATATGCGGCACCAGAGGATGGATAAACGACGGAAGCGAACCGGCAGACGCTAAGGTGATACGCCGCGAAGCGATGAGACTGGAGCGCTCAATTCAAGGCGCTGTTCAAAGCGGGCTGTATCCCGTGGTGTTCATGCATTACCCGCCGGTGTTTGCAGAATCAATAAATGATGATATAATGGAGGTGCTCATAAAATACGGCATTAAGCTTTGCTTTTACGGACATTTGCACGGTGCGTCCTGCTCGCTTGCGGTCAACGGAATCAAATTTGGCATTGATTTTCGGCTTATTTCAAGTGATTATTTGCATTTCATGCCATGCAACATTACCGAAATTGTGCAAGATACCAAAAAAGCTTTTTGCTATAGAAAATAAATTTTAAGTGTGTTATACTTATTATCTGTGTATAAATATCATTAACAAACAGGAGGACGTAAAATGTTAAAATCAAAAAATCAGGTTGAGACAAATAAATACGAATTGGAGATAGAGGTTTCAAAAGAGGCTTTTGAAGACGCTGTTCAGAAGGCGTATCTTAAAAACAAGTCCAAAATCTCCGTCCCCGGTTTCCGCCCCGGAAAGGCTCCCAGAAAGATAATCGAAAAAGAGTACGGCGAGTCTGTGTTCTATGAGGACGCGGTAAACGCCCTTTACGGACCTGCTATCGAGGATGCCGTAAAGGAAGCTGAGCTTACTTTGGTAACTGCACCTGATGTTGAGGTGACAGAAGTATCAAAGGACACCGGAGTTAAGTTCAAGGCAACCTGCACCACAAAGCCTGTTGTAAACATAAAGGATTACAAAGGAATAAAGGTCAAGAAGGAAGTCAATGCTGTTACAGACGAGCAGGTTGAGCATGAGATAGGCCATATGCTCGAGAGAAATGCAAGAACCATCAGCGTTGATGACAGAGCATGCCAAAACGGCGATGATGTTGTTATCGACTTTGAAGGCTTTAAGGATGGCGTTCCTTTCGACGGAGGCAAGGCTGAAAAGTTTACGCTCACTTTGGGCAGCAACCAGTTCATACCCGGATTTGAGGATCAGGTTGTCGGCCATAACGTCGGCGACGAGTTTGACATAAACGTGACATTCCCCGAGGATTATCAGGCAAAGGAGCTTGCAGGCGCTCCTGTTGTGTTCAAGATTAAGCTTCATGAGATCAAGACAACCGAACTTCCCGAGCTTGACGACGACTTTGTAAAGGATACTTCCGACTTCAACACCGTTGACGAGCTTAAAGCAGACGTCAGAAAGAAGCTTGAGGAGAGCGCTGAAAAGCAGGCTGATTCCAAGGTTGAGTCTGATATCTTTGAGGCTGTCATCTCAAAGCTTGAGGGAGAGATTCCAGAGGTTATGTATGACAACAAGGTCAACGACATGATAAACGACCTTTCCGCACGCCTTTCACAGCAGGGAATAGACCTTAACACCTATCTCAAATTCACCGGCATGACAATGGATTCTCTCAAGACGACATACAGAGAGCAGGCTGAAAAGCAGGTTAAGCTCAGACTTGCGCTTGAGAAGATAGTAGAGCTTGAAAACATCGAGGCAAACGACGAGGACATCGACAAGGAGTATGCAAATATCGCAGAGCACTATAAGATGCCCGTAGATACCGTTAAGCAGTACATCAGACCTGAGGACATCAAGCTCGATGTCGAGGTGGGCAAGGCTGTTGACATGGTTAAGGCCGAGGCAGTTGTAGAGCAGTAATCAAATGATAATTCACGATGCCTGTGCGGATAGACTTTCGCGCAGGCGTCAAGGCGCTGATTAAAGATTTATATGATAAATAAAGGAGGAGCAATATGGCACTTGTACCTAACGTAATTGAACAGACCAGCCACGGCGAAAGATTTTACGACATCTTTTCAAGGCTTTTAAACGACAGAATAATAGTTTTGTCCGACGAAGTAAACGATGCTACGGCAAGCATAGTTGTAGCTCAGCTTTTGTTCTTGGAAAGCCAGGATTCGGAGAAGGACATATATTTGTACATCAACAGCCCCGGCGGATCGATAACTTCCGGAATGGCTATATACGACACAATGCAGTATGTAAAGTGCGACGTTTCGACAATATGCGTCGGAATGGCGGCGTCAATGGGCGCAGTTCTGCTTGCGGGCGGAGCAAAGGGTAAGCGCATAGCTCTGCCTCACAGCGAGATAATGATACATCAGCCCTTGATAGGCGGCGGACTTTCCGGTCAGTGCACGGATATCAAGATTCACTCTGACCATATGGTAAAGACTCGTCAGACCCTTAATCAGATACTCGCTCACGACACCGGCAGATCCATTGAGGAAATCGAAAGAGACACCGAGAGGGATAACTTTATGTCGGCTGAAGAAGCGGTTGCATACGGCCTTATAGACAAAGTCATAACCAAGCAGTAATATCCGGTCTGTCGCTTATAACTATTTAAATCAGTTAAACCAGCAAGGAGGCACATAATTTGGCCGGTAACGAAAACAGCAGAAATGACGTGGGCGTCAGAAGATGCAATTTCTGCGGCAAGCCGGAAAACAGAACAAAGAGTCTTTTTTCCGCGGGAGACGTTCACATTTGTGATGAGTGCGTTCTGTTTTGCTACGATATACTTGAGGAAAGGCACCTTATCGATAAACCCGTAAAAGCAGGTTCTGTCGATTCCGGCATAACCTTGACTAAGCCGGAGGACATTAAAAAGGAGCTTGACCAATATGTAATAGGTCAGGATGAGGCAAAGCTTTCTCTGTCCGTGGCGGTGTATAACCACTACAAGAGAATTATGAGCAATTCCGAGAGGGACGATGACGACGTCGAAATTCAAAAGTCCAACGTTCTTCTCTTAGGACCTACCGGAGTGGGAAAGACCCTTTTGGCTCAAACGCTTGCCAAGACCCTAAACGTACCGTTTGCAATAGCAGATGCTACAACTCTTACCGAGGCGGGATATGTCGGCGACGACGTTGAAAACGTCCTTTTAAGACTGATTCAGGCCGCGGACTATGATGTTGAAGCCGCAGAGCACGGAATAATATATATAGACGAAATAGATAAAATAGCGAGAAAGTCCGAAAACGTCTCGATAACACGCGACGTGAGCGGCGAGGGCGTTCAGCAGGCGCTGCTTAAAATAGTGGAGGGCACAGTTTCAAACGTCCCCCCGCAGGGCGGAAGAAAGCATCCCAACCAGGAGTTTATACAAATAGACACCAAAAACATCCTCTTCATATGCGGCGGAGCGTTTGAGGGTCTTGATAAAATTATAAGGCGCAGAACCGACACATCTCAGATAGGTTTCGGCGGAAGGCTTAAAACGCCTGAGGACGAGTCGAAAAACATTCTTGAGGATGTAATTCCTCAGGATATCGTCAAGTTCGGAATAATTCCCGAGCTTATAGGCAGACTTCCGATTATAACCGTTTTGTCTCCCCTTGACGAAAAGGCGCTCATATCTATTTTGACAGAGCCTAAAAACTCTCTTGAAAAGCAGTACAAGAAGCTTTTCAGCTACGACGGAATAGAGCTTGTCATAACAGACGATGCAAAGTCCGAGATTGCAAAAAAGGCCATTGCTCAAAAAACCGGAGCGAGAGGTCTCAGGTCTATCATAGAAGGACTTTTGCTGAAGCCGATGTTTGAAGCTCCGTCTGACAGCACCATAGAAAAAATTATTATCAACGCCGACTGCGTTACAAACGGAGCCGAGCCTCAGATAATAAGAAAATAAAATAAGCATGCTTTTTGCGGCAGTGATATTTGACGTCATTTGTCCTTGCAGCTTAATTTGCTTGTATAATTAAAGCCATTCGGTAAATATTACAGATGGAAGCAAGCAATAAGCTTCAAAAATTTTCTCTTATAAGAGGGAGGATAACTGATGAAAAGATTTATCATTGTCGCGCTTTCTTTGGCGCTTGCAGTTGTAATGAGCGTAGCTGCGTTTGCAGTCACGAACGGCGGCTCAAACGGCAATTCAAATGCAGCCGGAACAGCCGGAAACGCCACCGCTGATACAACCAACCCGTCCGTCACAAACGGCGCAAATAATTCCGACACGACAACCGGCGGAACAACCGGCGCAAACGGAGCCAACGGCGCAAACGGAACCAATACCGCGACAGGCGGCTCTGTAACGGGAGGCACAAACAACGCCGGCGGAAATCTCACTAACAACGGCTCGGCAAATGTTTCGGAAAACCCGAGAACCTCGGTTGCGTTGAGCCTTCTGCCTGCGGCTGCTGCGGCTGCGGCTGCTGTGGCGCTTAAAAAGAGATAAGAAATTTGATAACGCAAAAAAGTATCCGTGCGCGGCAAAACCGTGCTCGGATACAATTTTATTGTTCAGATATTTGTATGCATGCATCTTCATACACTCATTGATTTACAACGAAAAGCGGTATATAATTATATAGCAATGACATGCGAAGGAAGTGATACGATGCCGACACCGTTGGCGGATAAGATCCGTCCTAAAACTCTTGACGATGTGGTGGGACAGTCTCATATATTGGGCGCAAACAAACCTCTTCGCCGCATAATTGAGAGCGGAAAAATACCTAACATGATTTTTTACGGGCCTTCCGGAGTCGGAAAGACAACCGTGGCAAGGATAATTGCCGACAATACAAAAATGCGTATGTATAAACTCAACGGCACGTCAGCGTCTGTGCAGGATATAAAACAGATTATAGCCGATTCGCAAACGCTTTTGGGATACAACGGCATACTTTTGTACCTCGATGAGATACAGTACCTCAACAAAAAACAGCAGCAGTCGCTCCTTGAGTACATAGAGGACGGAAGTATCACTTTAATATCTTCCACAACCGAAAACCCGTATTTTTATGTATACAACGCGATAATAAGCCGCTCAACCGTATTTGAGTTTCTCCCTGTGCCCGCGGATGAAGTCTGTCCGGCGGTAAAGAGAGCTTTTCAAATATGCGCCGATGACCTTGGATTAAAGCTGAGGCTTGAAAGCGGCGTCATAGATTATATAGCGCACGGCTGCGGCGGAGATGTGAGAAAGTCGATAAATACAGTCGAGCTGTGCGTTCTTTCCGCAGACCATTCCGGCGATACTCTGAGCGTAAGCTTGGAAAACGCAAAACTTTTGACCCAAAGAAGCAACATGCGATATGACAGAGACGGAGACGAGCATTATAACATACTTTCCGCTCTGCAAAAGTCAATACGCGGCTCCGATGAGAACGCGGCGCTCCATTATGCCGCAAGACTTATGGAAGCAGGGGATATAATCTCACTGTCAAGAAGACTGCTTGTAATTGCCGCAGAGGACATTGGCCTTTCATACCCGCAGGCGATACCGATAGTCAAAGCATGCGTTGACAGCGCCATGCAGTTGGGACTTCCGGAGGCGAGAATACCTCTTGCGGATGCTGTGATTCTTCTTGCCACGGCTCCGAAGTCAAACAGCGGAATTTGCGCTATAGACGCAGCTCTTGACGATATAAGAAAAGGCAACGCCGGCGACATACCCGCATATCTTCAGGACGGACATTACAGCGGCGCAAATAAGCTTGGAAAAGCGGACGGATACAAGTATCCTCATTCTTTCCCCGATTCATGGGTTGACCAGCAGTACCTTCCCGACAATCTTAAAGACAGGGTGTATTACGTTGCGGGAAAAAACAAGCTTGAACAGGCCGCAAAAGAGCATTGGACCCTTATCAAAAACAAGCACAAAAAGTGACTGCGCGCTAAAATACCGTTTCTATTGATCTCGGGCAGCATTCGGGGGAGTATCTCCAACGCCTTATCCTGCCGCTTGTTATAAAGTATTTAAGCGGCTTCTTCTCGGCGGGAACGCTTTCGCTCGAATCTACTATGATGAGCTTGATTTTCATCTTTTGCGGGTTGATCGATTTTATGTATACGCTTGCCGATTGACCTACAGCCACATTCGCACCCGGCTCGGCAAGCCCTGCAAGATTAGGAGCAAGCTCGACAAATATTCCGTAGCTCTCAACGCTTCGTATGATTCCGCTCACCGTCTCACCGGCGCAGAACATGTCTGCGTTTTCAAGCCATGTTCCGAGCAGCTCCTTGTGTGTGATATAATACATGTCCTTGTCGCATCGCTTAAATACAACCTTTATCATCTGGTCGATGTCGAACCTGTCTGCCGGAGATGATATTCTTGATACGGATATCTCATCTATGGAAATCATCGATGGAATGCCGCAGCCGATGTCTACAAAGCATCCGAACGGCTCTATGTGAGTCACCCTTGCGTCGATTACCTCGCCGGGCACAAGCTGTGAGAGGTAATTGTCTATGCACATTTTTTGTGCGTCGCTCCTTGAAAGCAGGGCTACAGTTTCGCCGTTTCTTTCGCAAAGCTCTTTGACCACAAAGCATACAGCCTTTCCGACTCTTGAAATTATGGCTATGTCCTTTGTCTTGCCTTCTTTGACGCCTATACACGCCTCTTCTCGCGGCATGTATCCTTTTATGCAAGGCAGATTGACGACAAGGTCATGCTCTTTTGTGCACATCCCGGCTTTAGCCTCAAGTATTATGCCGTTTTCCATCGCAAAAGCAAGGGATGAAACGTTGTTTAAGTACCTGTTGTTTTCGAGGGTATTTATCAATGAGCCTTCCGGCAGATATCTAACCATTTCAGCAACCCGTCCTTTCATTTTGCGATAAATCCGCATCGGGACTTACCTGTATAACTGATTCATAATATGTTTTGACGATTGAGTATATAACCTTGCCATGTGGGTAATGCTGTGATATAATATGCCTTGAGTTGCGGTAAAAAGTATCGGTTTATAGGGGCGTGAGAAGCTTGGATATTCAAAAAGGCGATATACTTACTATGAAAAAGAACCACCCGTGCGGCAAAAGCGAAGCAAATAAAATGCTTGTTTTGCGCTCCGGCATGGATTTTAAGCTGAGATGCTTAGGCTGCGGACATGAATTTATGATTCCGCGCGTCAAGGCTGAAAAAAATATAAAATCCGTTGATTCTCACGCAAGAGAGATAAAATAATTTACAGATAAAAGGATGATATGAATGTTTGAAAAGCTGGAGGCTCTGTCTGACAGGTATAATGAGATAAATGAGCGTTTGATGATGCCTGAAACGGTGAACAATAACGCTGTGTACAGAGAGCTTATGAAGGAATATACCCAGCTTACGCCGATCATAGAGACATATAAAAAATATAAAAGCGCGCAGGCTGCTCAGGAAGAAGCATTGGAGCTGATGCACACCGAGACGGATAAGGATATGAAGCAGATGGCCGAGGATGAGTACCTTGAGTCAAAGGAGAACATATCAAAATACGCCGATGAGCTTAAAATAATGCTTTTGCCCAAAGACCCCAACGATTCAAGAAACGTAATTATAGAAATCAGAGCGGGAGCGGGCGGAGAAGAGGCAGCTTTGTTTGCAAACTCACTGTTTCGCATGTATACTATGTACGCAGAATCAAAGCATTGGAAAACGGAAATTTTAAACGTGAACCGCACAGAGCTTGGCGGAATAAAAGAGGTTGAGTTTTCGGTTGAAGGCACCGGTGCATATTCACGCCTAAAGTATGAAAGCGGAGTCCACAGAGTTCAAAGAGTGCCCGAAACCGAGTCGCAGGGCAGAATACAAACCTCCACAGCCACGGTGGCCGTGCTGCCGGAGGCGGAAACCGTAGAGTTGAATATAGACGACAAGGATCTTAAAATAGACGTGTTCAGGGCATCGGGAGCGGGCGGACAGCATATAAACAAAACCGAATCGGCAGTGAGAATTACGCACATCCCGACCGGCATGGTCGTAGAATGCCAGGACGAAAGAAGCCAGCAAAAAAACAAAGAAAGAGCCATGAAGGTCTTGTGCGCAAGACTGCTTGAGCTGAAACAGCAGGAGCAGGATAAAGCCATAGCAGGTGAGAGACGCTCGCAAATCGGAACGGGCGACAGATCGGAAAAAATCCGCACCTATAACTTTCCCGACGGAAGAGTAAGCGACCACCGCATAGGCTTGACGCTTTACAAGCTCGACAGCATACTCGACGGATCGCTTGATGAGCTGATAGATGCGCTTGCGACCGCGGATCAGGCGGCAAAGCTTGCCAAGCTCGAAAGCAGCGCAGGAGGCATGTAATGAACACGCTTTTATTAGGATGCTCAGACAATGACCTCAAGACGGCAGCAGACCTTTTGAGACAGGGCGAGGTGGTTGCAATCCCCACAGAAACGGTTTACGGACTTGCGGCAAACGCATATGACGACACCGCCGTGAGAAAGGTTTTTGCAGCTAAGGGCAGACCGTGCGACAACCCTCTCATAGTACATATTTCGAACCTTGATATGATAAAAGATATCGCAGCCGATTTTCCCGACATAGCAAAAAGATGCGCTGATGAGTTTTGGCCCGGACCGCTTACAATGATACTTCCCAAAACGGATAAAATCCCGCTTGTTACGAGCGGAGGACTTGACACAGTGGGCATACGCTTTCCTTCAAATGCAGTTGCAAACAAAATCATAAGCCTTTGCGGATTTCCTCTTGCAGCGCCGTCTGCAAACCTTTCCGGAAGTCCAAGTCCCACAAATGCCGAACGCGTAATGCAGGATATGAACACAAGAATATCTGCCGTTGTGGACGGCGGAGAGTCGGATGTCGGTGTAGAATCCACCGTCATATCCTTCGACGGCGACGGGATAAGGATACTGCGGCCGGGAGAAATATCATATGAGATGCTTAAAACTGTTTCCGATAAAGTTTCTATCGATGAGGGCGTGACTTCTAAGCTTCCCGAAAATGCAAAAGTCCGTTCGCCGGGAATGAAGTACAAGCATTACGCTCCGGCTGCAAACGTCATTTTAATAGACGCCGACACCGAGGACTTTAAAAAATATGTCCAAAGCCATAAATGTGATGGCTGCTACTGTCTCATATTTGACGAGTCGGACGCCGTGGACGGCGTGCCGTACCTGACTTACGGAATCACATCTGAAGAGCAGGCGCATTACCTGTTTGAAAGACTGAGACAGTTTGATGAGCTGGGGGCAAAAACGGTATACGCAAGATGCCCTTCACAGACTGGCGTCGGTCTTGCGGTTTATAACAGGATACTTCGCAGCGCGGGATTTAACCTGATAACCCTAAGAAAGAACAGCTAAAGTATCTTACCTTGAAAGGACACTTATATGAGTCTATCTGACAATGTGTATATAATAGGTCTTACCGGTCAAAGCGGGGCAGGCAAGTCAACAGTGAGCAAGATTTTTTCGCAGAACGGTCTGCCGGTGATAGATGCCGACTGCATTTCAAGAGAAGTGTCCCGCGGTGATGATTTTTTAAAAGAGACAGCAGAGCTTTTTCCGGATTGCGTTGCCGGCGGAAAGCTCGATCGCAGAAAGCTCGCATCAATAGTCTTTAACGATCCCCAAAAGCTGTTAAGCTATACGAACATCATCTATCCGTACATAACAAAAGCCGTGTTTTCCGAGATAAAGCGCCTTAAAGAGCAGGCAAATACCGTGATAATTTTAGATGCGCCGACACTGTTTGAAAGCGGGCTTGACGATATATGCGCAGCTGTTGTGAGCGTTATTGCGCCGATGGAGTTAAAAATTAAAAGGATACTCGAACGTGACAACATACCTGTTGAGCTTGTGTACTCAAGGCTTGGTTCCCAAAACTCGGAGGAATACTTTAAATCCCGCTCCGATTACGTCATTGAAAACGACTCTGACCTTGACAGCCTAAAAGAAAAGACGCTTGATATAATAGCCAAACTTGCAAAACGATTTGAACAGCAGCGATTGTGACCGCTTAAAAAGGAGAAAAAATGATTAAAAGAATAGGCGCCATGCTGCTTCTTATAGCATTTGTCGCAGCTTTGATATTCTTTTTGTTCGTTTACATGCCGTATTGGTTTAAAAACGAATCTTACAGAACAGATTATTCCGAGCATGTGGAAAAATACTCTACGGAGTACGGCATTGATAAAGACTTTGTCTACTCCGTGATCAGAACAGAATCAAACTTTGACCCGAACGTCGTTTCGGACGCCGGAGCTATCGGCTTGATGCAAATGATAGAGGACTCGTTTGACTGGGTTTCTTCAAAGCTCGGCGAGAGCACGCTTGAGTTTGACGACCTGTTTGAGCCGGAAAACAGCATAAAATACGGCTGCTATATGCTCGGATACCTTTACGACAAATACGGCAGCTATGAGCTTGCGGCGGCGGCGTATCACTCCGGAATGGGGGAGGTTGACGGGTGGCTCAGCTCAGGCATAGTGAGCATAGATAACCCCAACGTAGATAATTTTTCAGGCAGCAACACGCGGCATTACGTAAACAAAGTGATGCGTGCGTTTGACAAATATAAAGCATTAGATGAAAGGAAATGATATTTTTATGTCAGAGGAAAAATCTTTGGCAAAGCTTCTTCAGGAAAAGCTCTTTTCCGAGAAGAAGAACGGAATGTTAAAGCTGAGCGATGACGAGACCGCAAAGGTCGATGAGTTCTGCGAGGACTACAAGCATTATCTTGACAACGCCAAGACTGAAAGGGAAGCTGTCAACGCTGCAATAGAAATCGCAAAGGCAAACGGCTTTAAAGAGTATGACCGCAGCGCAAAATATACCGCAGGTGAAAAGGTGTACTACAACAACAGAGGCAAGAGCGTTATACTTTGTGTGTTCGGCACAGAGCCGCTTGAAAACGGTGTGAAGATTTCTGCCGCTCACATTGATTCGCCCAGACTTGACTTAAAGGCCAATCCGGTATACGAGTCAAACGACCTTTGCCTCTTGAAGACCCACTATTACGGCGGAATCAAGAAGTATCAGTGGGCTACAATACCCTTAGCTCTTCACGGCGTTATCTTCAAGGCCGACGGAACAAAAGTAGAGGTCTGCATAGGCGAAAAGGACGACGATCCGGTGTTCATGGTTACGGATTTGCTCCCGCACCTTGCTCAGGAGCAGTCTAAGAGAACTCTTTCGGAGGGCATAAAGGGCGAGGAGTTAAACGTTCTCATAGGTTCACGTCCGTTCAAGGACGACGATGTCTCCGAGAAGGTCAAGCTCAATATTTTGTCCCTTCTTTTCGACAAGTACGGCATTGTAGAAGACGATTTTGTCTCTGCGGAGCTTGAAGTTGTCCCTGCGTTCAAGGCTAAGGATGTAGGACTCGACCGCGGACTCGTAGGAGGATACGGTCAGGATGACAGAGTGTGCGCATATACCGCTTTAAGGGCAATATTAGACTGCAACAACCCCAAGAGCACATGCATAACCGTTCTCACCGATAAAGAAGAGATAGGCAGCGTGGGCAATACGGGTCTTGAGAGCGCATATCTAAAGCACTTTATCTTCTTCCTTGCAGAGCAGTTCGGCACAACATGCCCTGCCGTGCTTTCAAACTCAACCTGCCTTTCCGCAGATGTAAGCGTTGCGTTTGACCCCACGTTCCCCGATGTATGCGAGCCTAAAAATTCATCCTACTGCAATTACGGCGTGACCGTTTGCAAGTATACGGGCGCAAGAGGCAAGTCCGGATGCAACGACGCTCATGCAGAGTTCATGTCATATGTCAGAAACATCTTCAATGCAAATAACGTCATCTGGCAGACAGGCGAGCTTGGAAGAGTTGACCTCGGCGGAGGCGGAACGGTTGCGGCATACATAGCCAACCTCGGAATTGACGTTGTAGACGTCGGCGTTCCGGTTCTTTGCATGCATTCTCCCTATGAGATAACCGCTAAGCTTGACATATACATGGCCTATAAGGGCTTCAGCGTGTTCTTCAACAACTGATATAAAAGCATACTTTTTGCCCGTCGGTTCGATTGAGCCGGCGGGCAATTTTTATCCTTGACAGGAGTCTTATTCGACATATTATATGACAAGCAGGGGTCTACAATGGCATCAGGTGATTTAAATGAGCATTTACCTTGACACCCTTGTGGTAGTAAACGTCTACATAAGCTGGCTTACACTCAGCCTGACATCCCGTGTGGCACACATTGCATGCAGCCCGAAAAGAAAAGCTTTGGCGGCATTGCTCGGCGGTTTTTCCTCCCTGACTATAGTCATACCATGTAAAAACGCCGCACTTACCGCGCTTACGCTGTTGCTGAAAGTCATATTTCTTATGGCTGTCTCTGCGTCAGCGTTTTATAAACGAGGGATGAGCATAAAGCGAATTGTCACAGCAACCGCTGCGTTTTTTGTGACAAATCTTTTGTTCGGAGGCGGCGTTTACCTTTTACAGGCCGCTTTAAAGACAGATATCATATACATAAACGGTTTTAACTTTTACTTTGACATATCTTTAGCGCAGCTTATATTCATGACCTGCGCGGTTTATCTTGCGATAAGTATAATTTCATTTTTTGTGTCTAACAAGCTTGATCGGGCACATTCCTACCGCGTCACTGTCACAGTGGGCGAAAACAGCTATTGCATGGACGGCGTATGCGACACCGGAAATACGGTCACGGATCTTTTCAGCGGTAAGAACGTTGTCATTTGTACCGGATTTAACTACAACGCAAGCCCTTGCGAAAAAAGAATAACAGCCGTGCCGTACAGCACAGTAAACGGAGAAGGAGTGCTGTATGCATTCAGTCCGGACAGTTTGTACATAGAGGATGAAAAAGGACTTAAAAAGCAGGTAAACGCACTCGTCGCCTTTACGGAAGGCGGGTCAAAAAGAGCTGTGTTTAACCCTAAGGTGCTTGCCTAAACATGATGATGAGGTGATATCGTGAACAAAACGCTTGTGAGGATAAAATCATTCTTTGAGAGGATACGAAGATTTATAAGACTTCATTCTTCGCTTGACTACATAAACGGATCTGACTCACTTCCGCCGCCGCTTAAACCGGATGAGGAGCAGCGGGTGTTTGAAATGCTTGAGTTTGACCCGAAGCGCGCAAAAGAAAAGCTGATTACGCATAATTTGAGGCTTGTAGTGTACATATCAAAGAAATTTGAATCCACCGGAATAGGCATAGAGGATCTCGTTTCAATAGGCACAATAGGTCTTATTAAAGCCGTAAACACCTTCAATCCGAACAAAAACATAAAGCTTGCGACATATGCATCCCGCTGCATTGAAAACGAAATACTCATGTATTTGAGAAAAACGGCTCAGCAAAGAAACGAAATATCTATAGACGAGCCGCTCAATATCGATTGGGACGGAAACGAGCTGCTGTTGTCTGACGTCATAGGAACAGACCCTGATGCCGTGGGTGAGAGAATAGAAAGCGAAGCGGAAAAAATGCTGCTTATAAAGGCTGTCAACTCACTAAAGGGCAGGGAACGCATGATTATGCAGATGAGATTCGGACTTAACGGCGGACATGAGATGACGCAAAAGGAGGTTGCAGATGTCGTCGGAATTTCTCAGTCCTATATATCAAGACTCGAAAAAAGAATATTGAAGGAGCTTAAAAAAGAGCTGGAAGCAATTTATTGATTTCCATAATGTACATGGCACGCAAGTGAATATGCGGGCAGTTCTTCGGCAATAATTGAGGTATAATTATTGTTCGGAGAGTTAATCGTGCCATGCAGTTTAATAAAGTTGAAATAAGCGGTGTAAACACGTCCCGCTTGAAAGTGCTGAGCGAGGAGAAAAAAACAGAGCTTCTCAAAAGAACAAAGCAGGGCGACAAAGCGGCAAGGGAAGAACTGATACAGGGAAATCTGAGGCTTGTGTTGAGCGTAATTCAAAAGTTTATGTCAAGGGGAACGCCGCCGGACGATTTGTTCCAGGTGGGGGTTGTCGGTTTGATAAAAGCCATAGATAACTTTGATACAAGCCTTGACGTAAAATTCTCGACATACGCCGTCCCGATGATATCCGGCGAGCTGCGGCGATATCTGCGCGACAACAACGCAATCCGCGTCTCGAGGTCAACAAGGGATTTGGCGTATAAAGCCATGCAGGCTAAAGAACGGCTTATGAACAAGCTCGGAAACGAGCCGTCCGCCAAGGAAATATCAAAGGAAATAGGCGCAAAGCAGTCTGACGTAGTGTTTGCACTTGAGTCAATAAGCGAACCTGTTTCAATTTACGAGCCGGTGTATTCAAACACAGGCGACACTCTTTACATGCTCGACCAGCTCGGCGACTCGTCAAGCGACGAGGGCTGGATAGACGAGCTTTTGCTTAAAGACGCCATAAAAAAGCTCTCAGACAGGGAGAAAAACATACTCTACCTTCGGTTTTATCAGGGCAAGACGCAGGTCGAGGTTGCAAACGAAATAGGCATATCCCAAGCCCAGGTATCAAGACTTGAGAAAAACGCATTGTCACGGATAAAGTCAAATGTTTAAATTTCGGTGCTTGACAAAGCGCAATATCTATGTTAGTATAGCGTATCAACTGTGAAGAGAAGAAGTAACATTGCTTTGGTCTAAGAGAGCCTTTGGTTGGTGCGAAAGGGCGGCGGCGGCAATGCGAATACATCTCGGAGTTCGTGCCCTGAACACTGTATTTGAGGTAAATAGGGGCATGCGTAGTTGCGCACGTTACAGCGCAGAGAGGTCGTAAATGCGATTTATCGCTTTGCGGCAAATTGAGGTGGTACCACGGTTAATTATCGTCCTCTGACTTACAATGTCAGAGGTTTTTTATTTATATTTTTAAAAAAGGATGTGCGGAAAATGAAAATTTATGAGGAACTCAAAGCAAGAGGACTTATTGCCCAGGTGACGGATGAAGAGGAGATAAGGGAGCTTATCAACAACGGAAAGGCGACTTTTTATATCGGCTTTGACCCTACGGCGGACTCTTTGCATGTAGGACACTTCATGGCACTGTGCCTGATGAAGCGCCTTCAGATGGCGGGAAACAAGCCGGTTGTGCTCATAGGCGGCGGAACGGGATACATAGGCGACCCTTCCGGACGAACTGACATGCGCTCAATGATGACTCCGGAAATCATACGTCACAACTGCGAATGCTTTAAAAAGCAGATGGAGCGCTTTATTGAGTTCGGCGAGGACAAAGCCATAATGGTCAACAACGCCGACTGGCTCTTAAACCTCAACTACATCGAGCTTTTAAGAGAAGTCGGTGCGTGCTTCTCGGTAAACAACATGCTCAGAGCAGAGTGCTATAAGCAGAGAATGGAAAAAGGTCTTTCCTTCCTTGAGTTTAACTACATGATTATGCAGTCTTACGACTTCTACTACCTGTTCCGACACTACGGATGCAACATGCAGTTCGGAGGAGATGACCAGTGGTCAAACATGCTCGGCGGAACAGAGCTTATAAGAAAGAAACTCGGCAAGGATGCGTATGCCATGACAATAACCCTGCTTCTCAACTCAGAGGGCAAGAAAATGGGCAAGACCCAAAAGGGTGCGGTGTGGCTTGATCCGGAAAAGACATCACCGTATGAGTTCTTCCAGTACTGGCGCAACGTCGATGACAACGACGTGCTCAAGTGCATAAGAATGCTCACCTTCCTTCCTCTCGAAGAAATAGACAAAATGGATTCGTGGCAGGGAAGTGAGCTAAATAAGGCAAAAGAAATTTTGGCATATGAGCTTACAAAGCTTGTGCACGGTGAGGAAGAGGCTGATAAAGCTTTGTCTGCCGCACGCGCAGTGTTTGCCGGATCGGGAACGAGCGATAACATGCCTACATTTGAATTTGAATCGGACAGCGTGTCCTTGCTCGATGCGATGGTAAGCGCAAAGCTTGCACCCTCAAAGGCGGAGGCAAAGAGGCTTATACAGCAGGGCGGCGTGTCCTTAAACGATGAAAAGGTAAGCGACATAAACACCGTCATAGACCTCACATCCGGTGCGGTATTAAAAAAAGGCAAAAAGCAGATAGTAAAGCTTGTAAAGAAATAAAGACGCTGAAGCGGAGCTGACTTATCAGAGTTCAGCCCCGCTTTTTATTTAATCATATATACCTTTTCTCATTTTTATCTGTCTTATGTCCTCGCCGACAAACCTGAGCGTGTGCAGCGTTCCTATAAGCCTTGAAACTATTCTTTGGTCGTATCTTTCGGTTAGGGCGGATATGTCAAGGTTTGAGGAAACTATAGTCGGCAGCGACATGTTGCATCTGGAGTTGAGTATGTTGTAAATCGTAGATGTGTTAAACTGCGATGAAAACTCGCATCCCAGATCGTCAAGTATCAAAAGCTCTGCTCCGAGAAGCGTTTCGAGCGTGTCGCCGTCAGTCTTTCCAAAGTGCTCTTTTTCTATCTGGCGAAGATAGTTTTGTATCGAATCAAAGGCGACGTTTACTCCTTTTTCGATAAGCGATTTCGCTATGCATGACGAAAGAAACGTCTTGCCTAAACCTGTCCCGCCGAGCATGAATATTCCGCAGGATAACGGCGAAAAGTCTTTGACATAGTCCATGCAAAACTTCAGGTTTTGCTCCATCCTCTCGCGGCAGTTAATTTTTGCCCCGTTATATGTAATAACTTCGGGGTAATATCCTAAATCAAACTCCGCAAAGCTGTGCAGCTTGATTTTGCACTGCTTGTTCAGCTCCAAAACGTTGTACTTGTTTAAAAGCTCCGTAACGCATTTGCAGCGATTTCCGTTGTATATGCCCGTATCAGAGCAGCTGGGGCAGTGGTATTTAACTCTTAAATAGTCCTTTGGAAATCCGCACGCGACAAGCATCTGCTCAAGCTTTTTCTGAGAGGCAAGGTTGTCCTGCTTTATCTTGTCTACAGCCTCTGATGCGCTTGACGATGCGTGTGACTTTGAAAAAACAGCGTCCGCAAGCCGATGAGATGTATTTGTTATGTGATGATACACCTCGTAAATCTGAGGGTACTCCTTTTGAATCCTGTCAACATGCATAGCCTGCTCCGATATTGCGTCCTGGCGCCTTTGGTCAAGCTCTGCATACGCTTGCTGAACAACATCGCTTGAGTACTTCACGGCGTATTCTCCTTTCCTGAGTTTGCACTGTCAATTCCTAATGTAAACCTGTCAAACTCGTTGATGTCAAACGATGCCTGAGGCTGTTGCTTTGCAGAGGGTTTTGCATCGTTTTCGGCAGCGTCCGGAGTGAAAATTTTCTTCTCAGTCCAGGACAAAAGTATCTTATTGATGTATTCAAAGGACAGCTTGTTTGTGGCGTCTACGCAGCGTTCTCTTGCAAGAGACACCATCCTGACGTCGAACCCCATGTCGCGCCAGGAGTCTATATACTTTGTCTGCCTTGATGTCAGCCTTGTGTCAAGACCGAAATCTCTCAAAACCTGATTTTCAAAGCTTGCATAATCCTTTTTGCGGTTAATTTCCTCATCTATCTGAACAAAATCGCAAATTCCTCTGTCGTAAAAGTCCCTTGCAACCGTTTCTATGTATCTTGCGGAGGTCTTTTCTCTGTCTTTGCAGTAGGCGAGAATCAACACTATTGATGGTGTGCTGAAACCGTAATAGTCTTTAAGGTTTATTAAAAGCTCATGGTCGGCATGCTTTAATATTCTGCCTAACGTCTGCTCGGCTTCGCTGAAAAGCTCCCGCATGTCCTCGCTCTGCTCTATCATTGATGCAATGTCCTTAGGCGAGTAACTGCAATGAAGCACCGCCTGCTTATTCGGCTCGGGCGACGGCTTGAATGTTTCCGCAACTAAAGCGCTTTCGCTTTGAACAGGTGCGGATCCGTCCGAATCGGACATGACGCCCAACTGATTCCAAAACACCGCCGCGTCTGATACCGCATCTTTGCTCAGCCCAAGCGCAGCAGCCGCTGCGTCTATGCTGTGTGCCGGCTCATCGCTGTTAAGCATGTACAAAAGTAGCTTTAGCGCCGCTCCGTCCGCAAGCTTTATGTAATTGTCAACAATATAGCAGGGGACAAGAAAAAATCTTCGCTTGTCCGGTATATTAAGCCTGATCAGATGCTCCGGCATATATTCAGCCTCCCTCAGATATAACTCGAATAAAAGCATACGTTATTATATCACGCTTTAGATACTTTTTCAACATAAAGCAAGACGCGGCTCCGCGACTAAACCACATCGTGCTCAGTCACGTGCCGCATCCTGCATAAAATTATGAATCGCGCTGCAAGCAGCATGTATTCACAACAAATTATTTACTTAAACGTTTTAAAACTACTCTGATTAAAAACAAAGTTTATAATTAGTAGTTTTCCTTTCTAACCTCGAAGTAGCTTCCGGGATGAGCGCATACGGGGCATACGGCAGGAGCCTTCTTGCCCATTACGAGATGTCCGCAGTTGCGGCACTCCCACATGGTCTCCTCGCTCTTTTCAAATACCTTCTGCATCTCAACGTTGTTAAGAAGAGCGCGGTATCTTTCCTCGTGAGACTTCTCGATAGCCGCTACAGCTCTGAACTGATAAGCAATTGTCTTAAAGCCCTCTTCCTCAGCTTCCTTAGCAAAGGTGTCGTACATGTCTGTCCACTCGTAGTTTTCACCTGCTGCCGCAGCCGCAAGGTTCTCAGCTGTGTTTCCAAGCTCTCCTAAGTGCTTGAACCACATCTTAGCATGCTCCTTCTCGTTGTCGGCGGTCTTGAGGAAGATCTCTGCGATCTGTTCGTATCCTTCCTTCTTAGCAACAGATGCAAAGTAGGTGTACTTGTTTCTTGCCTGTGATTCGCCCGCGAAAGCGGTCATAAGATTCTTTTCGGTCTTTGAGCCTTTAAGTTCCATAGCTTTTAATCTCCTTTAGATGATGTCGTAATTATATTATGATTGACCCGAATTTATCGGTCAACAATCACCGTGATTTGTTATCCCGCTCAGCCATAGCCGAACATGCGGGGCATATATAGTGCGCGTGTATCTCATAGCTTATGAGTTTGATTTTCAGTCTGCTTTCTATCATCGGACCTATATCCTTAAAAGGGAAGTCCGTTACGCTGCCGCACATATCACATATCAAATGCCCGTGAGGATTCATGTTCTTGTCGTAACAGTCGGAAAAGCCTTTTACGTTTATAAGCCTTATTTCTTTATCCTCGCACAGCCTGCCTAAATTTCTGTATACCGTGCCGAGCGCAATTTTAGGCATCTTGAGCTTGGCTATCCTATATATCTCGTCGGCAGTCAGGTGCTTATCGGATGAATCTATAATTTCTTTTATAAGTAATCTCTGCCTGGTCATATGTCTCCCGTGTCGTAAAATGAATTAGGAATAGTTCTTAAAAATATAATACCAGTTATCTTTGCAGTTGTCAAGGGCGATATATTAATTAATATTAAAATTTATTTATATTTCGGCTGTATATTAATTAAAACGTAGAAAAGCGCATATCGGCTTGACAGTGCGCCGCTGTGATTTTATAATTTAAAATGATAATAGGATAAAATTAAATTGCATTTAAAAGAAATGTCCTGTTTTACGAGGGAAAAGAAACGGAGAAAATTTATCTGATGAAAAAGATTACAGCTGTACTCAACCACATTTTCATTGACGGATTGTCGGGAATGGCTTCCGGACTGTTTGCAACACTGATCATAGGAACGATAATAGAGCAAATAGGGCTGCTGATAGGCAGCGCGGTAGGCAGTTATCTTGTGTACATCGCGGGATTTTGCAAGGCTATGACCGGTGCGGGAATAGGCGTGGGCGTGGCATCGAAGTATAAAGCGCCGCCGCTTGTCACCGTGTCTGCCGCAATATGCGGTCTTGTCGGCGCATTTGCCGGCAAAATATCCGTGTCGGAATTCAGTACATCATCGCTCACGCTTGCAGGCCCGGGCGAGCCGCTTGGAGCATTTGTCGCTGCGTTTGTGGGAATAGAGCTGGGAAGGCTTGTGAGCGGCAGAACAAAGATAGATATACTTGCTACGCCGATTGTGACAATACTTTGCGGCTGTGCATGCGGAATACTTCTAAGCCCTCCGATAGCACAGTTCATGAAGTGGATAGGCGAGCTTATCAACTACGGCGTAGAGGCTCAGCCGCTTATCATGGGCATAGTAGTATCTGCGCTTATGGGAATGGCGCTGACCTTGCCGATAAGCTCTGCGGCAATAGGCATATCATTAGGACTTTCAGGCATAGCAGCAGGTGCGGCGGCCGTCGGATGCTGTTCACAGATGGTCGGATTTGCGGTTATGAGCTTTAGAGAAAACAGATGGAACGGTCTGTTTTCTCAGGGAATAGGAACGTCGATGTTGCAGATGCCTAATATCATAAAAAATCCTCTCATATGGCTTCCGCCGATTATAACAAGCATTGTTTTGGGTCCTATATCTACATGCGTGCTTAAAATGGTCAATAACGCAACAGGTTCGGGCATGGGCACCGCCGGACTTGTCGGACAGTTCATGGGCTATCAGGCAATGACCGAAAGCGGCGTGACTCCCGCAGTTGCCATACTTGAAATGGTGCTTATGCATTTTATTGCGCCGGCTGTTTTGAGCCTTGTTATGTGTGAAGGAATGAGAAAGCTGAAGCTTATAAAGCCGGGAGATTTGAAGCTGGATCTTTAATCTTAAGGATTTTGATCGAATTTTATATCGCAAAAAATGCTTGTATTATTAAAGGTAAAATGTTATAATCAGTTCTGTATTATTTATTTCACGCGGAGGTGCTGACTTGAACAGGCTGATTACGCTTGCACTTGCGTTTTTTGTGCTTGCCGCCGTGCTCGGTATGACCGCCTGCGGCAAAAATTCAGCAGAAGATAACGACGACCATGCGTCGGTTGAAATACAAACATACGCTCCGGATGTGACTGCCGTCCCCGAAAACGATTATTCTCAGAGCGAAAGCATATATTACCAAACACCTGCCACCGAGCTGACCGAGCCTCCGCTTGAGACGCAAACAACGCCGACTCAAAGCACTTACCGGGAGGACGAGCCTGCCGAAACAGAGTATAACATCACCGATTATGAAGCGGTGATGTATGCAAACGCGGCGGTAAACATAAGAGAAGAGCCGGACGCCGACAGCGAAAGAATCAGCCACCTTGACGAGGGTGAGGAGGTTTTGGTAACAGGCATAGTGTCAAACGGATGGTACAGAATACGCATAGACGGCGAGGAGTACTATGTCAACGGCAGGTATCTCTCTGATTATTACGAAGCCGACGCCGAGCAGGAATATACCGAACCGGCTGAAACCGAGCCTGCTGTTACCACTCAGACTACAGCCGAAACGACGCGTCCTGCCACAACAACCACCGAAGAAGAAATAGTCATAGATGAAATAGAACTTCCGGAGGATATGACATCGGTAAACAAGTACACTGCGTTAAACTATGAAAACCAAAAAGCCGTGTGGTTTGCTTACCTCGATATAGATACCATGCTTTCCGGAGCAACTGAAGAAGAATTTACAAGAGAAATTTCCGAGGCGTTTTTAAACGTTCGTGCAATCGGATGCAACACCGTTTATGTCCATGTCAGAGCGTTCGGCGATGCGTATTACTTCTCAAATATCTACCCGTTTGCGGCGGCATATTCGGGAACTATAGGCGTAGCACCCGACTTTGACCCGCTTGAAATCATGATTGATGAAGCACACAAACTCGGCCTGTCGTTCCACGCATGGATCAACCCCATGAGAACGGCAAACGAAAAGCGGTTTGAGGAAATGAGCGACAACTACATGATCAAGCGCTGGTATGACTCCGATGAAACAAACGGCACTTACCTCGTGTACGACGACGAGGGAGGGTACTACTGGCTAAGCCCCGCTTATACCGCAGTGCGTGAGCTTATCTGCTCCGGAATTGCGGAAATTGTCACAAGATACGATGTTGACGCAATACATATAGACGATTATTTCTATCCCACGACAGATGCGTCGTTTGATGAGGCGGCGTTTGAAGCCTCGGGATACAGCGATCTCGCATCCTGGCGGCGCGAGATAGTCAGCAGACTTGTCGCCGACATATACAGCACCGTGAAATCCTGCAACAGCACGGTTTTGTTCGGCGTGTCGCCGCAGGGAAATGTCAGCAACAACTTAAATAAGCTTTATGCGGACGTCGAAAGATGGTGCGCATATGACGGATACCTTGATTATGTTGTACCGCAGATTTACTACGGATACAGCGGCTCACTCCCGTTTGATGAGGCGGCGCAGCAGTGGCGAAACCTCGTGACTAACCCAAACGTCACTTTAGTTTGCGGAATTGCAGCGTATAAAGTCGGCACCACAACAGAATGGAGCAGCGGCAGAATGCTCAGCGAACAAACGGAGTTTGCCAAAGCTTTGGGGTATGACGGATGCGCATACTACCGGTACAGCTCGCTGTTCTCCACAGGTTCAGACGTTTCAAATCTCATTACAAACGAGATATCGGGAATCATTAACGCAATGGCGCTGTTTTGATTTTTAGTTGAAAGGATCGGCAATGCAATATAAATTTAAAAAGCTCATCAGCTTTTTGCTGATGCTACTTATACTGCTCGGCACATTTGAAGGTAATGTGCTTGTCGCAGCCGAAAACGAAGAGCAAAGCTCAGAGCCTTCAGTGCCGGTCACTTCAACAGGCATACCGGAGGGCAGCTATAGTTATGCCTTTCCGGACAATATGAAGGCGTCCGAAATAACGATAGGCTATGATTTTTTCACCGACATCAACCAGACTGCGGATGTGACGCAGGAGGAAATTTCCGAAATACTCGCTAATTTTGAGGACTACGGATTAAACACGATTATCATAAACACAAGCTACAACGGCGTGATTTACTATGAGATAGATAAGAAAGTCTATGAAAACGGATCTCCGCTCGATATGCTGATAGACGCCGCAAGAAGTTATAATTTTTACGTATACATAACATTTGACCTTGATGATGCGGTAAAATCAAAGAACATAGATGAGCTGAACGATAAGATAGATTACCTGTCTCAATGCGCGCATAAGCTGACTAACAAATACCTCATCGACGGCATAATTCTCGATGGATACTATGCTCAAAGCGATGATGACAGCTACTCCGATTATCTTGCAAACGGTTCCGGCATCGGCTTTGAAAACTGGCTCAGAGACAACAGTAGCTATGTTTTTAAGCTTGTCAGCAGCGCAATTCACTCTACAAACAACACCGTTCCGGTGGGAATAGCCATAAGCAATGCATGGCTTAATGAATCAACCGACGAGCAAGGCTCAGACACAGAGGACGATTTCGAGGCGCTTGCGGACGGATATTCCGATACAAAGGCATACATAGAAAACGGCTATGCCGACTTTATGATAGTTACATGCTACGGCGGACTTGAATCGGTAGAGCTGAATTTCGTCAGCATTATTTCATGGTGGGATGAGGTTGCAAACTCGGTCGGAATACCGATGTTCATCAGCCATGCAAATGAAAGGATAAGTAACTCCGATTCTTCGTGGGCGGCCGACCAGATTTTAAAGCAGCTCGAAGAATGCAGAAACTACTCTTCATACCGAGGAAGCGTTTTCCGCTCATATGAATCGCTCAAGGAAAACACCGGAACAAGCACCGATGCGCTCAAAAGGTATTTTGACGGACTTATAGATACCGAGTCGCTTTACACCGAGCTGTCCATGGTTCTGCCCAGGCAGACAAACTATACAACATATGAGCCGACGGTTAAATTCCAGGGTTCGTTTGATTCAAACTTTGATATTTACTTCAACGGAGAGAAGATAAAGCTCAACGAAGCGGGAAACTTCTACTTTGAAGAAGATCTTGACATAGGTCTTAATACTTTTACTTTCCAGAACAAAGCAAACACCGTCACTTATAAGATAACAAGAAGGGTTAAGGTACTTCAGTCCTGCGAGCCGGAAGAGGGATCAGAGCTAAGAGTAGAAGGAATGACGCGAATTTCTGTAAGCGTCATAGCGTATTCAGGCTCTGAGGTGACCGCAACGCTCAACGGCGAAACCATAACTCTGACCGAAGAGGATACGCATCCCGATGAGCTTGACGCCAACACAAACTATGCAATGTTCACCGGATACTTTGTCGCACCGGAGGGAATAGTCGGCGAAGAGCAGGACTTAGGCAGCATAGTCATAAACGGCAACTACATGGATATATGTTATGAGACGATGAACGGCGCAAGGGTAATCGTAAACGCTGTATCGCCTACGGCTGAAAGAGCACAGCTCATAGTCATAAAAGAGGACAACACTCAAACATATGACTACTATACAACTGACAATGTCGCCACTCCTGACTGCACACGCCTCCCCGCAGGTACTATAGACGTGCTTGTAAACGAAGTTACATATAACGTTTCTTATGAAGGCGTAAACCAGTCGGTAAAATACTATCTCACCGGCTCCGGATTCAGGGTACGCGCGTCCGAATGCGAGCTTATTGACGGATACACAATAGTTGATAACGTCGCCACCGTCATGGGCGCATACACAGACAACACCGATACCGTGATAAACATAAATTTAAACTATCAGACTCCGTTTAAGATTTCCTATTCACCCGAGCCGTACAGCGACGGCAGTTACTACACCGTAAGCGACTTCGATGCTGAGTACGTTTTAATCACCTTTGACTACCTGTCAAACAGCGCAGGACTTCCGCAGTTTGGATCCGATTCGCTGTTCAGCGATGCCGAGTGGAGATACGTAAGCGTTGACGGCGAGCAAAAACTTCAGCTAAGACTTAAGCTCAGAACGCCGGGAGCTTTCGCAGGCTATTCTTCAAGCTATGACGGAAACGGCAACTTAACGCTTCGCTTTAACGGCTACCGCTCAAGCATTTACGGCGCGGTAATAGTAATAGACCCCGGACACGGATACAATACCAGTGCAAACGTGTTTGACCCCGGAGCTGTAGGACACGTTCTTGAACAGGAGATAAACATAGCCCTTTCGAGAAAACTCACAGAAAGACTTCAGGCGGCAGGAGCAATAGTTTATATGCTCCCGACCGACACGACGTATATAAACCTGTACGACAGGTCAGAGTATGCAAGGCAGTATAACCCCGACATGTATATAGCCATCCACTGCAACAGCGTCTCAAAGGGAGAAGGCGTCAAAGGCGTAGAGGCGTACTATTTCACGCCGTTCTCGCAGCCGCTTGCAAGCCTTGTCTCCGAGAACATGGCTGACTACTATCGCGACTATGTTTACATGGACGGCGTCAACCGAAACAGGGGAGCTAAGTATAACTACTTTGCGGTTACCCTTGAGCAGGAGTTCCCGTCAATACTTGTCGAGTCGGGATTTATTACTGACTATGAAGAGGCAATGGCCTTAAATGATCCCGATGTACAATACGGACTTGCCGATGCAATAACCAGTGCTGTCATTGAATACTTTGCGCGCGCATACTAAGCGATGCAAAGAACTAATGATGTCATATAAAAACTTTCTTATATAAACAGGAGGAATACCGTGTACAAGATTCTTAAAAAGCGCGAGCTTAACGAGCAGGTTACGCTTATGGAAATTGACGCTCCGCTCATCGCAAAAAAAGCAAAGCCGGGACAGTTTATAATTTTCCGCACAGATGAAATGGGCGAAAGAGTTCCGCTGACAATCGCCGATTACGACCGAGACCTCGGAACCATAACAATCATATTCCAAAAGGTCGGAAAGTCTACAATGCAGCTCGGCACAATGTCCGAGGGCGACTCTATACTTGACGTGGTAGGTCCGCTCGGAACGCCGACGCATTTTGACAGCGATATAAAAAAAGCCGCGGTAATTGGCGGAGGCGTCGGATGCGCCATTGCATATCCGCAGGCAAAAGCTCTTCACAACATGGGCGTTGACGTGGATGTAATAGCAGGTTTCAGAAGCCGCGATATCGTAATTTTGGAGGACGAGATGCGCGCCGTTTCAAACAATCTGTATGTAACCACCGACGACGGCTCTTACGGAACAAAGGGATTTGTCACGACGAAATTAGCAGAGCTTATAGACAGCGGCGAAAAATACGATATTGTCATTGCAATAGGCCCTGTCCCGATGATGAAATTTGTATGCGACGTGACAAAGCCTCACGGCATTAAGACCATAGTTTCTTTAAACCCTATAATGATAGACGGCACGGGAATGTGCGGCGGATGCCGCGTCACTGTCGGCGGAAAGACCAAGTATGCATGCGTCGACGGCCCTGATTTTGACGGCTTTGAAGTTGACTTTGACGAGCTTATGAGAAGAAATTCAGCGTACAAAGAGCAGGAAGCGCAGGCTAAGCAGCACATATGCAGATTGACCGGAGGAGTAAGACATGCCTAATATGCAAAACAATAAAACGCCCATCAAGGAGCAAGACCCCAAGGTAAGGGCGAGAAACTTCAAGGAAGTGTGCGAAGGCTACACTGCCGAGGAAGCTATAAATGAAGCAAACAGGTGCTTAAACTGCAAAAACAAGCCCTGCGTAAGCGGATGCCCCGTAGGCGTAAAGATTCCCGAATTTATCGCCAAGGTCAAAGAGGGAAACTTTGAGGACGCATATAAGATAATCACACAGACAAACGGACTGCCGGCGGTTTGCGGAAGAGTCTGCCCGCAGGAAAATCAGTGCGAGGGAAAGTGCGTAAGAGGCATAAAGGGCGAGCCGGTCGGCATAGGCAGACTCGAACGCTTTTGCGCAGATTACATGCTGGACAAGCCCTCCGAGCAGGAAAAAGCAGAGCCTAACGGCATAAAGGTTGCGGTAATCGGTTCCGGACCTTCAGGTCTTACGTGCGCATCCGACCTTGCAAAGATGGGCTACAGTGTCACTGTATTTGAGGCGTTCCACACCGCCGGAGGAGTTTTGATGTACGGAATCCCCGAGTTCAGACTTCCCAAGGCGATAGTTCAGCACGAGATAAACAGCCTTAAAAACCTCGGCGTCGAGATAAAGACCGACATGGTCATAGGAAAGATACTTTCGATAGACGAGATCATGGATATGGGCTATAAGGCCGTGTTCATAGGCTCGGGCGCAGGACTTCCTAACTTTATGAATATACCTGGAGAAGCACTTGTGGGAGTGTTCTCGGCAAACGAGTACCTCACAAGAATCAACCTTATGAAGGCATACCTTGACGAGTACGACACACCCGTCAAGAAGTACGATAAAATCGCGGTTGTCGGCGGAGGAAACGTCGCTATGGATGCCGCAAGATGCGCAATGAGACTCGGCGCAGAACATGTGTATGTTATTTACCGCCGCTCAGAGGCTGAAATGCCTGCAAGGCGAGAGGAAATTCATCACGCCATGGAAGAGGGAATAGAGTTTATGTTCCTCACTAACCCGGTGGAAATTATCGGCGATGAAAAGGGATGCGTCAGCGGCGTAAAGTGCGTAAGCATGCGGCTCATGGAACCCGGCGCAGACGGAAGAAGGGCTGTTAAAGCAATCGACGGCTCTGAGCACGTAATCCCGATAGACGCGTGCATAATGGCAATAGGAACATCTCCTAACCCGCTTATACGTTCGACAACTCCCGGCCTTGATGCAAACAAAAAAGGCTGCTTGGTAGTAGATGAAAACATGCTCACGACCAAAGAAGGCGTTTATGCCGGAGGAGATGCCGTCACGGGTGCTGCAACGGTAATTTTAGCTATGGGAGCGGGCAAAACCGCCGCAAAAGCCATAGATGAATACATAAAATCGCTTTAACTATTGAAAAACGCGCCGGCATGTGATATACTACCTTTTACGTTATTAATTTTTACGGAGGATTCAGCATGGTTTCATTTATCACCGTTTTAACATCAAATACAGCTACAGCTTCTTCGGCATCTTTAGGATGGACGTCGATTATTTGGCTGGTCCTTTTGCTTGTTGCATTTTACTTTATTCTTATAAGACCTCAGCGCAAAAAAGAAAAGAAAGACGCTGAAATGAGAAAGAATATTCAGATCGGCGACGAGATTGTAACCGCCGGCGGAATAGTAGGTATCGTTTGCAAGCTCGAGGAGGAGACTCTTGTAATAGAAACAGGCAGCGACAAAAGCAAGCTCAGGATAAGACGCTGGGCTGTGTCCCAGAACTTAGACGCCGAGAAGGAAGCGTCTGCCGCAGCTGCTGCCGCCAAGGAAGCAAGAGAAACCGCAAAGGAAAACGCGAAAAAGAAGAAAAAAGGCGAGGATCTGCCCATAGAAAAAGACTGAGACGTCTAAAGCAAACGGTTCTCACGCCTAAAAGGTCTAATAACATTTATCTCCGAATATCAATTATACAAGCAGTGTAATTGGTGTTCGGAGTTTTTTTATTCCTCTAAGCTTACGCACGAATAAGAGGTGTGATAGATATGATTTTGGGAATTAGACGAGGCATGACAGCAGGAACCTTGGTTTTAGCGGCGGCCATTGTTTTAATTTCGCTTGTGGCTGCGTTTGCAGACATCCCCAAGAATATAATTGACGCCGCCGCGCTTTTGTCGGTATCTTTATCTGCATACGTGTGTGCATACGTTTCAACGCAAACGTGCCGGCACAAAGGGCTTTTGCAGGGCGTCATATGCTCGGGAATATACTGTGCCGCAATGATTGTCGGATGTGTAGTTTCAAACGGCTATGTAAGCGGATTTTGCATGCTTAAAGCGGTTTTTTGCATAATCTTCGGGGCTGTCGGCGGCATAAAAGGAATAAACACAAAAAAGACTTTAAAGCCATGAGCCGTCATATTGGCGGTCAAGCTTTCATAGATTGATATAGAACAATATGCAGCATAAGTAATCTGTGAAGGGATGATAAAAATGACGACAGGCATACAAAACGCAGCGCAGCTGCTGCAAGGGAGCATAAAAAACGCTCTTTTAGCGGCGGAGTCGTGGCGTTTGAGCGAAATAAACGAGATAAGACTGAGACTAAACAAGCACGTAAGTTTTTCGGCGGGCGGTAAAAACATGTACTTAGCACGTGACGGGAAGATATGCGAAAGCGCCACAGGCTGCCTTACAGCAAACGAATCGGATATAGAATACGCCTTCAAAACTGCGTATTCCTATTCGCTCCACAGCTATTCAAAAGAGCTTGCCATGGGATATGTCACTACTCGCGGCGGAAACAGAGTGGGCATATGCGGCACGGCAGTGACATCCGGATGCGAAAACGCAAGCGTTGAGTCTGTTAAATACATATCAGGAGTAAACATAAGAATCGCAAGGCAGGTAAAGGGCTTTGCGGACAGGCTGTTTGCGGAGTGCTTTTGCAGCTCTTTGTCAGGCGTTTTAATTGTCGGACCTCCGTCATCAGGAAAAACAACTCTGCTGCGCGACTTGGCAAGGCTTGTCGGCTCATGCGCAAGACTTTGCATAATAGACTGTCAGAACGAAATATCCGCAACATATCGAGGAAACTCCGAAAATGACATAGGCGAGCTTACAGACGTGTTTGTGGGTTATCCAAAGCACAGCGGCGTCTCCACGGCAATACGTGTGATGTCTCCGCAGGTGATTATGGTAGATGAAATAGGTTCGGAGCAAGACCTTGTTTCGCTTGAATACGCACTCCACTCGGGCGTAAAGCTCATAACCGCAGTGCATGCAAAAAACTTGGAGGACGCACTGAAAAAGCCTTGCATTAAGGCGCTTGTGCGGGAAAATGCATTTGAATACGCTGCCGAGCTTAGCGATGGCTTTGATTACGCGGTGACGAAAATTGCTTAGAGTGCTTCTTTGCATGGCGGTGCCGGCTCTTACGCTTTTAATATCTTATGACGCGGTTTTAAGGCTGCGCAAGCGCCTTAACATGACAAAAGACCTGTACCGCACAGCGGACAAAATGCTTGCCATGCTCAAATACCGCTCGGCTGACGTGTATGAAATGTGCGACGTATGCTTTGATTCGGTGAAATCTTTTGACGCAGCGGCTTTTAAGTCTATACACGATAACTTTTCCGATGAGTGGCAAAAAGCATGCAGGCAAACTGTTTGCGAGCTTGAATGCGACGCATACAGCGCATTTGAGGGCATAGCGGATTATCTTGGCATGTATGACCTTGAGTCGCAGACAAAGAGACTTGAGTACACATGCGAGCAATTGCAAAAATCATGCCAAAGATGCGAAAGCGAGCTTGAAAAAAAGAAGAAGCTGTATCTTTGCATGGGCGCGTTTGCAGGAATAATAATTTGCATGATAGTAATATGAGGTAATGCATATGGACGTTGACTTGATTTTCAAAATAGCCGGTGTCGGAATAATAGTTGCGGTTTTGAGCCAGCTTTTAAAGCGCTCCGAAAGAGATGAACAGGCGCTCATGATAACGATAGCGGGACTTGTCATAGTGATGCTGATGCTTGTGAGCGAAATATCTCGGCTCTTTGACACAATTAAGAGCACTTTCGGGTTCTGATGGATATAATTGCAGTGTCCGTAGTGTGCATAGCGTCGGCAATAATCGCAAAGGTAATTCAGCCAACAAACCGCGATTTGGCTGCACTGCTGTCTATCACAGCCGTTGTAGTTGTCGCAGCGGTGATAATAGGCGACATATCCGAGGTGATATACGGACTTTTGCACACGGTGGAGTCAGCCGGAATAAAAACCGATTACATATCGATTTCCTTTAAAGCGCTCGGAATATGCTATGTCAGCGAAATTGCCTCGTCGTCCTGCCGAGATTGCGGCGAGTCGGCTTTAGCGGGCATAGTTGACATATCCGCGCGTGTGGCAGTTGCACTTGTGTGCCTGCCGTTGGTTAAAAGCTTTATAGACGTGATACAAAACATACTGGAGTTTTAAATGAAAAGACTGTATAACACCGCCTTAGCTTTTGCCGCACGATGCATAGTGATTGTGCTTGCTGCGGCATTACTAAGCTTGCAGGCAGGCGCATCGGGCGTGCAAAGCGATGTCTCCGACGCTTTGAGCGGAGTGGATCTATCTGCGGCAGACGAGTTTTTAGACGATAACGGAGTGGACATGTCCGACCCCGAGAGCATTTCCAATGTCGGAGCGGGAGCAATACTCGGTTATCTTTTTGATGTTCTCAAATCGGCAATATCGTCGCCTTTAAAAATCCTCCTCACTGTCGTGGTTATTGCGCTTGTCTGTGAAGTGACCAAATCCGCATCGACATCGGCAGGCATAGGCGGGCAGGTGTTTGTAATCATATGCTTTTTGGCTGTATCCCCGCAGATTATAAACACATTTTCGGACATGCTCCTTGCGACATCGTCCATGCAGGCGTTTACAGCTTCATACATACCCATATTTGCCGCTATCACCGCAGCGTCAGGAAACATGGGCGCCGCAACGTCCTACAGCGCGCTTGTTTTATACGCCGCAGAAAGCGTTACGGCAATATCCACCGCTATATTAAAGCCGGTTTTAGCTTGCATGCTCGTCCTCGCTTGCGCACAGGCGATAAGCGGCGAACTGCCTGATCTGACCGGAACGCTGCGAAGAGTTTTCACCGGAATCACCGGAGCAGTCATGACCGTGTTTGTCGGTGTCATAGGCTTGCAGACGGTCGTCGGAAGGACAAGCACAAACATAGCCTTGCGGACGGGAAAGTACCTCGTTTCAAGCTTTGTGCCGGTGATAGGAATGTCTTTATCCGAATCGTACAAAACAGTCATGGTGAGCATAAGCGCAATGAGATCCGCCGTAGGTGCGCTCGGCATCATAGTTATAATAATTATTCTCAGCGTCCCGATAATAACCATGTGGGTTCACAAGCTCATATTTAACATTTGCGAGTGGCTGTGTGCAATCACAAACTCTACGGCGCTTGCATCACTCATGCGAGGCATTGCGGATGTATACTCGCTTTGCGTCACACTCTTGCTGATATACTCGATGATGTTCATCATCGCAACCGGCATGCTTATTGTCTTAGGAGGCGAGGCGTACATATGACGTTTTTAAAAAACCTGACGCTCTCAATATGCGTTTTGTCAGTTGTGTACCTGATAGTCAGCATGCTTTCTCCGGACAGATACAAGCGCCAGATAAGAGCGGTTTTAAGCCTGATATGCGCAGTGACGGTTGCCGGCGTTATACTCGGTTCGGCGGACGAGGACTTTGAAACGGGAATAGATATAAACGGCTCGCAAAGCCTGTCGGGCAGTCAGGAGTATGCGACAAATCTCATTTTATCCGAGCTTGAATCTAAGCTTGACGAGCAAATAGGGAACATGATGCTTCAAAGCGGAGTGCCGGTACAAAAAATATCGGTCAAGACTAATATCGACGACGAGGGCAGCATATTTATTAGTGAAATAAGCATGACCGTAGACGGCTCAAAAGATGAGTACGAGCAAAAAATCAAAGGAATAACAAGCGAAAAGATAGGTGAAGTGAGCATGAATCTGACCTTCTCGGAGGACAACAATGGAGCATAAATCATTAAAGGAATTCTTCGCACAAAGATTCAAGCTCTCTAAAAAAACAGCGGTGTATCTTCTTGCTGCGCTTTTAGCCGTCATACTTTTACTCGCAACCGGCAACAGGGAAGATACCGCCGAAACGGCATCCGACGCTTCTTATCCCGAATCTGACGCCATGTTTTCTAAGAATATGACAAGTCAGCTTGAGGATATCATCTCTAAAATAGACGGCGTAGGCGATGTGTCAGTCATGCTTACAACCCGCGGCTCATCGGAAATTGTGTATGCCGAGGATACCCAAAAAGACGAGCTTGACAGAAAGACCGAAACCGTAATAATCGGCAGCAAGGAGGCGTTAGTAAGAAAAATAGAAAATCCCGAAATCACAGGCGTGCTTATTGTATGCGACGGAGGCGATGACATCGGCGTGAAGGAAAAAGTAATCAATGCAGTTTCAACGGTGTTAAACATACCGTCAAACAGAGTGTACGTAACAAATTCATCTAAGGAGAGATTGCAATGACAAGCGCAAATAAAAAATTCAAGATTGATTTTTCAAAGTTCCACTTTAAGTTCGGCAAAAAACAAATCATTTTAACATGCTTAACCCTTCTTCTCGGCATAGCCGTGTTTGCAAACTATGAGCTGTCTAAGCAGAGCCTTAAACCGACAGAAGTCATGGAAGGCATAGACATGGACGGTGAGTACGGAGAGCTTCAATATGTCAACGGAACAGAGCTTGAAACCTACACATCGGAAGACTACTTTGCACAGGCAAGACTTAATAAGCTTACGTCTCGAGACGAGGCGGTGGAAACCTTGAAGATGATGCTTGAGGGTCAGGACATAACAAGCGAAGAGGCGGCAACCTACACGCAGGATGCGGTTGTCATTTCGTCGCTTATAGAAAGCGAAACCGTTATTGAGGACCTTATTAAAGCTTCGGGATTTGAGGACTGCGTGGTTTATCTTGACGGCGACAACGCAAGCATTGTTGTAAAGTCAGACGGCTTGACAGCGGCTCAAGCAGCACAAATTAAAGACATCCTCTTGTCCGAAGTAGACGTTGCAAATGAAAATATAAGAATTTTTGAAGTAAAGTAGTTGTCGGCTTGACGGTTTTGTGGTATACTGAAGCTGTATAATTGTCTATAGATAAATTGGTCTGTGGATAATAAGATGTACATAGGAGGACAGATGTCTGATGGATGTTTCCGCAAAATCAAAAAGAGGTACCCTACGCGTTTCAGAAAACGTAATAATAGCAATATCCAAAAACGCTGCGCTGGAAGTGAGCGGAGTATCAAAGATTTCCGTAAAGCCGTTCAGCCTGCGCAAGCTGCTTTCGAGCAAGGTTGACGACAGTGACATAAGCGTGACTATGATGGACGGTGTCGCAAAGATATCCATGTCAATAGTCGTATGCAAGGGATACAACGTCGTCAGCGTCTGTGAGCAAATTCAGGAAAGAGTTAAATCGGCTGTTCAGTCCATGACCGGAGTCACAGTTTCAAAGGTAAACGTATCGGTTGCGGACGTGAACTTTTCGGATGCAATGAATGCACGCGAACGAAACAAATAATAACGCATGCCGAGCCGGTATATAGGCTTGGCATGCGCTCACGCATATCCATATACAAAGATAAATGACGTTTAAAACAGGTGGGAAGCAAATGGCTGTTACAAGGCACGATATAAGAGAATCAGAATTTATATTTATATTTGAAAAGTCGTTTCGTGATGAACCGGTTTCGGTTTTGATCGATCTTTCATGGGACAATGAAGCGATAACGATAAACGACGAGGTCAAGCAGACTGTTGAAGGCGTGTTTGACAACTTAGAAAAGATAGACGGCATAATCGAGTCTTTCAGCAAGAAAAAAGGCGTCGGCAAGATGCCGAAAATCTGCCTTGCTGCGCTGAGACTTGCGGTGTACGAGATAAACTACAGGCAGGATGTTGTGCCTGTCGGTGTTGCAATAGATGAAGCGGTGGGTCTTGTCAAAAAATATGCTCAGGACACCGACGTCTCTTTTGTCAACGGCGTATTGGGCGCGTATGCAAGGAGCATTGAAAATAAATAATGTCGATTTACTTAGGCATAGATACAAGCAACTACACAACGTCCGCAGCATTGTTTGACAGCGATAAGTTTCAGATACGGCAGTCTAAAAAACTCCTTCCTGTAAAAGAAGGGGAGCTTGGCATACGCCAGTCTGACGCCGTGTTTCACCATGTAAAGCAGCTGCCGCAGATGCTTGCGGAACTTAACATATCAATAGAAGAAAGCATAAGCGCCGTGGGCGTATCGGCAAAGCCGAGAAACGCGGAAGGCTCATACATGCCATGCTTTTTAGTGGGCGAAGCTGTTGCGGACAGCATAGGCTGCGTGTCTCATAAGCCGGTATATAAAACCTCACATCAGGTCGGACATATACTGTCGGCGCTGTATTCCTGCGAAAGGCTTGACCTTGTGTACTCCAATAAGCCCTTTTTGGCGTTTCACGTGAGCGGCGGCACCACAGACTGCCTGTTAGCTCAAGGCGACGAAAGGGAAGTCGTGTCCGTCAGGGAAATTTCGTCATCTCTTGACCTGAAAGCGGGGCAGCTTATAGACAGGGTGGGGCTAATGCTCGGGCTTACGTTCCCGTGCGGAGCAGAGCTTGAAAAGCTTGCAATGCAGTCTGAAAGACAATACAAAATAAACCCCACGCTTAAAAACGGATGCTGCTGTTTATCGGGCGTGGAAAACATCTGCCGCGACATGCAGTCGAGTGGTGAAAAGCCATGCGATATTGCACTGTATGCGCTCAAATACATAGAAGCTGCGATTTATAAAATGACGGAATATGCACTTGAAAGCATAGGCGGCAAGGACACTCCGGTGATCTATGCCGGAGGCGTCATGTCAGATATGTTGATAAGAAAAAAGCTGTCCGACAGCTTTAACGCATATTTCAGCGAGCCGTGGTATTCCTGCGACAACGCTGCGGGCGCGGCTGTTTTTGCGGCAGTAAAGGACGGTTTTAAGCTGTGAATACTATCTTATCTGTCTCCGCCGTAAACACATACGTTTCCTTTAAGCTGAAAAATGACCCGAAACTAAGAGGCATAGCTGTAAGCGGAGAGTTGACAGACGTAAATATAAATCACGGGTCGGGGCATATGTATTTTACCCTTTCGGATAACCAAAGCTCAATAAAAGCGGTCATGTTTTCTTCAAGCGTTCAAAAGCTAAACTTTTATCCGGAAGTAGGGCTTAGCGTAATTGCGTTCGGAAGTATAGATGTGTACGAACGGGCGGGAATATATCAGCTCAACTGCACACAGCTTTTAATTTCCGGCAAAGGCTCCGAGAACTTAAGGCTCGCTCAGCTTAAAGAGGAGCTTGCAAAAAGCGGAGTTTTCAATAAACCTAAAAAGCCGATAGCAAAGTATCCCAAGATGCTTGCTGTGGTCACCTCTCCTACAGGCGCTGCGATAAAAGACGTTATAAGCGTGGCAAAAAGGCGTTTTCCGTCAGTGAAGATAAAGCTTTTTCCGGCTGTAGTCCAAGGCATTGAAGCGCCTAAAAGCATATGCGGTGCAATCGCGGACGCCGATAAAAGCGGCGCCGACACGGTGATTTTGACAAGAGGCGGAGGCTCTAACGACGATCTGTCCTGCTTTAATACAAAAGAGGTCGTTATGGCGGTGTATAATTGCAAAACACCGGTAGTGTCCGCCGTGGGACATGAAATAGACGTTTGCCTGTGCGATCTCGTCGCCGATTTAAGAGCGCCTACCCCGTCCGGAGCCGCAGAGCTTTGCACTTCGGATATAAATGAAATATGCCGTGAGATAAAATACCTTCAGCAGTCAATAAAATCGGCAGCTCAAAAGAAAATGAGCTATGCCGAAAGCGAAATATCCGGTTTTTTAAGGCTGATAAACGCCTACTCGCCTCAAAAGAAACTTGAATCGCTTAAATATGAAACGGCAGCTCTAAGAGCGTCGCTTTGCTCGCTTTACAGCCAGAAGCTTTCACGCTTTGAAAAGGACGTTTTAAATTTCAAGCAGATACTTGGCAGTTTTGACCCGATGAACGTAATCTCGCGCGGATATGCGCTTGTATACAACCGTGATGAGCTTGCAACAAGCGTTTCGGGCGTTTCAAGCGGCGATAATATAAAGGTGGTTTTAAAGGACGGAAGCTTTACCGCCGAGGTTCTAAGCAAGCAAACCGCCAATGCAGACAACGGAGATAACAGTATATGAACTTTGACGAATCAATAAAAAGACTTAAAGAGATATGCTCAAAGCTGAGCAGCGACGGCACAACATTAGAAGAAACCGCAAAGCTTTATAAGGAAGGCCTGGCTTTGTCGGAGGAGTGCTTAAAAACGATTGAAAAGATAAAATCAGAGCTTAACTCTGACGAAGATGACAAGGATGCAGGGATAGAAGCATGACCGAAAATTTCAAGTCAAAACTTGACGCAGACGTAAAACTCATAAATGACACAATTCAAAATTTCTGCTCATGCGGATACCTCAAAGCCTCCGGCAGTCCTCAGGACAAAGTCATAGAAGCTGAAAACTATTCGGTGTCCGCAGGCGGAAAGAGAATAAGACCGCTGCTGTGCATAGAGTTTTGCAGGCTTTTCGGCGGAGACATAACGGAATCGACTCTAAACGTCGCCGTGTGCCTTGAGTTTATGCACACATTTTCGCTTGTTCACGATGACATGCCGGAGATGGACAACGACAGATTAAGAAGGGGAAAGCCCTCGACTCACGCTAAGTTCGGACAAGATATCGCACTGCTGGCGGGAGACGGACTGTGCATACTTCCCTTTGAAATCATAAGCCGCGAGGCGTGCGAAGGGAAAATACCCTTTAAAACCGCAGCAGAACTTGTAAACATACTGTCCGTTTCAGCAGGAAACCGTGGAATGATCATGGGGCAAACGCTTGATTTGCTGAGCGAAAACAAAGATATTAAAGTTGTCAACAAAGACTTTTTGATTAAGATGTCATCGCTGAAAACCGGATGCATGCTCAAAGCGTCATGCCTGTTCGGCGCAGCGCTTGCAGACGCCGACGAAAAAAGAAGAAGCAGCGCTGTAGAGTATGCCGCCAACTTAGGACTTGCATTTCAGATTGTAGACGACATACTTGACGTCAAGGGCGATGAAAAGCTTTTGGGAAAGCCTATAGGAAGCGACAAAGCCAGAAATAAAATCACCTTTGCAGATGCTTTGGGCGCAGACGGTGCGCTTAGTCTTGCAAAAGAGTATACCGAGGCTGCTGTTGCGGCAGTAAAAGAGTACGACGGTTCGGACTTTTTATGCGAACTTGCACAAAGTCTTGTAAGCAGAAAATTTTAGCGCAAATAATAAATATGAAAAGGACTTTTTGATTTGAACAATGATCTTTTAGAAACCTTGACGCTGCCGGGTGACATAAAAAAACTAAGCATTGAGGAGCAAACAAAGCTTTGCACATCCATACGGAAAAAGATTATTGCCACCGTCTCAAAAAACGGCGGACATCTTTCTTCAAACCTCGGCGTTGTCGAGCTTACGGTTGCGCTGCACAAGGTTTTTGACTCACCTGATGACAAGATAATATTTGATGTCGGTCATCAGTGCTATGCGCATAAGATATTGACCGGCAGGTATAAAGACTTTGATACCCTGCGTCAAAAAGACGGCATAAGCGGATTTCCTAAGCCAAACGAATCGGAGCACGACCCCATGATATGCGGACACAGCTCCACATCCGTGTCTGCTGCTTTGGGAATAGCTCAGGCAATGAAGCTGCGCGGCGACAATCACCATGCTGTAGCCGTCATAGGCGACGGCTCTCTTACGGGAGGGCTTGCTTACGAAGGGCTGAACAACGCGGGAAAAAGCAAAACAAACCTCGTTGTGGTGGTAAACTACAACGAAATGTCCATATCAAAAAACATAGGCGGAATTGCAGAGTATCTGTCCAAGCTGAGAATTAAAAAATCATACCGAAACGCAAAGAACGCCACAAAAAAGTTCTTGCGTCACGTTCCGCTTGTCGGCAAGCAAATCATGCAAAGCGTTGACTCTTTTAAATACGCCGTTAAAGCAAAAATGCTGCACAGCTCGCTGTTTGAGGACCTCGGGTTTGAATATATAGGCCCTGTGAACGGACACGACTTAAAAGAGCTTGAAACCGCCCTTGAAGCCGCAAAATCCTTAAATGCCCCTGTAATCGTGCAGGTGAACACAATTAAAGGCAAAGGATATAAGCCCGCTGAAGATAATCCGGGACAATACCACAGCGTAAAGCCGTCAAACGGCAGCAAAGAAAACACACAGGCGCAAAGCTTTTCTGCGGCGTTTGGCAACGCGCTTGCGAAAGCGGCTGAAAACGACGAAAGAATATGCGCAATCACCGCCGCAATGAAGCAAGCCGTAGGGCTTTATAAGTTCAGCAGGTATTTCCCAGAAAGATTTTTCGATGTCGGAATAGCTGAGGAGCATGCGGTGACGTTTGCCGCGGGGCTTGCCCGAGAAGGCATGATACCTGTCTTTGCGGTGTACTCGACATTCCTGCAAAGAAGCTATGATCAAATTCTTCACGACCTGTCAATAGCGGGACTTCATGCAGTGATAGTTGAATGCAACTGCGGCGTTGTCGGTCAGGACGGAGAAACGCATCAAGGTCTTTTTGACATTCCGTTTTTGACATCAATACCGAACGTTCGCATATATTCGCCGTCGTCTTGCAGTGAAATAGAGCTGTGCCTTAACAAAGCGCTGTATGACGATAAGAATATATCGGTGATAAGATGCCCTGTCGGAAGTGAAGTACTAAAAGCAGCGTATGAAAGCGATATTTATAGTGAATGTGAGCTTTCAAACGGAAATGCACTCTATAGCTGCGGTTCAAACACGGTAGTTGTCTCTTACGGAAAAATATCAAATACCGTTCAGCGTGTATGTGCTAAGCTCGGCGCAGATTATCTGAAGCTTTTAAATATATTCCCGATAGATGATGACATAGCAAACGTAATCAGTCGCTATGAAAATGCGTTTATGTTTGAAGAGTGCAGCGAAGAAGGCTCGATAGGTCAAAAACTCAAGGCAAACGCGCCAAAGCTTAAAACCCACGCTGTACGCGGCTTTGTACAGCAAATGTCCGTAGAAGAGGCTTTAGACGAGTGCGGTTTGTCTGAAGATAAGATAGAACAGCAAATACTTAACGAAGCGATGGTTGTCAAATGCAAAGACTTGACGTTGAGCTTGCGGCAAGAAAAATTGCAAGAAGCCGCGAGAAAGCAAAAGAATATATAAAAGCCGGACACGTGTATGTCAACGGCGTTATGGCGACAAAGCCGTCGCTTGAGGTGTCCGAGAGCGATACAATCACATACTGCGGCGAGGCAGAAAAGTATGTGGGGCGCGGAGGACTGAAGCTTGACGGCGCGATTGAAAGGTTTAATATAGACCTTGGCGAGCTTGTATGCGCGGATTTAGGGGCGTCGACCGGAGGATTTACCGACTGTATGCTTGCCCACGGAGCTAAACTTGTTTACGCCATAGACGTAGGTCATGATCAGCTTGATAGAAAGCTTGTTGATGACCCAAGGGTTGTAAATATAGAAGGCGTAAACGTAAAGGACGTCACAAGGGATACGGTGGATAACAGCACTATAGACTTTGTGTGTGCCGACCTGTCATTTATTTCGGTCAGGTACGCAGTGTATGCGGCGCAGCGACTTCTTGATAACGGTGCAAAAGCCGTGCTTTTGATTAAGCCGCAGTTTGAAGCCGGAAAAGAAAACATCTCAAAGGGCGGAATAGTCAAAAATAAAAAAGTCCACATAGATGTTTTGCAAGGCGTTTTCAGCATGGTCATGCAGTCGGGATTTTCGATTTTGGGACTTACTCCGTCGCCGATAAAAGGCGGTGACGGAAACGTTGAGTATCTGATATATGTTGAAAAGTCAGATGCGCCGGCATCTTTGCCGATTGATTTTAAAAAGACGGTTGAAGAAGGATTCGACGGCTGAAACCGGCGAATATAGAGGAGATGAAAGAGTATATGAAAGCTTTTATATATCCAAATCTCGAAAAAGCTCATTCTCTTGAATGTACAAACGAAGTGATTAAAATACTTTCAAGCCTTGATTGCAGCATTGTCATGCAGCCGCAGCTGAGCGGCATAATAAACTGCAGCGGAGCGCAGTTTGCAGACGTTCACGAAGGGGTGGGCTGTTCCGATGTCGTAATAACCATAGGCGGCGACGGAACTATTCTGAAAATAGCGTCAGAGGCAGCGCGCGCCGGCAAAAAACTTCTCGGGATAAACTGCGGAAGGCTTGGATTTATGGCGTCTTTGGAAAGAAGCGAGCTTACCGAGCTTAGCAAGCTCGTTTTGGGAGATTACAAGACAGAAAGCAGAATGATGCTCGATGTAACAATCGACCGCACATCCGGAGCAGGGGATATAATTTGCGCAACCGCGCTAAACGATATTGTAATTACTCACGGTTTCAAATATAATATTAATGACTTTACCGTTCTTGCGGACGGCGTAAAGGTATCATCACTAAGAGCTGACGGGCTTATATTTTCAACACCTACGGGCGCATCGGCGTACTCGCTTTCTGCGGGCGGCCCGCTGATAGAACCGTCTATGGACTGTATAGAGTTTACTCAAATATGCCCTCACTCTTTGTTTGCAAGAACTATGATATTCTCTCCCGAAAAAAATATAGAAGTGAAATTCAAAGCGGTGGGGGAGATAGGAATAAGCGCAGACGGAAACAAAGTGATACCTGTGAGTGCAAAAGATAAGATTTGCATACGCAGGTCAGGGCTGCGTCTTGACTTAATAGACATAAGCAAAAACAATTATTTCAGGTCTATAGGTTCAAAGCTGATGCAGTCTGCTAAAGAAAACTGACAGGAGGGCGTATGAAAAGCGACAGAAAAAAAGCTATTTTAGATATCGTCTCAAAATACGAGGTCGATACTCAGGAAACGCTTCAGGCACTTTTGCTCGAGAGAGGCTTTAACGTGACTCAGGCGACGGTGTCGCGTGATATAAAAGAGCTTTCGCTTTTAAAAACGATGAGCCCGAGCGGCAGCTACAAATACTCCTTGCCGCCAAAAACAACCGATTCTAATGCGCGTTCCTCCTTTTATTCGATTTTCTCGGACGCTGTATTGTCAATAGACAGCGCGATGAACACCGTCGTCATAAAGTGCAGCACCGGCATGGCAAACGCCGTATGCTCAAAGCTCGATTCAGTGCCGATGAGCGGAATCGTCGGAACGCTTGCCGGAGACGACACCATATTTGTCTTGATGAGGACGGAAAAAGACGCAGAAAAAATGGTCAGGGAACTAAGAGAGCTTATATAAGCCTCTTGGCTCATATAAACACATACTTGCGTAGGTCAAAGTGGGAAGTGATGCTGATTGCTCAATGAACTTCATATAGAAAACCTTGCGGTTATCGAAAACGCGACTATAGAACTTCAAAATAACCTTAACGTGTTTACCGGAGAAACCGGAGCGGGAAAGTCCGTTTTGATAGGCGGTATAAACGCCATTTTGGGTCAAAGGGTTTATAAGGACGTAGTGAGAGCCGGAACCGATAAGGCATACGTGAGCGCAGTGTTTACCGAACTGCCAGATGCGGTCACAAAAAAGCTCGGCGAGCTTGATATACCTTGTGAGGATGACGAGCTTATACTTTCCCGTGAAATACGTTCGGACGGAAAGAGCTTTGCAAAAATCAACTCCCGCCCCGTGACAGCTTCCGCACTTAAAGACATCGGAAATTTGCTTGTAAACATACACGGGCAGCACGACAGCCAGGTGCTTTTAGACGCAAGCAAGCATTTAGACATACTTGACAATTACGCGGGATCGGAAAAACTCATATCGGACTATCAAAGCTCGTTCAGGGAGCTTCAAAAAACAGCTCGCGAGATAAACAAGCTAAAGATAAGCTCGAAAATATCAGCGCAGCGGCAGATGTATCTCAACCAGATCGTTTTGGACATAGGTAGCCTTGAAATATCGGAAGATGAGGACAAGCTTGTAGAGCAGCGCTTTAAAATCGCCGATAACGCCGTGTCGCTTTCGGAGGCTATGAGAGCGGCTCTGTCCTGCCTGAACTCCGATGAGTCATACGGAGCCGGAGAGCTTGTCGCAAACGCCTATGCTGAGCTGAGCGTTCATGAGGATGTTATGAAGGAGCTTGAGCCTATAACAAGCCGGCTCAACAGCGTTATAATCGAGATTAACGATATCGCAGGCGAGCTGTCTCATCTTTTGGACAGCTTGGACATAGACGAAGCGGAGTATGACAGATTAACGCAGCGCAGAGCACAGCTTGCAAGCATTAAAAAGCGCTACGGGCCTGAGCTTTCTGACGCAATTAAGATGTACGAGTCCGCTTTGGATGAAATAAAAAAGTTTGAATCGTCGGACGAAGCCATTTCAGAGCTTGAATCCAAAAAGTCAGAGCTGCTTGTGCAGGTGACAAAAAAAGCTGAAGCGCTGTCCGAATTCAGACTTAAAGCCTCTCAGAAATTTGTCGGCGAAGTGGGAAGTGAGCTGAGCTTTTTAAACATGCCGGATGTTGTGCTTTCGGTAAAGCATGAAAAGGGAAAACTCACTTTGAGCGGAATGGACAATATCGAATTTTTGATATCCGCAAACCGCGGTGAAGAGCCGAAGCCTCTTGCTAAAATCGCATCCGGCGGCGAGCTTTCAAGAATTATGCTTGCCCTTAAAGCGGTACTTGCCGACAAGGACGCAATACCTACGCTGATTTTTGATGAGATAGATGCAGGCGTGAGCGGAAGAGCGGCGCAGAAAATAGGAATAAAGCTCAAGGAAATATCATCAAAGCATCAGGTAATATGCGTTACGCATCTGCCGCAGATTGCGATTATGGCGGACAACCATCTTCTCATAGAGAAAACCGTCAAGGGCGATCGAACGGTAACAGACGTAAAGAGCCTTAACTTTGATGAAAGAGTACATGAAATAGCGAGATTTTTGGGCGGAAACAACATAACCGAAACGGTGCTTAAGGACGCCGAAGAACAGCTAAAATCAACTATGGAGGTCAAATAAAATGGTAATATGCTTTTTAGCAAACGGATTTGAAGAAATCGAGGCTTTAACACCGGTTGACTGCCTCAGAAGATGCGAAAAAGAGGTCTTGACAGTTGGAATAGGCGGAGTCATTGTAAAAGGCTCGCACGGCATACCTGTCATTGCCGATATAGAAGATAACGAGCTTAAGATGTCAAAGGAGATTGAGATGATAATTCTCCCCGGCGGAATGCCCGGAACGCTCAATCTTGAAAAGAACGAAACGGTAAACCGCGCTATAGATTACTGCGCCGAAAACGATATACCCATTGCCGCAATATGCGCAGCGCCTTCTATACTCGGACACAAAGGACTTTTAAAGGGAAAGAACGCCGTATGCTATCCGGGGTTTGAAAGCGAACTCGAGGGCGCAAACGTGCTTGATTGCGCAGTTGCGGTTGACGGTAACATAATAACCGGCTGCGGAATGGGCGCTGCAACTAAGTTTTCTTATGCAATCATTGAAAAACTCATTTCAAAGGAGCGCGCGGACAAGCTGTTTACATCCCTTAACGTCAAGTAACAACGCAAAAAAAGGACATGCAATATGACAGATAACACTGAAAACAATAAGGATAAAAAGATTGAAAGCTACGATCAGCTTTTAAATGACATCCTAAACGATAAAGGAAGCGACGAGGGCAGCAAGCAAACCTCTTCTTCAGACATGGGCAAAACACGACGCATATCCGAGGATGAGAGGACAAGCCTTTTCAACTTCAAAGATAAAATTGACGGAGCACCTCAAAACGTGCAGCATGGCGGCGGACAAGCTTATTACGAATACGACGGCAATGCTTCGGGATCCATGCCTGTGCGAAGAAAAAAGAAAAAGCATAAAAAGAATTACACCGCGTACTTAGGAATAATACTTGCCACGCTTGTAATATGCGTGTCGCTCGTTCTGTCACTGTCGGTTATAATTATCGGCAGAGACGTTTTAGGCATAGAAAGCATGGACAGCGAGTTTACAATAAACATCCCTGCCGGCTCGTCCACTGCCGATATAGCTGATCAGCTGTATGACGAAGGAGTCATCTACTACAAGAAAGTATTCATAGCTCTCGCAAAAATTAAGGGCGCAGACGGAAACATGTATCCCGGAGACATAGAAGTTGCGTACAACATGAGCTACTCGGATATAATCGACAGCCTTATGGATATGCGAGATGCAAGGGAAACCGTAACCGTCACATTTCCGGAGGGCATTACGCTTATCGAGGCGGCAGCGCTTCTTGAGCAAAACGGCGTTTGCGGAGCAGATGATTTTATCTACACGTTCAACTCGTCCACCTTTGGATTTGAGTTTGAAAGATACGTGTCGTCGTCAAGCTTAAAGCTGTATAAATACGAGGGCTATTTATTCCCCGATACTTACGAGTTTTACGTTGACGACACGGCATACAACGTAGTCAAAAAAATAAGAACAAGAACAAACGAAATATTAAATGCGGATGTGATAGAAAGAGCGACAGAAGTGGGAATGACCATAGATGAGGTTGTAACGCTTGCCTCCATTGTTCAGCTCGAGGCAGGCAGCGTTGACGACATGAAAAACATAGCGTCAGTGTTTATAAACAGACTCAACAACCCGGAAGCGTTTCCAAGACTTCAGTCTGACGCTACCGATACCTACATTGAAGACGTAATAAAGACCGTTCTCACTGTGGAGTATCAGGACATGTACGACGCATACGACACTTACACCTGCATAGGACTTCCCGTAGGCGCGATATGCAACCCCGGCGCAGACGCAATCAATGCAGTTTTGTATCCAAACGACACAAACTACTATTACTTCTGCTCGAACGTCGCTACTAAGGAAACATACTACGCCGAAACGTATGAGCAGCACCTTGTAAACTGCGAAACCGCCGGCATTACGCTGTAAAATAAGGAGTGAACAATTTGAGCGAATACTTGAGCCTTGAGGTTTTGGCTCCGGCAGGGGATATGGAGAGATTTAATGCGGCAATTCTGTTCGGAGCGGACGCTGTATATCTCGGTGCAAAAAGCATGGGAATGAGATCTTCCCCGTCTAACTTCACTTTTGAGCAGCTCGGCGAGGCATGCAGCAAAGCGCACAGCTTAGGCAAAAAAGTGTATCTGACCTGCAACACGCTCCCAAGCAACAGCGAAATAGATTCATTTGAAGGATTTATAAAGCAAGTTTACGAATGCGGAACAGACGCCGCCATAGTGACGGATATAGGAGTATTTTCACTTATAAAAAAATATGTTCCCGACCTTGAAATACACGTTTCGACACAAGCCGGAATAGTAAACTATGCAAGCGCAAATGCGTTCTACAACATGGGTGCAAAAAGAGTGGTGCTTGCAAGGGAACTGAGCATAGACGACATCGCCGAAATACGTGCAAAGACGCCGAAAGAGCTCGATATAGAATGCTTTGTTCACGGCGCAATGTGTATGTCGTTTTCGGGAAGATGTCTGCTGTCGCAGTATCTTGTAAACAGAGATGCAAACCGAGGAGAATGTGCACAGCCGTGTCGGTGGAAATACTATCTCATGGAAGAAAAGAGACCTGGCGAGTACTTTCCGGTGTTTGAAAACGACAAAGGCTCATACATACTAAACGCAAAGGACATGTGCATGATAGAGCACCTTGACAAGCTTGCAAAAGCGGGCGTCACAAGCTTTAAGATTGAAGGACGTGCTAAATCTGCATACTACGTGTCCGTCATAACAAATGCATACCGCTGCGCCGTGGACATCTTAAAGTCAAATCCCGACAACTATGCGCTTCCGGAGTGGCTTCACGAAGAGGTGTATAAAGTCTCACACAGGCAGTATTCCTGCGGATTCTACTTTGGAAGGCCGGAGAATTCTCAATATTACGAGACAAGTGGGTATGTGAGAAACTATGATGTCGTTGCGATAATTGATGAGTGCAGGGACGGGCGTCTGTACTGTACTCAAAGAAACCGCTTTTTCAAGGGCGACGAACTTGAGATACTTGCTCCGGGCGAAGAACCGGTAAAGCTTACTGCAAGCCAAATCGTAAATGAAGCCGGAGAATCGGTTGACGTTGCAAACATCGCAACAATGAAGTTTTCAATGCCGTGCGAAAAGGTATTTCCGTCGGGAAGCATAATAAGAAAGAATCTGAACTTATAAAAATAAGCCGTCAGAAACCTCGGTCTCTGACGGCTTTAATGTAACCCAAAATGTTTGTTTGCCATATTATGTACAAATATTTCTTTAACGGAGGGTATATATGACCGGCAATAACGTTTTCTTTTTGGGACATTCAACTCCCGACGGTTTTTCAACACATCTTTCGGACGATATAAACTCAGGAGCGTTTACTACATACATCCTAAAAGGCGGTCCGGGAACGGGAAAGTCGTCTCTTATGAAAAAGGTCGCAGCGGCAATGTCTGAAACAGAAGATCCGGAGATTTACTACTGCTCGTCAGATCCGGATTCACTTGACGCGGTGGTTTTAAGAAAATCAAAAGCCATAATTGTGGACGGAACGGCGCCGCACGTGTTTGAGCCAAAGTATCCCGGCGTAAGGGAAGTGCTCATTGATCTCGGCGGATGCTGGAACATCGACAGACTTAAAAATAATCGCGAAAATATCATTGATGCAACTGACCGAAATCAGAAATACCACGCGGCAGTTAAGCGCTATTTAAAGGCAATAATCACATTAAACGACGATATTATGACCCTTGGCGCATCCTGCCTTAACAAGCCAAAGCTCGATGCGTACTGTGACAGACTTTGCGCTAAGCTGTTCCCCAAATCCAAAAGACCTCAGGCAGGCATACTTCACCGCCAGATAAGCTCCATAACCCCCAAAGGCATGATAACTCACTCTGAAATCTTTAAGGATATGACTATCTTTAAAATAGACGACGATTACTGCGCAGTGTCCGCAAGACTTATGTCAAAGTTGGCGGAGTGCGCAGCATCAAGCGGATACGATGTGATAGTCAGCGAAAATGTTCTCATGCCGAGCGGAGCGTACCAACACACCGTTATACCGGAGCTGAAAATTGCCTTTACAAGCTCTAACACCGAAGCTTTGCAAAAGAGCGCGTCAGCCTCAATAAATGCGCTGAGATTTTACGACCGATACAGCTTAAAAGGCAAAAAGAAGAGAGCAGCCTTCGACAGGGGAATGGCAGAAAAGCTCACCTATGAAGCAATTGAGGCCTTAAAAACCGCAAAAGACATTCACGATGAGCTTGAAAGCTACTATATAGATGCAATGAATTTCGATATGGTCAACTCAGTCACTGATGAATTGATCTTAAGACTTAAAAAATCAGTCTAGACTTAAAAAATCAGTCTGATAGCCTTTATTATAGCGCTATGCATGCATGCATGCTTGCCCGTGCATTTTCGCCACATGTATATGCCTTTTTGTGGAAATAAAAAGGGCAGGGGAGGCATAGGAAGCATAGGGAACAGCGCACTATGCACTTATGCGCTAATCATTTGTCAGGCGTGTCATCAGATTTTGCGTCTGCGGCAGGTTCGCCGGAATTCGAATTTGCGTTTTTCATTTTTGCCAACGGCGATCTTTCAGCCGCTTCTTTCTTATCAATACTTGAAAGATGCGTGTAGATCTCCGTTGTACCGAGGTTTTCATGACCCAAGATCTCTTTTAAAACTAAAATATCCACGTTTCCGTACTCATACATTAACGTTGCGGCAGTATGCCTGAGCTTGTGAACAGAGATTCCGAGGTTGCCCAATCCGGCAATTTTAAGCTGATCCTCGACGATTTTTTGTATCCTTCTTGTGGTCAGCCTTGTCAGATGATTTGCGTGGGTGGATAAAAATATTGCCTTTGTTTCAATTTCAGACTTGGGCCTAACCTTTAAATAGTCGTCCAGAGCGGATATGCATGCATCGTTTAAGTATACTATCCGCTCTTTTCGGCCTTTTCCGAAAAGCCTCAGGCTGCGGGACTTCTTACTGTAATCTGCAATGTTAAGACCGGCAAGCTCGCTTAAACGCATTCCGCAGTTTAAAAACAACGTTAAAATACAGTAGTCGCGAATCTGATTTTTGCCGCTAATGCTCTCAAGAAGCTGCTCGCTTTGATCAAGCTGAAGATATTTTGGAAGTGTCTTAGGAATCTTCGGCAAATCCACATGCTCTACAGGGTTTTCATCAATTGTCTTTGCTCGGTCGTGCAGGTATCCGTAAAACCTCCTCAGAGAGGTAATCTTTCTTGCTCTCGTCTTAACGCTGTTATTCCGCTCAGTATTGAGAAAGTTAAGATACATGTAGGCGTCTGTATTGGTGAAGTCCTTTACATATGAAAAGGGTACATCAGCAATCTTTATAGACGAAAAGTCTGTTTCTTTCGGCACATCGTGATGCACAACCTTTAAGTATCTCAAGAACAAGCGCAAATCTATGTAATACGCTTCCTGAGTTCTTTCTGAGTGATTTTTTACTGTACGTATGTAGTTGATATAGTCCTTCAAATATGAAGGACAGTCGTTTTCATATTCTTCACGCATAATAAAAAGTATGCTCCTTATTATTTATATAATATAT